>Ga0315543_1003596_pt1 | contig 13780 bp, 11 predicted proteins | sample SalMarSW160210MG_2_FD_203098 | JGI IMG/M metagenome (GOLD analysis project Ga0315543, IMG submission 203098) | Salt marsh sediment microbial communities from the Plum Island Ecosystem LTER, Massachusetts, United States - Salt Marsh Sediment SW1601-210 ...
TTGAAGCGAGCTTGTGACTTTCTATTGTATTTCCAGTATCTGGAACACATTCCTTGAATTTATTACCTATTCTATCTGATCCGAGCGAACCTTGGCTAACGCCGGCGCTGCTGTTATAGCCGACGTGACTTTCTTATTAAGATTTATTTTGACGACTTTTATAAACGACCTCGTTTTAGTCGAACTTTAGGTGCTTTATTTGACCGAAATTTCTTTTTTCAGAATCCCTATTATCTGCTCATCCGTCAGGACAACTGGGTTTCCTTTCATACTGCTGGACCTGCGTGATTTTTCAATGACTACTTGAAAATCTTGCTCACTCAGTTGAGCCTGGGTCAGCGTAGGCACATCCAACGCTGCGCACAAACTGTGCATCCATTTGATACAATCTTCAGCTCGCGCCGCAGCGTCTCCGGTTAGTAGTTGCGCCACTTCATCATAGCGGGCCAGCGCAGGCGAATCCTTTGCATAGCTTTGCAAGGAACGGATGTTAATCTCCGTCACATGTGGCAAAAGTCTCGCACATAAAACTCCATGGGCAATTGCAACCATTCCACCCAGCGGACCTGCAAGGCCGTGTACAGCTCCCAGCTTCGCATTGGCTAGCGCCAAGCCGCTAAACAAACTTGCCAGCGCCATATCCTCACGGGCGGCAGAATCACTGCCATCTTCGTAAGCCCGCTGCAGTGCACCTCCTGCCCGTCTCAGACCCTCTCGGCAAATACTTTCCGTCAACGCATTTGCGCTTTTTGAAACATAAGCCTCTACAAGTTGCGTCAGCGCATCCAGCCCTGTACTTGCGGTCAAAGACGGTGGCATAGAATGAGTCAGCATTGGATCGACTATCGCCAGGCGAGGCAGCATCAGGGGACTACGCATACTGACTTTGACCCGATACTCAGGCACGGCAAGAACAGCATTGCGCGTAACTTCGGCTCCCGTCCCTGCGGTTGTGGGGATTGCAATATAAGGCGCGGGATTCTGCGTTATGGACTTACCGGCACCGACGACCTCGAGATATTCTTCTAACTCTCCCGCATTGGTTAGCATAGCTGCGACCGCCTTGCCTGTATCCAGCACACTTCCACCGCCAATGCCAATTACTAAATTGCACTTGGCCTGACGGCTTTGTTTAACAGCCTGTTTGACCATAACCGTCGTCGGCTCGGTCGGCACACTGAATGTAATATACTTTACCTGTTGTTTGTTTAATTGTTGAAGAAGCGGTTCGGCTCGCTCGGTGCTTCGGCCGGTAACAACAAATGCATTGCTTCCCATCTTTGATGCCGGCAGCATGGCTTCCTGGATGGTTCCTTCTCCAAAAATAATACGCGTGGCTGTGGCAAATTCGAATCTCATAATTGCTCAAAGATATTGCTAATCCCAGCCCTGTTCATTGGGAAACAGATTAGTGTACTTGATGCTCTTACGCTGTTCAGCCATCATATCGGCTACGGTGTCACGCCATTTCTGATAGTGCGTTGTTTCCTTGTGCCGCATCGGATCATCCGGTGTACGATAAACTTCCACGAGTACAAAACGAGTGGGATCATCTTGTTGCTGGATAACATCAAATCGCGCAAGACCAGCCTCTTGGATACTGTGGCGGGCATTTTCGAGCGTCGCGGCCCGAAAGGCTTCGACCTTGTCAGGCTTAACATGAGCAAAAACGTGTACTATCAACATTGTATTTCCCTTAAAAGTTATGATCACGGAGCTGAAATTTAACAGATACGGTTCAGCTACGCAAACAGTTCTTATACCTCTTGGCCGCAAGCCAGGCTATTGATACAGAACCGCTGCGATAGTGGCTGCATTAAATAATGAGTGAATGAAAATGGGTCGAAATAAAGAGCCGCTTTTTTCATACGCATAGCCCAGACTAAGCGATAATACAAACAGCGCCGGCCAGTGTGCCATATCCATGTGTACCATAGCAAATAAGGCAGAACTGATTACAATCGCCGGCCAGGCTGCATTGCTGATTCTAAATTTCGGATTTCGCATTTCAAGAAGCGTACGTATCATTGTCTGAAACAGTCCTCGAAAGAGCGTCTCTTCGAGCAAAGGTGCCACTATCACTGCCATAAAGACGATTAGAATGCGAAGTGATAACTGAGGGTAAGACTGAATTAGCCTGAGCTCCTCATGTTGTTGCATTCTGAAATCCTGTCCCCATATCAATGTGCCGGCAAAAGTAGTTATGATTATGGCTGTTAGCACGAGTGGCCAAACAGAAAGCAGATTCACAAAGGCGGAAAAGAAGTCTTTGAAGATTGTTTTTGGATTAAGGCCGAATCCTTTCAGTCCTCGAGCAAAGCTTGACTTGACCAGGATCATAATCACAGCTATTGCTATCATTGCGCTAACACAGAGAATAATGTTATCAAACAGCTCTTTTTGCCAATCGTTCACCTGTTCTACAAATCTTTTTATAATTGTTTTTCCTAATGAGATGCTCCCGAGCCAGAAAAATAATGGAATAAATGGGACATAAGGAGGCATATTGTTTTGACGGGTTGCAGAATCGACCAGAGCTTTTGTGCCAAAGGACGTTCGGATCAACCAGACTGCTAAAAAGGCTATTCCCGTCAGACATATAAGGTCTATTATTGTAACCAACGCAGCAAACTGCTTTATTGTCTCAATGGCGTTTATTAACATGGATGTTTCGGGTTACCTTATCTTGCAGCCTTTCGGCTGGTTCTGAGCCGGAGCTTTGCCCCATAGACTTGTAAACCAATTATAACTATGTTACATTATTAGCCTTAAAGGGATTCGTGTTTTACGAAGTATCACGGAAGAGGGGGGCATTTTCAAGGAAAATAGGGAATGGATATATTTCGGATTGAAGGACCAGTCCTGCTTGCCGGTAGCGTGAGCATCAAAGGTTCGAAAAATGCCTCGTTACCGATAATGGCTGCTGCAATTCTTGCCGGCGGCGAATCTTCTGTTTTTGGAGCCCCCGACCTTTCCGACATTTCTGTTTTCAGTGAGCTTCTTGAACAGCTTGGCTGTCGAGTGACCAAAAGTCCGGATGGTCGGCTGCGAATTGATTCAACTGTCGTCGATAATCCGGTCGGTGAGTACGAAGTCGTGCGTAGAATGCGCGCCAGTATTTGCATACTTGGCCCACTGCTTGCGCGATGCGGCAGGGCGGAAGTCTCGATGCCAGGCGGATGTGCAATCGGCGATAGACCGATCGATATTCATCTTCGAGGCTTGCGAGAGCTTAGTGCGAAAATCCATCTGGAGAATGGCTACATCGTAGCTGAGACACAGGGTGGATTAGCCGGTGCGGAGATTTTTCTTGGCGGCCCGTTTGGCTCAACAGTCCTGGGCACCGCCAATGTGCTTATGGCTGCAACCCTGGCAAAGGGCCGTACTACGATTGAATGCGCTGCATGTGAGCCTGAGATTACCGACCTGGCGAATTGCCTCAATAAAATGGGGGCCAAGATAAACGGCATCGGCTCACCTCGATTAGTAATCGATGGCGTCAGACGGTTACAGCCGGTCGAATACGAGGTTATTCCTGACAGAATTGAGGCCGGGACGTTCATGGTCGCTGCAGCCATAACCAGGAGCCAGATTCGGCTGCAGAACTGTCGACTCACTAATATGATGGCTGTCGTTGATAAGTTAAGGCGCATCGGCGTAACGGTTGAGCCTGAAGACGGTGGCTGTGTTGTTGCTGGTACTGAGAGGATAAGACCTGCTGATGTCACCACGCAACCGTACCCGGGTTTTCCCACCGATTTACAGGCGCAGTTTATGGCGATGCTGGCTCTTGCGGATGGCAATAGTATTATCGTTGAGAAAATTTTTCCTGACAGGTTCATGCACGTAGCGGAACTAAATCGTATGGCGGCAAATCTACGCAAAGAAGGACCTGCGGTCATAATCGCCGGCGTTAAAAAGCTGATAGCTGCGCCGGTTATGGCTTCGGATCTGCGGGCATCGGCTGCGCTGGTTCTGGCAGGCTTGGCCGCTGAGGGAACTACAATAGTAAACAGGATTTACCATATCGACAGGGGATATGAAAGAATCGAGGAAAGGCTAGCGCCGCTCGGCGCAAAAATCACGCGGGAAAGTATGTAATTTGAAAGGATACTGCAATGCGCTTCTATTTGCTGACCTCACTGCTGTTTCTGCTTACGTTCATTGTGCCAACCTGGGCTGACCAGATTTTGCTCAACAATGGCGACCGTCTTACAGGCAAGATTGAACAGCTTGTTGATGGCAAACTGGTTTTTCAGTCGGATTTGGCAGGCAAAGTAACGGTAGATGTATCGAACGTTGAGACCCTAAGTAGTGATGAGCCAATCAGAATCCATCTTAAGGATGATACTGTTCTTAACCAGAAGGTGTCCGCCGCTGGACCGGGGCGCTTCGCTATAGAGGGCGGTGAGACTCTGCAGGCTCAGGAATTTGACGTGACGGCTATCTCTTCGATAAACCCACCGGGGAAACCAGAACCCAAATGGAAAGGAAATATTTCCGGCGGCCTTACGTCCACGCATGGCAACACAAAAGCTGACTCTGTGAACACCAGCATTAATCTTACAAAACGGACGGAGAAGGACCGCATTCAGCTTAACGCAGATTATGCCAGAGGTCGCCAGGTGGACCCAGCCACCGGAGTCAAGAGCACCACAGAGAACTGGTGGAAGACCAAGGCAAAGTATGACTACTTTTTCAAAAAGAAATTCTATGGCTATCTTGATAACAGATACGAGAGCGATAGCATCGCGATGCTTGACCGCAGATTCCTAACTGGTGGTGGGGGTGGCTATCAATGGATCGAGTCCGACGATATGAATCTCGCGGTTGAAGCCGGCCTTGCTTCTCTTTACGAAAAGTTTAACAACCAGGCCAACAGTAACAGCGCGTTATCTTTTCAGCTTGGCTACAATTTCGACAAGAAGCTACTCAAGACCGTAAAGTTCATTCACAGTCTGACATATTATCCGAGCACGGAAAACTTCTCTGATTACTATCTTACATCGTCGGCTGAGCTTCGTGCCAATTTCACGGAGACAATGTTTACTAATTTCAAGGTCATATTCGATTACGATGCTACACCTGCGGTTGGTGCCGGCGGTACGGATACGAAGTATATCTTAGGTGTAGGTTTGAGCTTTTAGATGGCTTAGAAAGACGTTCAATAAACTGCAGGTTCTCAAAGCAACACTTTTTGAAAGGATTAGAAGATGAAAAAAGCATCGAAGATTATATACATAGCTCTCGCGGTGATTGTGGTTGTGGTCATCGTTATCGTGGCAGCGGTGAGCTTATTTGCCGACAGTGCCTTAAGAGTTGCCGTTGAGTCGGCTGGTTCTAAAGCCCTGGGCGTCAATGTCGAGCTGCAGAATGTGGACCTGTCAATAATGGGCGGCGAGCTTGGTTTCAGGAATCTTGCCATCGACAATCCCCCTGGTTACACGCACGATAGGCTTCTTGAGTTGCAAGAGGCTAACATCGCGGTAAAGGTCAAGTCGCTTCTGAGCGACGTAGTAAACATAAAAGACATCAGACTTGATGGCGTCAACATTGTCCTCGAACAGAAAGGCCTATCTAGCAACCTTCAGGACCTGATAAATGCCATGCCTAGTCGTGCCGAATCTGAAAGTGACGCTGAGCCTTCCGGCAAAACATTGCGCATCGATAACCTCGAAATAACTAACGTCACAGCCAAAGTGAAGCTGCTGCCTGTACCGGGAAAGGCAGATACCGTTACACTGGAACTGTCTCCCATAAAGATGACCAACCTCGGCAGCGATGAAAAACTTGACTTGGCAAAACTATCGGGAAAAATCGTCATGGCGATTGCCAGCGGGATAGCAGAACAAGGTGCCGGAGTTCTGCCCAAGGATATGGTCGATACGATGACCTCTACTTTGGGTAAAACCATCGATTTAGGCAAAGGCATCGTGACAGAAAGCGAAAAGCTCTTAAAGGGAGGAGATGCTGGCAAGGGCGTTACTGAGGGCTTGAAAGGTTTGCTCAAGACAAAAGAGAAAGAGCAGGAGTAGTTCACGGCTTGCCGGATTCAGCAACAGGCTCGTATTTTTATGGCTTATTAGACTTTGTCATTAACAGACAATGCGCCGCAGATAGGGTATCTTCATAATAACCGATATGACCAGAAAACAGATAATAAATGCCATTATGGAGACGACGATGATGCCCAGCAGGAAATTATCGTTGTTTGCATACCTGCCCAGCACCTCACGTATGCAGAAGAGAACCAAAATGTGCAGTAGGTAAATTCCGTATGCTGCCGAAGCGACTTTTTCCGCCACGGTCTTTCTGAAACTTTGTCTGAGTTTTTTGCGCTGGTCGGCAAGATAAGCTGCCCAGAAAATGCATATCGACATAACAATCACCGGCGGGCTGAAAAAATCCAGCACAAATCTATCATTTACAAAGCTCCCTGTATCAGTATAGATACCGGTCATCATTGCTATATAAACTGCGCAGAAAAGTACCGCTGCGATAAGGTATCGTAATGGTATCTTTTTCGGATCAAGAAAACGTATTTCATATCCGCACAGATAGTAGCCGATGTATGGGATAAACAAGGTAAAAATCGACCTTTGGTTACGCCAGTATAGAAGATTGACAAGCGAATAGCTGCTCGCCAGCGCAAAGATTATCACAATAACTAAAATTCGTTCTTTGAATGATGAATTCCTGACAAAAACGCGCAGCACGGGCGTAACAAGATACAAACCTATTATCATATAGATAAACCACATATGCCAGTGAGGCATTCCTATGAAAATTAGCTCAGCTACGTACCTTGCTGTTAGCTGTTCATGGCCGAATACCTTTCTGACTCCAAAATATAGCACCGTCCAGAACACAAGAGGGATGCCGATTCTGCGAGTTCGCTTCTTGTAAAAAAGTAGGGCTGGCTCATTTCTCGATTCATCGAGAAGCAGCGCCCCACTTACCATCACAAATATCGGAACAGCCCACAGACAAATTAGGCAAATCCAGTTCCCTACCCACCAATTGAAGCTTTGAGGTGTCGTCGTAGTGAGCATCCCCATGGTAACATGAGCTAAGACGACAACTATGATGGCAAGCGCACGCAGATTGTTGATATACTGAATCAGGCCGGTTTTTGTGTGTGACACAAGAGCATTTCTCATACGCTAATCGTTTGCCCGCTGCTGTGTTCTGAAGCTATTTGGCGTTTAACATTCTGTGATTTTAAGCCTTGCAGACGGCAAATCAAGAACAAATGCGAACAGAAGGCCGGAGTCGTTGAAGGATATACAGGTTCCTGCATACCTGCTCTATGGATCAGAGCATTAGAAGAGAATCAAAACCCAATTTACGACGCCGGATTCTGGATTCCGCGAGGCAGATTTATGCAGCGTGACTCATCACTCGTGACTCACCTTTTTGTCATTCCCGCGCAGGCAGGAATCCATAATCCCTTCATTGTGAGTCTGAGCCACTGAAGGCGTATAAATATTTAGCCTGCCGTTTCACGGCAGGTTCACAATTACCGTTGTCCTGAAGTGGCAGGGAATGAGTTTGCCGAATGAGTGGCAATCCCCCTTTATCAATTGTAATACGAATCATAAAAATATATGCGCTTCATCAAGCAGAATCCCAACCGCAGGGGAAAGAATAATCACGCCCGTCATTTAAGATATACGTAAAGCGCGTAGCTCTACCGCAGGTACGCGCTTTACGTATGAGTTATTTTAGAACATCTAACAAAGGAAGACTATTTTTTGTCATTCCCGTGCAGCTTGTCCTCGACCACGATCGGGGAACGGGAATTCACGATCACGTCATTCCGAGCGCAGCCGAGGAATCTCAACTATTCAATTGTGAATCGTCAATTGAAAACTCGTGCCCGCATAATTGGGCATTGAAAACCTAAAAGGCCACTACACTATTAGCTTGCAGCGTTCAGTTAATCCAGTACGCTATACGCTATACGCTATGCGCTACACGCTGTCCGTTATAAAGAAGCTTTTCCTGCCTAAAATATCCGCACCTAAGACGAGCAACATTTGAAGGGTATGCAGCTTTCTGTGTACCTATATTTGGACATTTTCCAGTATACACATCATTCCCCTAACGTGCCGTTCTGCTGGTATTTTCTCTTACGCGTGAAAGAAATGTATCGATCGACACGAGTTCACTTCTTGATTTCGTTGGCGTTTGCCGCATGATAAGCCAAAACAAATGCGTCAACGCAATCGTTGATGGCTTTCTCAATGGTTTCTGGAAACGAAGACGGCGTTGTAATTCCTATTCTGCGAGCCTTCAGGCTTGACCAAGTATCCGTAAAGATATGTTTCTGTGGTTTTCTTACTAACTGCACATATTCTCTTAAAGAAACCTGTACGCTCACAGGGATGATGCCCATATCATTCGCTTCAAGATTATCCACGCTTATAGATAGTATCGGTCCACCTGGAGTCTCCTTGAGCTGGTCGCTATCGATGGAAAACACGTTGATATGATAAGACTTTAGATGCTGAGCTATAGACTTTTGAAGTTCGTCCGGTTTCAAGCCGTACATTTTATTTGCCGTGACTATTATGCCAACACCAGGTAGTCCTACCAAGGTCTGGCGCTCGGTCTTATCCACTAGTTCCATGAATGATTGGGTCAACTTGTCCTCTCCTGTTACGGTGGTGAACCAAAAAAATTCAGCTATGCAAAGAACAAGAGTGACGGAAAAAATGCCATATTTGTATGCTTTCATAATCGTACCTCAATAATAATTTGCTGGCTTCTACTCCATAGATCAGTCTAATCCGCATCGATTGCCCTCTTACTAGTCTTATTGCTTGCTGAATGCGAACTCGCTGTATCTACCACCCAGTTTCTTCTAATTTCATATATCGGCCCAAAACATGCCTAAATAGAGCAATAAGTTCATTATTTAAGGCAAATCAATTGCCGATAAAACTAAAGGTATGAGTAAAACCGCAAATAATGTCGAACAAATCTGCACGCACGAGGAGTTTGAGCGGTTTCGATCTTTCCATGAGCTATTCACTCAATTGATGAAGGATCACAACCTACCTAATGAACAATTTGATCAACTATCTGATGATATAGACGATTTTGACACAGTCATGGTTCCTATTGCCCAGAAAGTCGAGGTCGATTTGAGTAAACACATCGACATTGTTGTTGACATCTGGGAACAATTGGGGAGTTGGCCTGATCCTTACGACACTCCTTCGCTCCTTGGAGATGAATATGGGGAGGCTATATCTAATTATGCCGGCGAACAGGAAATTAGATTAGAGGCATGGAAAGAGGCTATTGCAGACATAAACAGAGTGATGGTAAAGCTATATGCTTCTCGTCCTAAAGATACTGAGGTGATTGAGCCAAACCCTGGTTTGATGATCGAGGTACTTGAAGATGTTCTTGAACGCCTGAAATTAGAACATGCCGGAAAGAGAAATAAGCGATTAATAATCGGCTGGATATTCAAAAAAACGTCGCATTTAATTTGTGTTATTATCATTGCTGTTATTGCTTCTGTTATCGCGGCAATAGTTGTTGATATTTTTGCTGACTTCGGCTGGATCGGTCGAATCAAGGATTTTATTTACAGGATAGTAGTTCCTAAGTGAAAAGCTTTTTTGTTAGCAACAGGCAGGGTTAGCTTGCTACTCTGCGAATTCATCCTTCGCTGCAGCGCCGCTGAGGAGAATGGAGTAATAACGCTACGTAGCACGAGTTAGCCCACCGATCTTAACATTCAACCGCAATAATATGCTCATACGTAAAGCGCGTACGCACTTTACGTATATACTGTTTTAATGCGTAAAAATTATGTACGCCCAACGGTAACCAACTAAAGAATGGCGGTCGCGATTACACTCCCCCATAGTTGGGGATCTATTTGATGATCCATATTAGAAATCTATAAAGCCATCAAAGTTATTGAAATAGTGGGACAACCACTCTCTGTAGCAGGTCTACTGCGAAGGATGAAAGCTCCACCCTACCATCTGCCAATCTTAACATTCAACCGTAATAATATGCTCATACGTAAAGCGCGTACGCGCTTTACGTACGTGCTTTTCCCTACAATTGATTCTTAAGGTGAAACAAAATAATGGGCAAGGAGAAAGTTAAAAAAGCATAAATTAGAAACACAAAAAGTAGAATCAGCTTAATTCGATTGTTCAAAACCAGATATAAAATTCTCAACAAAAATGCAGACTCTCCTACAGGATCTATTATAATTAACGCGATATGTTTAACTCAAGACAATGGAACCACATACAAAGGGGTTTTCGCCTAACGCCCCGGCAGACTGAGATTGCAAAGTTGATCTGTGAGGGTCTGAATAACAACCAAATCGCAAAAAAATGTCATATCACATATAACACTGACAGAACACATGTAGCTCATATTTGTGCAAAAATATCTGTCCATGGACGAGCCGAGCTAATTCTTCGTCTAATTAAAGTCGCAAAACACGCTAAATAAATCTGCTCCACCTTGTAACAATAACCACAGAACACCTAACTAAAACTAGGTGAATCCATTTTTACGTTTATATAAATATACGTAAATCGCGCACGCGCTTTACGTATTTCTTATGTGAATTTGATTGCGATGGATCGAGACTGCTTTCCTTCGACAAGCCCCTGAGGGGCAAGCTCAGGACAGGCTGCTGCGCTCGCAATGATGATCTTTAACAAGATGTTTTCTACAGAGCATAAATATTAGAATTTGACATGGCTTGTGTTTTGCGGCAGGTCAAGCCCTACGTTACAGCACAAGTTATACATAGTTTAAAATAGGTTTTCCAATAAGTATAGCAATACCTAAGTATCTTAGGTATTCTTATTTTTTCTAACAGTTTATGTCTCGTCTATCTTGTGTTGTCTGTTCTCTCGACTGCGCTCGGGACATGCTTTTTTCGTTCGAATTAACAGTTGCTGAGGCTATCGTCTCGATGATCCCTTATCGGGGAGCGAAGTTTGGCGTTGTCATCGTCCTGATGCAGGATAAACAGGTCGAGGTTGCTACTTTTCGAACCGATGCCGATTACGCTGATGGCCGTCACCCAACCTCTGTCAAATTTGCCACTGCTGCCGAAGACGCCAGCCGGCGGGATTTTACGATTAACGGAATGTTCTATGATCCAGTTAGCCAGAAGGTGATTGATTATGTGAACGGTCAGGCTGATTTGAAGAAGAAATTGGTGCGGACCATCGGCCAACCTCGGGAGCGGTTCAGCGAAGATTACCTGCGGATGCTGCGGGCGGTGCGATTTTCCACTCAGCTCGGATTCTGCATCGAGCCAGCGACATGGTCGGCAATTTGCAGCCATGCAAAGAAGATAGCGAGCATAAGTGGCGAACGGATAGCAGTCGAGTTGGAGGGGATACTTGCTAATCCCAATCGTGAAGCTGGAGCGTCATTGTTGTTTGAGAGCGGACTGGCTGAGGTAATTTTTCCAAGCTTTAGCGGTGAGCAAGGGCAAGTCGCAATTAGTGTTTTGAGTAATCTCCGAGGTAGAATCGATTTTGTTTTGGGATTGGCTGGTTTTTTTGCCGGCTGCCAGACCGACTTTGCCGTTGAGAAATGTCGGATTCTAAAGCTGAGCAGAAAGCAAACCAAGCATCTGAAGTTTTTAATGACTAACAGAGGCAGACTACTTGAGTGGGATATGTCTTTGGCACAGTTGAAGAAATATCTTGTACAGCCGTATTTCCGGGACCTGTATGAATTGCAAAGGGCGATACAGAAGGCCGAAGACCCGAGCAGGAAGGGCATTGCGGCGCTGATAAATCTGCGAAAGAGAATACGTGGCCTTGGTGATGTGGAGTTACGTCCTAAGCCGTTACTTAACGGACATGATTTGATTCGATTGGGGGCGATTCCAGGTCCGGCATTGGGCCAGTTAGCTGAAGAATTATACATAGCCCAGTTGGAAGGCACCTTGCAGACACAAGAGCAAGCCGGAAATTGGGCCACCCAATGGCTCAAAAAGCATTTGACCCACCACTGATCTTTTCGGTTCATCCGGTCAGTGCGTAGATGCCCCGAATGATTGGGGCAGGTGGGGTCTTGAAATTGGGTTTGATTGGGTTTGTTTTCCTGGACTGCGGAGGCAGGATCATTTTCATAATCCTTTGTGAAACAGAAGCTTGCATTCATTCTGGCTTTACGGAAATTGGGTTTGTTTTGCATATTAATCGTCGCTAGTCGCTCGTGTCTCGCGAAGCGTACAGCGTATAGCGTTGGGCTGGTTAGGGAGGATACCTATGGCACAAGTTTGGGTTTCGCTGGCCATCAGGAGGGCCTAATGATTTGCTATACCCGCTTTCACGAGCAAAGGTTTACGGTTTGCTATAATCTACGAACAACGAACCATCCATAGTTAGATACATATTATACTAAATTAATAGTTAAACGTCAAGTAAAATTAACCACGGATTACACGGATTTTTTAGCCACAGACGCCGTCCTGAATTAGCCGAAGCCCTGATCAGAGCCGAAGGGGCAGTCGAAGGATTACACGGATTAGCACGTATTTACCAAGTGAGATGCCAGCTGCGGATAGTCAAATGACTACGAGCTTTTTCATGCTCCAGCCGGTGACAGCTTGGGAAACGAACCATAGTCAAATGACTACGAGCTTATTGTCATCCGGATGTATAGAAACGTAACAGTAGAGTTAAAAACGGTATATGCTAATTTGGAACAGAGAGCTTAAAATTGTTAAATATGCGTGACAAAAACGCCGGATATAATCATAATTCTGCTATGTCATTTAGCCGGGTACAGTGGGAATATATTCAGAAGTGCTATCGATTTTCCGAGAGGAAAATGCAGATACTGAAGCTGTTGTTTGAAGGGATGGAAAACGACAAAATAGCTAAAAAGCTGAAGATACGTTATAATACCGTAAGAGCTCATTTCGGCAATATATACAAACGTGTTGGCGTTCAAAATAAAGTCCAGTTGGTCATACAATTATTCACAATCGTGCAAACCTATAACAGAAGCAAAATGTCTTAGCCGGTAAATAGTTTTTAATGGCGGATAGTCAAATGACTACGAGCTTTTTCATGCTCCGTCCAGCGAAAGGCCGTGAAATAAACCATAATCAAATGACTACGGGCATTTGGGTGTTTTGATCTACAGAAAATTCGTGTTAATCTGGGAGCTTAAATTTGCAATCATTAAGCAGCGACAAAGTGCCAGGCGGATAGTCAAATGACTACGAGCTTTTTCATGCTCCGTCCAGCGAAAGGCCGTGAAATAAACCATAATCAAATGACTACGGGCATTTGGGTGTTTTGATCTACGGAAAATTCGTGTTAATCTGGGAGCTTAAATTTGCAATCATTAAGCAGCGACAAAGTGCCAGGCGGATAGTCAAATGACTACGAGCTTTTTCATGCTCCGTCCAGCGAAAGGTCGTGAAATAAACCATAATCAAATGACTATGGGCATTTGGGTGTTTTGATCTACAGAAATCTCTTCTTAACCCAACAGCTTAAACCGACAGATATTAAGCAGCGACAAAGTGCCAGGCGGATAGTCAAATGACTACGAGCTTTTTCATGCTCCGTCCAGAGAACGCAACCTATAGGAAACTGGTTTGTCGAATTGCTCAAAATTAAGTGATAATCCAAGGATTACTCTGCTTCGCCCTGCGTAGCTTCGCAGAGCAGGGTAACGGTTCAGTAAACCGTTGCCTAAGTCAAATCACTGTATTAAGCGAAAAATGAACCACCTATTTGTTTGCCATTTTTTACTT
>Ga0315543_1003600_pt1 | contig 13774 bp, 7 predicted proteins | sample SalMarSW160210MG_2_FD_203098 | JGI IMG/M metagenome (GOLD analysis project Ga0315543, IMG submission 203098) | Salt marsh sediment microbial communities from the Plum Island Ecosystem LTER, Massachusetts, United States - Salt Marsh Sediment SW1601-210 ...
ACAAACATTCCAGAAGATTTGAACCGGCGACGGCAATAACATCTGGCCGTTTCACAAAGAATTTCTGGTCGCGTCCGAAATTGTTCAGCCAGCAGCGCCACCTGCCCCAGGCATTTAAGACAGCTACCTTAACAGGAGCAGTATAAGGTTTTGTTTTCCCGCAGTTTTTCTTGATAGTCCTGAATTCATCACATAAATAGGCAACATGCTCAACAAATTCCGGGAACTTGGCTGCAAGACTGAGATACCCGCCGTAGCCTATACGATCGATCGGCTTTCGCAGCATGGCTCTTCTTATCTTGACCCAGTTGCTTATCGACTCGCTTAGAGGGTCACCGCCAGGGCGGAATACATCGGGGAAGAAATACGGATAAAGACGAATTTCTTTTATCTCATCCCATGGCGAATCAGCCAATCGCCTTAATGCTACGCCGTCTTCACATGCGCCCACGTTAATATCTATACCCATTTGTGGATACTCATCACTGTAAGGCTCGACGCCAACCCAGTGGTCGCCCTGGAAGATGGCCGCTTTTTTGCCGGCCTTGTGAATCTTGTCCACCAGCTCTTTGCCGAATTTTATGACGAATTTATGAATGAACTGCATCCAGTCAAGATACTTTTTAGAAGGTACGCGGTGCGTCGCATTGTAATAGCCCTGGTCGACAAAGTCTTCGCTGGTTAAACGGTAACCATATTCTTTCTCAAAATCTTCCATTGCTTCTATCGTTATGGTGTCCATATATCCGACCCAGTCGCGATATTTGTCCACGCCGTTCTTATCAGAGTCCAGCACGAAGTGGTAGGCCAGCGTAGTCAGCCTGACAACGTCGGTGTGAGGATGATCTTTGAGCCAGTTATCAAAATACTCCATCAAATGCTGACGGGCGTCATAGTGATAAGGGTCAGTACAAACCACGTGCGGGCAGGTCCACTTGTTAGTCAGATGATTGTACATCGAAGTTGAGTCCCATATCTGATAGACCAGGAAATTGACGGTATAGACGTGAAATTTTTTGGCGTCCGTGATGGTTACTTTTCCCATTTCGGGATTAAACTTCCAGCCGCCTGTATTAACCTGCTCGCCGGTCGTGCGGTCGAATACCTGCCACCACTTTTTCGGGTCGTGATTTTTGTCGATTTCGTATTTTTCCCTGAAGTAGTTTTCCAGCAGGTCGATTTCGACGGTATCGGAGGTGGCGGTAACAGGCTCGGACATCAGAAACTTCTGCGGCAGTTTTTCCCAGTGCTCTCTCGGCCATTTCTGGTCCGCCCGCACAAGACAAATAGTTGAGTATATATCATATCCAAGCTCAAGCATTTCAGGAGAGAGTTGTGTGCCATCACTATCCCTGATAGCATCAGCACCCCATTTTTTGGCCAACTCTAAAACCATCTGCTCGCGGCCCGACTCGGCGGGTAGTGTTACGAAACCGGTTCCGAACTTATCCTGTTTTTGATATTTATTTTTTTGCAATTTTTTACCCTTTCCGTTTATCAAGGTTCGTTGCTTGTACTTGTCGGTTGCTAATCTAAAAATTCGAGTGTTCCAAAATATTCAGGCCGATGAAAATCCGGCTGAGGTTTGTCAATGTATGACCACGTCAGCCAGTGTGGATGGGATGTTTTGTCTGCGCACTTATAGAAGTTAGCCCGCCATTTCACGCCCGGGGCAGGCTTGGTTAGATTGCAATAGTCCTCAAGTATCCTCAAAGGCAAGCGGTACTCAAGCGTCCACGTGACGGGTTCTTTTATTTCCGGCTCGATAGTCCGTCGCGGCCCGCCTGCCCAGCCCGTTCTCCGTAGCACTGCGAAGGGTGAAAGTTTCTCACGATGGAACAACTGATCGACCGACTGGAAGCTTCGGCGGGCAGGCAAAGAAGTGGCGATTTCCACCTGGTCAAGCTGCCGGGCGGTCAATTTCTGTTGGTTCTGGCCGCGTTGTATCTGATGGTTGAATAAAATCGTCCCGATACAGTTTGTCTCGATGTTAAAATAGCCGTCACTTATATCCAAGCCTGGAGTAAAGAAAAACTCGACACAACTGTCCTCCCAAACACTGCCGTGATACTCGGTTGCGACCGCACGTACGTACCTGTCCTCAACTCGAAAGATAACGTAGATGTTATCGTCATCATAGAGCAGCTTAGCCTGTGTTTTGGGCAGATGCTCAGGTTTGTCACCCATAAAAAGCTTGATATCGAGAGGCTTTGTTCTCTGCCATTGTGGTTTGTCCCAGTCAGCATCGATAACTATCGGTTCTACGCGTTTGTGTATCTCATACATCCTGCTTTGCTCAGCAAGCACTGTGAATCTTACACTCGCTTCGTCCTTAGCCTCAATATCAACGCCAATCCAGGCTTCAATATATTCGTATTTGCCGCCTATGTCATACACAATTTCGCTGTTTGCATGCGCACCAAGTCCGCGTTTGAAAGTTTTGTTTCCGATTCTGAGAGGATTGCCTGCTATACTCTTATCAATGCCAAGCTGACCCCACCCTTGAGTTTCACGGGTAATCGTTAGATCAGTCAAGTATGTTATATTCCCATTGTTATCGATCAATTTCGCATCAGCCCAATCCGCGTGGTCCCAGCCTGTACCATCTCCTCCGTCGTTTACAATGAGTTTCAATCGCTGCATATTATGGATCGGCAACAGAATGTAAATAGGTCCATCGCCGTGGTGCATTAGTGGAGATTCCATTGGGATGGCTGCCTGTTGAAATTCCGCGGTAGTTGACGTTACGCCGCATTTGTCCTGCTGGAAGGTATTTGCGATGACCGTCGCAGGTCCCGACAAACGAAAAGGCCCCTCGTAAAGGGTGGATTGTGGACCCGGCTCGCTTCCGTCCAGGGTGTATCGAATTTCAACATCTGGTTGTCCGCTGTGCATTTCGACCATGATTTTATCAAAATCCACGATGTATCCGCCTGCAGGATAAATTGAAACACCCAATTCTCTTTGGATAGCCTTCTTTTGGGCAGCATTAAATTGCTCCGGCGGGTTTCCCCATTCACTCAGCCGGAGAATATGGTTAGCCTTGCATAGATGGATAAATTTCTCGAGGGTTTCCAGTCGTTCGAGCGGCGGGCCTGCTTGATTTACGATTTGCACATACATAACAGGCATAAACGCCGTCTGTACGCGGAACAGCAGCTCTTCGTCATGGGCGACTAAGCGTTCGGCCTCGTTGAAGTATTGTTTATATTGCCTGAGCAGTGCCGGTGATAAATATCCATCCGCGTGGGATTGAGGAGTATCATAAATCCCCAGTTTTTCTGTCGAGCGTTCTACACTATCATGCAGCAAATCGATATATCCTCGGATCGACAGTGCAGCCGGGCCGTAATAGCCGCCGAGAAAATCATCTATCACCTTATCGACGTTGCAATCCGGATTCCACAGCAGCTTAGCCAGCAGGTAATTGCGTAATTCCGATAGCTCACCGCCAACTTCCCGGCTGCCTTGGCAGAAGATACCTTTTACATTGTGGTCAATGAAGTATTTAATGTTCAATTGCTGAATCCGAAGGTTGGGATTAGGTGCGTAGAGATGGCCAAAATTAACCACGTAATCCCAGATAAATAGATTGTTACATATCTTGGACCATTTTTCCAAATCGGATGCAAAGATTTTATCCGCATCGAACGGGCTTTCCGGGATAGGATAGCTTCGAGTACACTCGATATTGCAAAGCATAATAGAAACATTAGGTGCTGGTCGGAGGCTTTTCGGAGGAGTACGGGTATATTGATAAGATAAAGTCGAGATAGTTTTGTCGGGGAATTCGGATGCAAGTTTGTTAATAAATGTCAATAACGAACCTATATGGCTGCCTTGACGCTGGTCGATTGCATAGCAGTTCGGACATTGACAGGCCCCTGGTCCATCCATTTGGCTGACGTCCCAGTAATGGTCCTCGGTATCTGCCCACAAAGGCCCGCCCTTTCTCGGAAGGGGGCGATTCACGGAAGGGCTGAAATCCGTGGGCTGAGCTATCAATTCTCGCATTCGCAGGGAGACTACTTCCAGGACTTCCGGATTTGTAAAGCACAATTGTTTGGCTTGGCGTTTTCCGTTAATCAACGAGTAGTATTCAGGATGCTGCTCGAAATATTCTTCTGGAGGTACGAATGAGAATGCGGTATGGCACCAGGTTCCCCATCCGGCGTGCCGTTCCGAAACCATTTTTCCATCTTTCATAGTGCTGGCATTACCGTTGAGCTTAAGATGGGCGGCAAAATCTGGGTCCATGGCGTCCGCATAATAAACCTCCCGGTAATCAAGGACAGGAACCTGCGTATCGTCAATCTGCGGCAGAGAAATAGTAGGATGCTGAGGAATCCGGCTGACTTTGGAAGTGTACCACCGACAGCCGAGATACTTTTCGAGAAAGGTATAGACACCGTAAAGCGTGCCGCGGACAGGACCTGCCCGCCGTACTCTCTGGGCAGGCGGGCCGCCTGCGATAATGATATGATTGCCCACTGTACGGATGGTGAAGCCTTCTTTGCCCAAATTTGAAAAGTCAATAGTGGTATTCAGCTTTTGTAGATGTCTGTTTTGCCCAAGAATAATTTCACACTCACCCAGTGGCTGACTATCGGTAACAATCGGCAATTCGGCCTGGCATATTTGTTTCAGAAAAGACCGCAACTCTTTGGCCGCGAATTCCTGCACTTTGGAGGCGTCCTCTGCGAGCACAATTTTGTAATTGCTGTTGCCGTTTTCTGCAAGAATAATGCTCGCCTCAGTTGCCTGGGGCTGTTCAGCGCACGTAAGGGAAACACAAAACAAAAAAAGAATAGCGATAATTATAGAAACCCGATTCTCCATAAAAGCCTCCAACGTTCTGTTATTAAAGATTTTCAAGCTATGGTAATTGGTTAAATAGTAGATTCAGTTACCAGTTAACAGTTACCAATGTCAGTATGATGAGCTGTAACTCTGCCATCATCGGTTACATCAACTTTCTGAATCCTCAGATTTCTGAACAACCTGAACAAATCTCTAAAGCCGCCTGCAATAACCCACAGCAGAAAGACTCCACCCAGGCCGAACATGGCACAGATATATCCATGCCAGAAGCTCATCCACTTCTCTGTTGATATATCAACGAAGCTGTTATATATCCATGTCCCGATGAACCCAACAATAAACAGCGCTATTGCTACATACATGCAGGGGATAAGAATCCTGTCGCCTCTCGGAACTTCCAGGCTGAACTGATACCACTTTAGATTCTTTCTTGCCTCAATGTCCTCCTTTCTTCGGTTCAGCAGCTTGTTGAGGTCGATATTAACGTCTTTGGTAAGGAACGAGACGGAAACAAACTCGGCTATGCAGATCAGAGCAATGTAAAAAGACATTACCGTTCCGTTCAGAAATTCAGGATCATATATTCGGTATATAAAACCGCTTATCGTTAAGGCTATGCCGGTAATCATAGAAGTAAAAGCCGCGGTAATAGTTCCGCGCTTAAAGTACAAACCGCCCAGCAGTACAACACTACAGCCTGAGAGAAAAAGACCGCCGGTCAGGTCCAGGAACATAAATATCCTGTCATTTAGAGGATAAAATGTGCTGAATAAAACAATGAACAATGCTACAAAAATTATTGATATCCGAATCCACATCATGTGCTGTCTGGGCTCAAACCTTTTGTTACGGACCGGTATAATAACATCCTGAACTAATGTGCCACCCCAGGCCAAAAGGTATGACGTATGGGTGCTCATAAATGCAAACAAAACAAATCCCGCAAAACCGCCAAGCAAACCTGTTGGTAGAATATACTTCAAAGCTGCTGGAGTTGTCAGTAAAGTCCGTAAAAATCTGTTGTCGATGTGTGATATAGACTGCCTGACCATTGCAGCTTTATCCGTAAAGTCAGGATGGTTCATCAATACAATAACAGCCAGCGGAAGAACGCCTATGCCCAGGCCCAAATAGACTATCTTTTTGATCTCGACCATTGTGCGCATCATCTTGGCTTCGTGAGCATCCTTGGCAGAGCTGGTTACTAACGAATTTGGCTGCCATGAAATCACCCAGTAAATCATCCAGAAAACAGTTATTAAAAAGAAAAACTTATTAAATTCAGTTGCTTGTTGTGCAGTAAAAGGCTGAAGCAAATCATTGGCATTTTCAACCGAGATAAATGCTTCAGTCACCTGTTGCCATGTGAAAGCCTTGTAAAGTGCAAACATGATTAAAATCAACATAACATTTACGAATAAAGCCTGAACAAAATTAGTCACCACAAGTGTTATTTGTCCTCCGTTAAAGCAGATTATTATAGCTGCCCCAACCATGATCACCATCAGAATAACATACATAGGGATTTCGAGACCCCAGAGACTTATAACAGCGGGAAAACCGCAGTAAAAAACAAAGAATCTCGCGCCTATACCCGGGAAAATTCCCATGTTGAGGACTCCCGCAGCGTATGCAATCAAACCAAATAATATCCGGGTTTTTTTGCTGTACCGCATTTCCACAAATTGGCCGAGTGTCATTGCGCGAGTTTGTCTGAAGCGGTAAATCCCGAAACCCGTTAAAGCGACCAGTGTTGCAGCCAGCGGTTTCAATAGGAACCAGAAGTTCCCTACAAAGCCCGATTCGTATGTCATCTGCCAGGTGGCAAGTATAGTTATTGCACCAAGGCCTGCCATGGAATCGGATTCCAGCCCGAGGTATCGGCCGACATTTCGTCCGGCCACAAGAAAACCAGCCACACTCTTTGCAAATCTTCGAAAAAAAAACGAGACAAAAACCAGTGCCACTAAAAGACCCACGAAAAACACCCAGTCAATTGCTTGAAAACTCATAGATACAATCCTTTCATCGTTAAAGCAGAGTCGCCATTATCAAAAGCCAAGCTCTGAATTTGACTATGCCAATATTATAGTCTTCGTAATCACCTGTAGTAGAGCACTGCAAGAACTTATTACTGTCCCTGATCTGCCCCCGTTTTATATACCACATTGTATTAGAGAACTATCCACATGACCCGCCCCCAATCTCTGGTCCACCTATAATGAGAATTTTTTGTTTTATCTAACCTTGGCATAAACCTTTAGCCGAGGCGTAGCCGAGGCCGAAGGTTTACATTTTTCCTTGAATTCCACCGGTGTCAGATTATCCAAGGAACTATGTGGTCTGCTATGGTTATAATCCTGTCGCCACAACTCAATCTTAGCACGGGCATCTGAAAGTGACAAGAACCAATTCTGATTCAAACACTCCTCTCTGAATTTGCCGTTAAAAGATTCTATAAATGGATTATCTGTTGGTTTGCCCGGTCTACTGAAATCAAGCTCCACTTTGTTGAAGTACGCCCACTGATCCATCGCTTTACAAGACTTGGATTTAGCTTGCCGACTCTGCCCAGCGTTGGGCGGGGCTCAGCGTCTGGCCAGCCATCCGTAGAGAGTCAGGTCTCTGGTGTCTTTGTCTGATCTGAATAAAAAACTTGCCAGGTAGCCGACAGCAAAGAGTACGATGTGGCTATACACGCCGAGCATATACTTGTGATGAGTGAAGTTGAATCTGCCGAGATCGAGGAGCTGTTTTTTCTCAGTCCCTCCCAGATCGAACTTGGTGCTGGTCAAAAGCGCGTATGCGGCAAAAAGAACACAGGCTGCAATACCGAGATAGAGACCTTTTCGGTTGGTACGAACCGTTAGGAATCCCAAAACGAACAGACCTGCAATACCACCGGAAAAAATAGCGTACAGAGCGAAAACCGTGCCGAGGATAGCCTTACCCCCAAAATGAACGTAAAGACATGCAATGCCAATTGCACAAAGCCCGCTGACAGTGACAATGATTTTCCCCATATTCAGGCATTGCTTGTCAGTGGCATCTGGTTTTAACCGGCGATAATAGTCCTCCACACCGACTGCAGCCAGGCAATTCAGATCCGAATCCAGACTGGACATGGCTGCTGAAATCAGTGCAGCTAAGATCAATCCGGTCAAACCCGCGGGAAGTTGTGACATAATAAAGTAAGGAAAAACAGCATCGCCTGTAACCCCGGTGGGGAGTTCAGCTGCAGTAGTGCGGTAAAAGACCCACAATAACGTGCCGATGAATATGAACAATGCCCATACTGGGACACACATCAATGCTCCCATCAGAGCTGCTTTGATGGCTTTTGAATTGGATTTGGCCACCAGAAATCGCTGCACTATAGTTTGGTCAGTGCCATATTTCTGAATTGCGTAGAATATGCCGTTAGTAGCCATGACCCAGAACGTCAAACGTGTAAAGTCCCAGTCGTAGGGCCCCATGCTCATCTTGCCGTTTTCCCAAGCCGTTTGTATCACGGCTACAGGTCCTTGCTCAGGTCTGAGCAGTAACACACCGGCACAAATTATTCCGCCCCCAATGAGGATAAATCCTTGAACGACATCAGACCAGATAACCGCTTCAATGCCACCGATCAAGGTGTAGAGGATTGTAATCATCCCTAATATGAGGATCACATAGTACGTGTTCATGCCAGTAATGGAAGCCAGCGCTAAGGCCAGCAGGTAGAATACAGAGCCCATCTTCGTAAAATGCGCCATGACAAAGGCCAAAGAGCTGTACAGGCGTGCAAAATAGCCAAATCGTTTTTCGAAATACTCATAAGCGCTAAGCCCGATTATCCGGCGATACATGGGCACAATAAACCAGATAATGGCCAACAAAACCACGGGCACCATTAATCCCTGGACCAGACGAATCCAGTTACCATTAAATCCTTCGCCTGGATAGGCTAAGAAGGTGACGCTGCTGATGAGTGTCGCCAACAGGGACATGCCCACTGCCCAGGTGGGAACCGACCGGCCACCTGCAAAATAGGCCTCCGTGGATTTCTGCTTCTTAGAGACATGCGCACCAATGTACACAATGATACTTAGATAAAACAAGACCACCAGATAGTCTAACAAATGGAGCTTTTCATACGGCATTTTGAAACCTTCTTATATCCATGTCCTGTTAGGCCAGGGATAACTGCCCGGCTTGATAGTGACATAATTATCAGATCCCTCTGAAACACGCATTTGTACCACACCCGGAGCGTATTGGCCAGTTACATCGAACGTCCCCCATTGAAGTGCACGCAACACAGCCTCTGCTGTTGCCCCGCCGTCAATAAATAGCTCATTGATTTTTGCTGAGCTGAATACCTTTTGCACCACAGCGGCCATCGTTATACGCAGATTTTGCGCCAGCTTGGCCGCCGGAGGCGGCTTTGATCCTGTCCAGCCCTTCGGGCTGGCCTGCACAACAGGCTGGAGTATCGCTATGATAACACGACCAGATATTGACAATGCCTGCAAAATCCTATCTGCCCATTGCCTGATCAGGGTATCATCAGCAATGGCGTTAGCCATGCTGTGCAGAGTATTTTTGAACAAGGTGTCTGGCATAGGACACACAGGAATTCCCAAATCACCGGCTTGGACAACGGCTTTTCTTGAAGTTTGTGATGTACTGCCGCAAACAAACAACTTCTTGCCCGAGACAGCAGCAATCTCTGTCTCGGATGATGTTATGCTGGAAGGAAGTTTCTTCTTTAGCAAAACACTGAAAAAGTCAGAGCCGCCCGCTGCCAGGGTATGTACATCCACATGCTCGGACCATCGGACCAAATCATTCATGCTTTCGGCTTCCGCGACGATAATACCATTCTCATTGCCGTTGTAAGTCTCACAAGTACGTACATGAAGGGAACAACCCGGCGGTACATTTAATAACTCCGAGACCTTAGAAGAGACAGCCGGGTATTCCGGATCGTTTGCAAAATCCGTTTCATGGAGTGGTTGACCATTGATGAAATATTGCCCATTCGATATCACCCTTGCCTTGGTAGGATTGCCCGGGGCCAGAATAGTCCTGTTTTTTTGCAGGGTCTGCATCATTGCGTACAGTTCCTCGGCCACGTTGCCTCGCAGCACAGAATCCACTTTTTTATAATACCACTCTACCGAAGTTCTGTCGCAATCTGCCAGAGCCTGCTTGATGTCACGGGCTGGATCGCCCCTGCTATATCTGGTGTCCGTATCAACGACCACAAGATCAGAAGATGTGCTCCTGGTGGCCCCGCTCCCCGCCTTCGCGGGGACAAGCTTGCCCCTGCGGAAGCAGGGGGCGGGTTTTGGGCTTGGCCATCCCTTTCGGGAGATCCGGTGCAGGGCTTCGCTCTGCTGTATCTGAGCCGTTAGGCCGAATGTCCGCCCAACTGCTGCGATCTCTGCGGCACCAGTGATGTCATCTGCTACAGCAAGTATCATTACTTTGTCTTGTTCGTATTCGTCAGCTTTACGGCATATTCAATCGCACTTATCATACTGTCAGGTGAGGCAATGCCTTGACCTGCAATATCAAAGGCTGTGCCATGATCAACCGATGTTCTTACGATGGGAAGTCCCAATGTAATATTGACACCGTTGACAGAAGACAATCGTTTATTTTCCTTATCCCAGATAAAGCCGGTCATTTTCAAAGGTATGTGTCCCTGGTCATGATACATGGCAACACAGATATCAAACCATCCACCAAGGGCCTTGGGAAATAATGTATCCGGCGGAATAGGACCTTCGGCATGAAACCCGGCAGACCGGGCCGCTTCGATGGCTGGTGCGATATGTTCCTGCTCTTCTCGACCAAACAATCCTCCATCACCGGCATGAGGATTCAAACCCGCCACTCCGATGCGAGGATGGTTTATACCGAGCTTTTGGCAGGCGTCGTGCGCCAGTTCAATCACTTTTAGAACGCGCGCCTGGGTGATCATTTGGCTGACATCCCGAATAGGGATGTGGGTTGTGACATGAACGACTCTTAAGCCACCATATATCAGGAGCATTGCGTAATCATCGGTCTTGGTGTAGTGGGCGAATATCTCGGTATGCCCTGGGAAATTATGTCCTGCTGAATGTATCGCTTCTTTATTGATCGGGCCTGTCACTATCGCCTTGATTCTTCCGTCCAGAGCCAGTTCAATCACCTTTTCAATGGCAATAAAAGCAGCGTGACCTGCCTGAGCCGAGACAGTTCCGTACAGGAGTTCTTTGACACAGCCCCAGCTCTTGTCTTCGACAAGAAGACGCGGGGGCAGCACATCGATTTGTCCCGGCTTGAAATCGGCTTCGGTTTCGTTATGCACAGGCCGGACTTTCAATTTAAGTTGCGTAAAAGCAACGGCCTGCCTAAACACATTGACATCGCCGATAAGCAAGGGCCTGCAAAGCGTATAGACATTTTCATTCGCAAGGGCTTTAACAGCAATCTCCGGGCCGATGCCGAAGGGATCACCCATAGTGATTCCAAGAACAGGCCTTATGTTTTTCATGGTGAGCAATCTTCCTGTAACTCGTCCCGGCGGAGCGCCGAGCCGTAGCCGGAAAGGCGCATATCATTCACAGTCTCTCTGAGGGCTTGAATCTGATCTGTAGATAACTCGCGTAGAGGTGGCAGGACTTTTGGCTCGCAAAATCCCAGGATATGCATAATCCCTTTGAGAATTGGCAGCGATTGACTTAGAGTTTTGTTCTTCTGAAATACATCCGAAATGTTGTCAGCGCATCTCTGGTATTGCTCTGCCTCATTCAGATCGCTGTTCAGTACAGCGTTATAGAGCTTGACGAATAAGTCAGGTACAATATTGCCCACACTCGGCACAATCCCGTCCGCACCAATAGCCAAAGCAGTTTTGCTCAAGGATGTGCAACCCATCAGATACGAAAAATCTTCCCTGTCTTTCCACAGAGCGACGGCTTGTTTCAGGCGGTCTGTATCATTGACCGAGTCTTTTAATCCTATAATTGTTGGAATGTGATTTAGTTGATCAACCACCTCTAAGGGAATTGATACCCCTGTTGTTGCCGGAATATTGTATAGCATCAAAGAGCCGGAAATCCGCTCAGCCAGGGTCTCAAAGTAGCTTAGAATATCATCGCTGGTCAATGGATAATAGCTCGGCACGTGTGCCACAACCACATCCACACCCAGATCAAAAAACTGTTTGGCCATGTCGACAGAGACAGTCAGGCAATTATCAGATATTCCTGCATAGGTCATGGTCTTATGCGTATTTTTTTTGATGACCATTTCGACAAGTTGGGCCTTCGCCGAGTAACTTATAGAAGCCGCTTCTCCTGTAGTGCCGAGCGCGAATAAACAGACGCCGCTTGCGGTGATGTGCTCAGCGATTCTCTCGGCGGCGTCCAGGTCAATATCACCATGCGACGTAAAAGGAGTCACCATAGGGACCACAACGCCACGATATTTCTTTTGTTTGACCATTGCTATCTGATACTAAGTTCCTCCATTACTTTTAGATTCTTATTGATAAGATCCGTTCTCTGGGCTACACAGCGTGCAGAACGCAAGCCGTCCTGCGGTGTATGCATCACGTAGTCGAGCATTTTCTCGACCGTTGTCGTGGCCACATGCATCCGTGTGTCCGATGAGCCATAATAAACAAACAATTCCCCATTATTTCGGGCTACCCAGCCATTGCTGAAGACCACATTCGAAACGTCGCCGATTCGCTCGTCGCCTTGCGGCGCCAATAGATACCCTCCTGGCGCGTGCGTGACTTTCCAAGGCTCATCGAGCTTTGTAAGAAAGGCGTAGAGGACGTATCGCAGACCCGCGGCACACGCCCGCACGCCGTGGGCTAATTGCAACCAGCCTTGGTTGGTTTTGATGGGGGCGGGGCCCAATCCATTCTTGACCTCCTTAATGGTATGGTAATTTCGGTCATCGACAATTGTTTCGTGATCGATTACGGCGTGCGTAATATCCTCCGCCAAGCCCCAGCCGATTCCACCGCCAGAGCCAGCCTTGATGAAACCTTCCTGTGGACGTGTATAGAAAGCATACTTACCGTCGACGAACTCGGGGTGCAGCACAACATTTCGCTGCTGTGGAGAATTGGTCTTTAGATCATCGAGCCTTTCCCACTTCTTCAGGTCCTTCGTTCGCGCAACACCACATTGTGCAATTGCCGATGATAAATCCCCTCTTGCAGCGTTTGGGTCCTTCCGCTCGGTACAGAACAGACCATAGACCCAGTCATCTTGATGCTTAGTCAGTCGCATGTCGTAGACGTTTGTCTCCGGGTCATCTGTCTCGGGCATCACAATTGGAAAATCCCAGAACCGGAAGTTGTCGATACCGTTTTTACTTTCGGCTACAGCGAAGAAGCTTTTACGGTCGTATCCTTCCACACGAGCTATTAGACATATCTTGCCATCCAGCTCGATTGCGCCAGCATTGAAGGCGCTATTGATACCCAATCTCGTTATCAGGTGCGGATTAGTCTGGCGGTTCAGATCATATCGCCAGAAGATCGGGGTATGCTCACCTGTCAGAACAGGATATTTGTACCGATCAAGAATACTATCTCCACCTTCGATTCTAACGTTATGTCGCTTGATGAGCTTTTTGTGATTATCAAAAAGAGCCTTTAGTTTTCTTGCGAATTCTTCTTTTTGCATTCGCTTTAACCTCCTTAGTTTATGGCTTTTAACCTTCGTATCGTTTCCATACAGACCCGGCTATTGTGATATGGGCACTTCCACTGCGAGACCTTGGGCTGCTGTAAATCGGGTGTACCATCGCGGGCCACACGCCAGAACCATTCACCATGTGTTCGGTCGACAATATGCTGCTCGATGAATTCCCAACACTCCAACGCTGCTTTGAAGAAATGCTCCCGACCCGAGAGCTGGTAGGCATTGAGAAACCCGATGACCGTCTCCGCCTGCGG
>Ga0315543_1003601_pt1 | contig 13774 bp, 14 predicted proteins | sample SalMarSW160210MG_2_FD_203098 | JGI IMG/M metagenome (GOLD analysis project Ga0315543, IMG submission 203098) | Salt marsh sediment microbial communities from the Plum Island Ecosystem LTER, Massachusetts, United States - Salt Marsh Sediment SW1601-210 ...
TAGTTGTCAGAATAGCACTAAACGAAGGATTAACTCCAATTGCAATAGCAACCTTCAGATTTCTCATCGCAGGCGGACTATTTCTTGTCGTGCTTTTGTTAAAGAAAATTAGAGAACGAAACTACATACTTCTTGTTAAAAGGAAAGATGCTCCGACACTGTTGTTTCTCGCTTTAACTGGCGTCACTTTCTTCTATGCTGCCCAGTACACTGGCATCCAGATGGCAAGCGCGTCCATTGCCGCAATTCTCGTCTGCTTGATTTCGCCAATTATCATTGCGGTTCTTTCCGCTAGAATATTCAAGGAATGTCTGACGAAAAAGCAGGTTTTCGGGATTGGAATTGCAGCAGCAGGCACGTTCATGGTTATTGCAGGCGGCACTTTGAGTTTCTCCGGTAACAAAGATTTTCCTCTAGGAAGTATAATCTTGCTTTCTACTCCTATTCTCTGGGCTGCGTACAGTCTTTTAGGAAAGAAGATAATGGAAAAGTATGACCCTTTTCTGATCGTAGCGTACGTAACCATGTTAGGAGGATTGTGTTTAGTTCCGTTTTCTTTTGGCGAAAACTCTCTTCATCAAATATTTACAATGAGCCTTCGCGGCTGGCTGGCGATTCTCTTCTTATCCCTCACTTGTTCACTATTAGGATATTACATCTGGTTCTACGTCCTAAAACAAGTAGACGCAGCAATAACCAGCTCATTCCTATTCGCAGAACCATTGGTCACTGTCCTATTCGCAGTCACGCTTTTCGAAGAAAAGTTGAATCTCTTCACTGTGGCAGGAGGCATTCTAATCTTCATAGGAGTCTATCTCGTCACAAGGAAATGAAATTGGAAGGCTATGCATAACCCACCAAACAATTCTAATTCGTTGAACACCCACGATTTTCTTTGTTCAACAATGGAAGTGGCCAGTTGCAGATCTTCCGCGCAAAAAGTTTTCGACAGACCCCCTATAGTTTTCTGCATGGAAATATTATTTGAAGCCAAATAGATTTTGTGTGCAGGGCTTTTGAGGTACCTTCACAAAAGAGTGTTTATAATATCGAATAATCTCCAAGAACTTCTATATTTTCTCTTGGATTGAAGATGCTGAAGTTTGCGTTCCGCAGTTTTCTACCGATTTTTGGGACTAACCCCACGGCGTCTGTTCCAAGCTTGCACACAACTGCATTTTCAAACAATCCTAAACGTTCAGTATTTATCACATCACGGTTGCACCCTGTCTTTTTTAAGGCTAACACTATCTCATTAAAAGACGCACCTAAGACTATCAATCTGTCCAACAATGATTTTGTCCAGCTTCTGTAAAGAGCAAGCTGCTTTTCTGATAACACAGCCTCAACACGGCTCTTCTCTTTATTAACACTGCAGATTTTGACACTCAATGGCAAGTTTTCAACGAAACCAAACAAGTCAGCTATCTTCTTGAGTGCCATTTTTCTTCCATCGACAAGTTGGGCTTGCAGAAGTTTCAGTGGGATTGCAGCTTCAACGGTGTTAGGTGAGGCAATGCCTATGTCTACATAAAGTTCTTTTTTGTTCAAAGATGCCACATACCCTTTTATCGTGGAGAATTTTTCTACATGTTGCAAAAATGTGGGGCACAGTCCTATTTGTCTACGTAAATAATTTAACGCAACCTTTTCGTCTTCACCTGAAATTGCTATCTGAACCAATCCGCGAGAAGAGACCCCGCAAATTTTTGTCTCAACTTTTAAACCTTTAAGCATGGACTGTAATTTTTCGTCAACAAGCTTTAGTTGAAAATTGTTGTACACTTTTGTGGGCAGCGTCACGGTAGGCATTTGCAGTCGCCAACTAAAGTCAACATCTCTCTATGTAGCTTTTGTAATCTTGTGATGGAAGAGGGCGGCAGCTTTTCAGAGCGTAATTTTTTGATCGTTCTTTCTATTGGCACCCGCCGCGAACCTTCAATCAGCTTGTCTGCGTACGAGACAATTTTCTCCTCAATTGTTTGTGGGATGTAAATGTCTTTTGGCCATCCCAACAGTTTTGCCTCTTTTACTGTTATTCCGCCGCCAACGTGTCTCTTTATTATTGATATAACTGGTTCCGGTAAACCGAGTGATTTTACGATTTTTGCCCCCAGAACTGCGTGATGAACGCTGTGAGTTTTTGAGCGTCCAATATCATGTAGTAGGGCTCCTATCTCTACAAGTTTCAAATCAACATTTATTCCCTTTTCCTTGCATTCTTCCGCGATTTCTACGGCGAGTTCAGCCACTTTCTCGCTGTGTTTTATTACGTTTTTTGGGCATCTACTCTGACGGAGAAATTGTATTGCTTGTTCCCTTGATGGAAGCTTTTCACTCACCCATTTCCTTCCTTAACTGTTCAACTTTCTTTGCTGTTACTTGAATGATTTTGTCATTGTCACAATGCATTAAGGGCTTACCACATGTGGGGCATTTAAAAAGGATTTCAACAGCATCCTCAAACGGGATTCTTCTGCATCCTGGCGTGTAACAATAATAGAAATCATGGTTCTTCTCATATTCCAACCTGAGAACAAGTTTTTCAAGTACTCGACGTTTTTGGCTTAGTATGAAACCCTCCAGTTGGTCTGGTTGCAACCTCCAGTGAAAAATGAACCATCCGGTTTGTGGGTCGCGTGTTCTCCTTAGACCCACAAGAGAATGGTCATAGAGTTTATAGAGAATTTTTCTGACAGAATTTAATCTTATGCCAGTTTTGTTCGCTATCTCGTCATCTGTTGTCTCAGATGAGTTTTTTAGAATATCAATTAGTTTGACAGCTTCTTCCTCGCCTAGAGCTTCTGCAACCTTCATCAACACTGAATCATTAATATACGTCAACATAGTGACCCTTTCTGCCTACTTGTTAAACACTAGTTTTTCTCTACAATAATTATAGGTAATCTTTGATTTAAATCTCTTCTCAATTATTCAGTCTAGTTTTCTTAACCGCTTATACGTTATGTTAATTTTAGAATATTTGAGTGATGCCACAAAGGCAAATGAAGCAGTACAGATTTTAGCAAAAATAAGCCAGTCAGGCTTGCAAGTCTATGTTTGCTGATTCTGTGGAAATAGTCCTTTCAACCTATTTTCGGTATTCTGAAATGTGATCCTTTTCCAGCGCTTACATAGTCTCCGCCTATTCCGCGTACTATGGACGCTATTTTTGCAAAGTTATCTGAACCCAGAAACTGACGAGGTTTTATCATTATGTAATCTTGTTTCTCCTCAAAACTTAGCAGGTTCTCCAAGTCTTCTGGAAACATCATTCTAATGTCATCTATCGATGTCTTTTTTCCGTAAACCTCATGTGTTGTGGGTGCAGGAGTAGCAGGCGTAGCCGTTGGTTGAGTGATTTGCGAAACCGCTAAAGACTTTAGTGACCCTGAAACTTGCCTAAGGTCTTCTGCGATGCTGTTTAGGACTATGAGAAGCTCATCAATCCTTTCTGTAAGTTCCTCAACCTTCTCCTTTTCTTCACTCATAACCTTTCTTCCTTCTAAATCCTTAATACTCATCGCATTTATTAATTGTTTGTTAACTTCAAAAAACCACAATATGTTAAAAAACGATTGAAGGAAGCCTCACCCATGATTGAAATCGATGGAAGCAAAAAAAGCGGAAGCGGCACAATCCTCAGGCTATCCGTGGCTCTAGCTGCCATAACGCGGCAACCACTGCACATCTATAACATTAGGCAGAACAGGCCGCAGCCAGGTTTGAGGCCTCAACATTTAGAGGCGGTCTTGACAGCTGCGAAACTCTGCAGAGCTGAATTGGACGGTGCAAAACTGAACTCACGCGAGCTATGGTTTAGGCCTGAAAGCGTTGAAGGCGGAAAGGTTAAGGCTGAAATTGGAACTGCTGGAAGCATTCCAATGCTTTTGATGACTGTGCTGCCGATCTGCGCTTTTGCAGAAGATACTGTTCATTTACACGTATCGAAGGGCGGGACGGATGTTCAGCATTCGCCTACCATCAACTATATGCGTTGCGTGTTTTTGCCGACACTAAAGCGTATGGGACTAAACATTGCCTTAATGGTTCGTAAGTATGGTTATTATCCGAAGGGTATGGGTGAAGTAACATTAACCGTGGAGCCGTGCAAGTCTCTGCAATCATTACGCTTGGAGAATTTCGGGAAAATAAGAACCATAAGGGGCATTTCAGTGTGCACATTCCTTGCTGAAAGAAAGGTTGCTGAACGCCAAGCAAAAGCAGCAAACGACTACCTAAAGAAAAAGGGCTACAAGGCAGACATCCAAATAGTAAACGATAGGTCAAATCCCATGCAGAAGGGTAGCTCCCTTGTTTTATGGGCTGAAACGGACACTGGCGTAATTATAGGCGCGGACGCAATCGGCGAACTTCGGAAGACAAGTGAAGCCGTTGGAAGAGAGGCAGCAGAAAAACTCTATGCAGAAATTTCCACGAAGTCCACGGTTGACGTGCATTTGGCTGACATGCTCATCCCATACGTGGCATTGGCGAAAGGTAGATCAGCGTATCTGACGCGGACAATTTCAGATCATCTGGAAACAAACATTTGGCTCGTCGAAAAGACGTTGGATGTTGAGTTCAACATGGAAAAAATGGGTGCGTTCTACAAGATTGAGAGGTTTGGCTGAAAAATCGGTGGAAGCCTTGATGAAGGCGAATGTTAGAGAAATATACTCAACAGCCCTAACAAAACTGCTTTTAGACAACGACTTCGAAATAGTTAAAGAAAAAGTAGGGGAATCATGAATCATTTAGATGCTAAGAAAATGGAGTGCCAGTGATTTTATGCTTAAAAAATCAATATGCGTCAAAGTTCCAAAGACTTATGGCGAAAAAGCTATTGTTCTAACCAGTAAACTGAAAATCATTAATAGGGAACTGGAAATTCAAAGAAACAGAGATTTCATTTACATTCCACTTACCCATCAGCCACAGGAAAACGAATTAGAAAAACTTAAGGAACGAGTGCCAGACTGCGAAGTCTCAACTTACGTTTTTCCAGAAAGGAAGAAGCAAGTGACAACATTTGTCGAGTTACTCAAAGACAAGCTTCCCCCACATTTATTAGCTAGTCTGCCACATGCGATGGATTTTGTTGGAGACATAGCCATGATTGAGATTCCAACGGAGCTTAACGCACACAAAAATGTCATCGGCGAAGCAGTTCTAAAATCGCATAAAAACGTGCGGACGGTTCTTGCCAAGGCAGGCGCTGTCAGTGGAACTTATCGGCTGAGAGAGTTCAGTATAATTGCTGGAGAATCTAAAACAGAAACAATCCATAGGGAATATGGTTGCCAATATTACGTGGACCTTGCTAAAGCCTACTTTTCTCCGCGTCTCTCATATGAGCATAATAGAGTTGCGTCCCTCGTCAAAGAAGACGAAACGGTTGTAGACTTGTTCGCTGGGGTGGGGCCTTTCTCGATACTGATTGCAAAAACCCATGAAAACGTGAAGGTTTACGCCATAGACGTGAACCCGCAAGCAGTTGAGTTTCTAAAGAAAAATGTTAGGCTTAACAGGGTTGAAGCCAAAGTCCATTCAATCTTGGGAGACGCAAAACGAATCGTTAAGCAAAGGCTTTTTGGAGTTGCAGACCGTGTGATTATGAATTTGCCTGAAAAATCCATAGAGTTTGTGGACGCTGCATGCGAAGCAATAAAGCCAACAGGCGGCATAGTGCATTTCTACAGTTTTGTAGACTCTTCAAACACACTTGAGAATGTAAAACTTCATTTTATAGACGCTGTTGAGAAATCTGGAAGAAAAGTAGGGAAGATTCTGTTTTCACGGTTTGTCCGCGCCACAGCTCCTTACGAGTGGCAAGCCGTTTTAGACGCAAAAATCCATTAAACTTTGGCAGTTAAAGTGATCTTCACTTTCTGCTTTGGTTTTCTCAGCTTTTGCACAAGTTTCCTTGACAAATCGCATGCAGCTTTGTCTGCTTGAATTGCCAATGTTCGACTGCAAATGTGACTGCTTTTTCTCACGACCATATCAGTTGGATGCGCCAAAATTAGCCGTGGGCTTCCAAAAGCGTTCACAACTTCAGCAGCCTCTCCAGCTTCGATTAACATGGTCATTTTGGCATTTTTCTTCCGTAAACTTTCCTTGAATTCAAGGCTTAAATCAGCTATACCCTTGTCCGCTGACACTCCTATTATGCAGTCGCCTTTCTTTGATAATTGGGGTTCTTTTGTGATTTCGAGTGTTGATTTATGCGTGGCTTGAATATTCTCATGTCCGTAGACAAGGATGATTTCGGTTATTTCCATAGTAGACAACTCTGGCTATTGCAGAACAAGTTTTAGTGTTATTCGAGAACCTCTATTGAATCCACTTTTCCGTCTCCGTCCAAATCGAACCCCTGTATGACTGTTGCAAACGCATCTTCGCCATGATAGTTTTTCAAGGTTTTCTTCCAAAAGGTTGTTAAAGCCAAAACGCACGCTTTCGTGCCTACTGCTTTGTTTCCCGCCAAAACTATAATCCGCTTAGTGTCATCCCATGGATTAACGATTTTAGCTATCAACCCAACCGTGTCCGCCGTATAAACCTGCGAACTTTTTCTAGAAACCAAACCGCCGAACAAGAAGCCTTGCTCTGAAGACTGCATGTCAAACCTTATCGGCAAATACTCATTCACTTCTTGCGTTAGAAGGTTTGTTCCAGGACCGCCAACAAGAATAAGGTTGTTTTTCTCCTCTTTTTCCGCTTTAACGTCAACGTCAAGCTTTATCGCGAATTCGTCAGGCATTTTGGCGAATTGTCCCAAAAAGAATGTTAAATAAGACGCGTAATGGCCATCTCTTGCGCTTGTTTTGAATGGTCCGTGAGGTGTTGGGCTGCCCACAACTATTTTTCCTTCAAATGTGCCATCTTTATTTATGAATTCTTTGAAGAATTTCTGTATTTGTTCATTCATGCTTAGAAGCGAAAGCCGCTGTATCTTTTTATATCCTAGTGGAAGCTCTATTCCAAACGCTGGCGAAACCGCCTTATAGTATTTTGCTGTTGCCCCCTTCTTCTCTTCTTCTCTGGTGACAGCTATGGCTCCGGCCTTTGCCAGCTTTCTTATGTGATAGTATATTTTCTGCTCATGGATGCCCAGCTTTTTGGCTATTTCCATTGGATACATTTCTCTTTGAGAAAGCATGACTAAAATCTTCCAACTAAGCTTGTTCAAAATCATCTTCAGCTTCTGCGGATCCTTGATTATCATGATTTCTTTAACTTTTTGTTTTTTGTCTTCTTCGTGAAGCAACAGTTTTTTTCTCATGGCTTTTCACATGGTTTAAGACAGCAGTAATTTATTAATACTTACTCGCTAACAAACTTGGTACGTCTTTATAATTTAAGAACAAGATAACTGTGAAGAGATAGAGAATGTTCAGAGAACGTCTAGAGGAAAATGTTACTCCAATAACCTACGAAGTATGGTCTCCTAGAGGCTGCGAAGTGAACCAACACCTCGAAGCTGTGGCAAAATTCAATGATAAATTAGATGCAGTTAACATACCTGACAATCCCTTATCCGCCTTAAGAGTATCATCTGTAGCATACGCCAAAATCGTAATGGATCATCTGAAAACAGATGCAATACCACACATAAACTGCAGAGACAGAAATCTCCTAGCCCTTCAATCAGACATTTTAGGGGCTCATTTGCTAGGGATAAGAAACTTGTTCATCATAAGTGGCGATAAGCCATTACGAAGACAGGAGAAGGCTAAAGGGGTGTGGGAAGTCACATCTGCAGAGCTTTGTAAAATAGTTAAAAGCTTGAATGAAGGCTTTGCATATTACAATGAGGGTCTTACCAAAACCAATGGCAAAACAGACTTTTTCATAGGTGGAGCCGTAGTATTTGACAGAGAAAACGAAGTGAAAACAATTTCTAAAAAAGTTGAGGCTGGATTTGACTTTTTCCAGTCGCAAATAACCTTTAACTCTGAGGCGGTGCTGAACTTCTTTCAAGAAGCTGAAAAAGAAGGACTAATCATAAACAAGCCGGTTCTAGTCGGCTTGTCTCCTCAACCATCAGAAAAGGCATTGAATAAAGTTCTCAAATTCCTGCACACGAAAATTCCTGAACAATCTTTGAATAGGTTGAAGCGAAGTGATGATTTTGCAGAAGAATTAATAATGATGTGTTTGGAAATCGCTGAAGAGGTGAAATCAGCTCTTTCTCCTAAATATAAAATAGGCTTCCACATAATGCCCTTGGGTCGTGATGATTTGGGAAGAAAGCTTGTCGAGGAGTTGAGAAAGTAAATGATCGAATGTTACGTGACAGGAGTGCTTCCGCGATCAAGCAAACTAATAGAACAAACCAGAGCATATGAAAGGAGAAAAATCAGTGAAAAAGAACTCGAAGAATCTTTCGAAAAAGCCACCGAAAAGGCAATAGAAGCTCAGATTTCCGCGGGATTGAGTTACGTCACTGATGGAATGTTGAAATGGCAAGACCTGTTTAGACCGTTCACTGAGAACTTGAAAGGAATAGCAGTCGGAAGCCTCACAAGATGGTTCAACAACAATACCTTCTATAGAAAGCCGATCATAACAGATTACGTTAAACGAGAAAAAGACGTAGTCAACAACATGATGCAGCTTGAGAAGCTGCCCAAAAACCTTCCTTGGAAAGCCATTTTACCCGCTCCATACACGTTTGTCTCCCTTTCAGAAAACCAATACTACAAAGATGAAGCAGAATTTATGATCAAATTCGCTGAAATAATAAACAAAGAGATAAAAAGCTTGGCTGAAACAGGCTTCAGTTACATACAACTAAGCGACCCAGCCTTACTCTATGAACCCTTAACACCTAAGTTCAAAAAAGACAAGTTGGCACTCGTGAATGACGTATTAGAAACAGCAGTCAAAGGAACAACAACCAAAACATGTCTCCAAACATTCTTCGGCGATTTCTCAAACATTCTACCCGAAGCCCTAGACTTTCCAGTAGATCATTTAGGAATTGACTTATACGAAACTGATTTTGAAAAGCTAAAAGAATACAACTTTGAGAAGGGTGTTGCCTTAGGTTTAATAGACTCCAGAAGTTCACTCATTGAGAAACAAGACGAACTAGTTGCAGCCGCCGAACAAATGATCGAATCTATATATCGCTCTAGAATAGAGGAAGTTTTCGTTTGCCCGAACTGTGATTTGGATTTCCTACCATGGGAAAGGGCAGAGGAGAAAATGAAAGTTCTTAGCAGCGTGACTAAACGTCTCAGAGAGGAGTTCTCATGAACAAAATGTTTCCAACACAAGAGGTGGGAAGTCTAGCCAAGCCAAGATGGAGAATCAAAGGCTACAGAGGAAAACCACTGTCAAATGAGGAGATAGCTGAGGCTGTGAACTGGGGGAGAAAACTAAGAATCGAGAATTTAGAGGAACTGGTTAAGCTATTGAGCAGAGGCGATTCTGCAGGTAGAAAAAGCGCCTTGCTTGAATGGTCTGCCAAATATGTCATTCGATTTTTTGAAACAGCGGGCTTAGACATCGTTTTTGACGGAGAGCAATGGAGATCAGAAATGTACGAACATGTCATAAGAAAGACCGCTGGTTTCAAGTTTTTAGGATACGTAAAATCTTTTGACTACAGATACTTCAACAAGGCAGCATGCATAGATAAACCAAAGTATGCAAAATCCTTCTATCTTAACGAGTTTCTGTTCACAAAAGAAAATACTAAAAAAGAAATAAAGGTGCCCTTCACAGGAGCTTATACGCTTGTTGATTGGACCTTTAACGAGTACTACGAGAAAAAATTCAGCGGAAAAATCAGAGACTTTAAGAGGAGAAAGTTCGAGGCTAAGAGGGATTTTCTTTTCGACTTGATAAAAGAGGTGATAAGACCAGAAATCAGCAAGCTGATAGGTGCTGGTGCAAAGTGGATTCAAATAGATGAGCCTGCAGCAACAACCAACCCAACCGATGAAGAAATGAAGCTGTTTGTGGAATCTTTCAATGAAACAGTCAAAGGTTTCAGCTGCGCCTTCAGCCTACACAACTGCTACAGCAACTATGAAGTTTTAGCCAGACACGCTTGCGAACTGCGAGATTGCAATCAATTGTCTCTTGAATTCGCAAACAGAGACAGCAGACAGCCCGGGACCGGAAATGTAAGAACAGGTTACAAAGCAATAAAACTGTTTGAAAAACACAGTTTTCAGGGAAATTACGGTTTAGGCGTAGTAGACGTGCACACCAATTCTGTCGAGCCGCCAGAACTTGTCAGAGATAGGATACTTCACGTTGCAAAGACCATCGGTAATCCCAGCAGAATATATGTAAGCCCGGATTGTGGCTTGAGAACCAGAACGTGGGAAATCAGTTTCCGAAAGTTTAGGAACATGGTTTTAGGGGCTGAACTGGCTAGGAAAGCTTTAGAATAAGAAACCATTATAGAAATTCTGTTAGAGCTTTTACCAAAGTAGCCATTTTCACGTGAAGTTTTCATGTAATATAAAAAATTGCTTACTAAAAACTTTTTAGAATTGGAATTTTTGTACTAAAAAAGCTTATACATATTGAAGAGACTAGATAGAGCTTGCCCAAAGTTCAAAAGACGCGATGAGGTTTAGAAATGTGTGGGATATTCGGTTGTGTCTCGAAGAATGAGAATGCTGCTCCTATAATACACGCTGCTTTGAAAAGGCTTGAATACCGTGGCTACGACTCTGTCGGAGAAGCAACCCTATACAACGGTAAACTCTACATAAAAAAAGACAAAGGAAAAATCGACGAAGTCCATAAAATCCACAACCTAGATGATTTGCCTGGAAACCTTGGAATTGGACACACAAGATGGGCTACACACGGTGCACCACTAGAAGTTAATGCACACCCACATGTTGACTGTAGTGGGCAAATAGCTGTCGTCCATAATGGAATTATAGAAAACTTTGTCGAGTTGAAGTTGGAACTTGAGAACCGCGGTCATGTTTTCAAATCTAGAACTGACACTGAAGTAATAGCTCACCTTATTGAAGAAAATTTGAAAACTAATTCGTCACTAAGCCTTACTGATGCTGTACTTGAAACTGTGAGGAAACTTGATGGTTCATACGCAATTGCTGTGATCTCAACGAGGGAACCTGACAAGGTAATATGTGCCAGACATGAAAGTCCACTCGTTATCGGCGTAAATGAAAATGCACTCTATTGCGCTTCTGACATCCCTGCATTTCTGCCTTTAACCAACATGGCAGTTATAATTGAGGACGGCGAGCTTGTTGTTCTCACGCGGGAAGGCTTCGAGATTAGGAAGATTGCTGATTCAAGCGTTGTTGTGCGGGAACCTAAGCTTTTTGATTGGACGCCTGAAATGGCTGTGAAGCAGGGCTATCCGCATTTTATGTTGAAGGAAATCCATGAGCAACCAGCTTGTCTGCGGAACACGCTTAGGTTGCAGGAGCATTACCTTGATTTGATGGCGACTTTTCTTGATCGAGCCCGTGAAGTTTTCTTCGTGGCTTGCGGAACATCCTACCACGCTTGTTTGGCTGCATCCTACATGTTTTCCAAGCTTGCTTTCTTACCAACCTATCCAGTTATAGCTTCAGAGTTCATTGAACAACACGGAAAATCAGTCAATATCGACAGCACAATCTTGACAGTAAGCCAATCCGGCGAAACAGCAGACACTTTAGCCGCGGTGAACTGTGCTCGCGAAAGAGCAGCAACGGTTCTCGGATTAACTAACGCTATCGGTTCAACTTTGACGAGGGTTGCACGAGTATACATTGGCCAGCAGTCTGGTCCAGAAATAGGGGTAGCGGCAACGAAAACGTTCACCTCACAACTTTCAGTGCTTGCTCAGATGGCACTACGACTTGCAAAGAAAAGAGGGAAAGTTTCACAGGATGAAATGGATTTTCTTGCGGAAAAATTGGAGCAGCTGCCAGACACTGTTGAAACCATAATTCAAACACAAGAGGAGAAAGCAAAGCAGATTGCGAAGAAATACAAGGATGCCAAAACATTCTTTTTCCTAGGCCGTGGAATAAGCACAGCCACAGCCTACGAGGGCAGACTGAAACTCATGGAAATAGCTTATGCGCCGTCTATAGCCTTCCCAGCTGGGGAAAGCAAGCATGGACCCATAAGCCTCGTACAACATGGTTTCCCTGTCGTTTTCATCTGCCCAAAAGATGGAACACATAGAACATTGATAGGAAATATTATGGAGATGAAGGCTAGAGGGGCTTCAATAATTGCCGTGATTGAGGAGGGCGACGAAGAAATTAGAAAGCTGGCTGAGGACTATGTAGAAGTGCCTAAAGGTATCCCTGAGGTTTTGTCGCCAATACCCTTCGTTGTTCCATTACAGCTTCTCGCATACTATGTAGCTGTTGAGAGAGGCCACAATCCAGACACTCCGAGAAACCTAGCGAAATCAGTTACTGTGAAATAATTCCTCTTTTTATTCTACATCTTTCTTTCAAATACAAACACGTTAAAAGGGTCTATCCCACAATATTTCATTTGGTGCTTTGATTTGGACAAAAAAGATTGGGAAAGACTTGTTGAAAATCTCGTGAAGGAAGGCATTCTACGCTCGCCAAAAGTTATCAAAGCCATGCGTTCCGTGCCTCGTGCAGATTTTCTTCCAGAGAACATGCAGTCTTACAGTGCCGCGGATACGCCGCTTCCAATTGGGTTTGGGCAGACTGTTTCAGCGCCACATAGCTTGGCTTAGATGCTGGGCTAGGCGAGACATGGTTTCAATAATGAATGAAGCCTTACAATTGGAAGTCGGCAATAAAGTGCTGGAAGTTGGAGCGGGTTCGGGATGGCACGCCACAACCATAGCTGAGATAGTTGCATCCAGCGACACGCCTAGAAGTGGATGGGGTCACGTTTACACGGTGGAAATAATTCAAGGTTTAGCTGAATTTGCTAGAAGAAACATTATGAAAGCTAGATACGGCGACCGTATAACCATAGTCTGTGCAGACGGCTCCATGGGCTATTCTGAAAGGGCTCCATACGACAGAATTCTTGTAACTGCCGCTGCACCGGATGTTCCAAAGCCTTTGATTGAACAGTTAAAGCCCAACGGAATAATGCTGATCCCTGTTGGAAGCATGCACCTATTCCAAACACTCATGAAAATCACAAAAGAAACAAATGGGAAAACTAGGAAAGAAAACCTAGGTGGAGTTGCCTTCGTCCCATTAACAGGACATTACGGTCACACACTTTAACATGTTTTTATGCAGCTAAATTGAAGGAATGAAAACTCATAAATTGGGACGTATGGTGGTTGACGAGTTTGGAAGAAGGGACATTAAAAGATTTTTGCGGTTAGAGGTTGGGGTCAACGATTAAGGAACTAGTTTTCCCATATGCGTTGGTGACCGCGCTACAATTGTAATTCAAATACGCTTATACATCAGTTACATCCTAAATGTCTGAATCCTTTCGATCTCATTAAAGACCTAACACTTTTTGGTATCCGAATATGTCGAGAAATCCGTGACCTGAAAGGTTACAAGCTATGACCTTTTTCTCGCCAGTTTCTTTACATTCCAGGGCCTCGTCAATCATGGCTCTAACAGCATAGGATGATTCAGGCGCAGGCAGAAATCCCTCTGTTTGAAGGAAAGTTCTGGTAGCCTCAAAAACTATTTTCTCGTCAACAGGATACGTAATTGCGTAGATGTACCCCAATTTTTTCAAGAGACTAAGAATGGGCGATGCTCCAGAATATCTGAGTCCATCTCCATAAATCGGTGGCATCTCCACTTTG
>Ga0315543_1003606_pt1 | contig 13761 bp, 14 predicted proteins | sample SalMarSW160210MG_2_FD_203098 | JGI IMG/M metagenome (GOLD analysis project Ga0315543, IMG submission 203098) | Salt marsh sediment microbial communities from the Plum Island Ecosystem LTER, Massachusetts, United States - Salt Marsh Sediment SW1601-210 ...
GCGAAGTCGCCCCACCCCAGATAGAGGAACACGCCCCGCCGGATAATAACCACCCGCCCAAAAACCTGGCCGGGCAATGTCCCGACTGCGGCAACCTGCTGGTCTATCAGGAGGGGTGCTTTATCTGTCCCAGCTGCGGGTATACCAAGTGCTAAAATAGCCTTTAATAAATACGGCGGGGAGGAGAAAAATGGTTGAGAAGCCTACCCAGCAGGAAGTAAAGGTTGCCTTTCCGGAAAGCCTCAGGGGCGGGGTATATTCCAATAATATGGTCATTAGCCACACCAGAGAAGAGTTCGTTTTGGACTTCATGATGATAACGCCGCCCATCGGTTCGGTGACGGCACGGGTTGTCCTCAGCCCAGGGCATACCAAAAGGATGCTCACGGCGCTCAAAGCTAATCTGGATAAATACGAGGCCAAGTTCGGCAAGGTGACCGAAGCCTCCGAGCCCCCCAAACCGCAAATGGGTTTTCATCCCCCCTCAGCCCAGTAGGGGTGAGATATGACCCAACTGCAGGGATACGAAGTGCTAGGAGAAAGGAGGTGATAAAGATGGCAAACTCTCATGACATAGCTGCACGGCACATAGCAAAGAAAGTAAAAAGCAAATACATACCAGCTAGAAGCCCTGATGTAAAGACCTCTCGTATCCGAGTTGAAGTTAAGTCGACAGCTAACGAAATTCCTAAGGCTCTCCTTCAGCTGGGAGGGGGTTCTGGACCTGCCTATGTTGCATTACCGACGCCAGAGCATCCGAAAGCTTTAAGACGCCTGAGAAGCCGAAAAACCGGCCTGATGAACTACCGAGGCAAGATTATAAAACCATCAAAAAGGAAGTAAATACGAAGTGCTAGAAACTTCATAGTCTTGGAACCTATCCCCCCACTCCCTTCCCCTGTTTTTTAGTTGTCTTGCTTCCCATACCCACCCACCCACATAAGCTCCGCTTCTGTAACCTTCTTTCCCCTCCCCATAGGGGTTTCGCCACTTTACATCTTTCTTGACAAGCGAAATTTCTGTGCTATTATCCTGATATGAAACTGAGGTTGGGCATATTCTTAGCTGGCCTACTCGTAATGGCTATCGGCATTGGTATCTCCATTGACTCGGCTAGTACAGTCGAAGTCCCAGTTTATAAAAGTCCCAGGCATCGCCAACTTCAGATAGTTGATACCTATATAACCGTAACTAAAGACCCGGGTGGTGTTGGGCGAGGTGTGGCCATTGCCGTTATCGGCCTAGGAGCTGGCGTAGGAATCCCCATAATTCTAGGGCGGAGAAAAACCATACCTCCATCATCTACTATAAGTTGACCTGTACTATATCCCCCCGTAAATAAAGAGTATTAAAGAGGTGTAACCTCTGTTGGGCGGGAGGGTGGGTAGATAAACGCCCTCTAGTCCCCACCCCTCACTTTGTTGGGGTGTTTAAGAGGGGCTTCGCCCCTCTTTTAAAAAAATCCTCCCCCTCCCTTGTCAAGGGAGGGGGATACAGGGGGTGGGTCACCATATTAAAATCGCATTTTTACCCCGCAGGCGATATAATGAGACGGCATGTCCAGTATTCGAGAAAACAGGTACGAGTTGATGCGGGTGGCGCTGGGGGAGGCGCCAGCCGATTTAGCCATAGTTAATGGCTCGGTAGTCAATGTCTATACCGGGGAGGTGGAACCAGCCTCCGTCCTTATTAAAGGGGAACGGATAGCCTACGTGGGCAGTGACACGGGTAAGGCTATCGGCTCATCAACCCGGGTCATTGATGCTAAAGGCAAGACGCTCATCCCCGGCTTTATCGACGGCCACACCCATATCGATACCATATACTCCATCAGCGAGTTCCTGAAATACGCCATGCGGGGTGGCACCACCACCATCATTACCGAGACCTGCACCCTCGCTCCCCCCCTGGGCTACGATGGGGTTATCCAGTTTCTAAAGTCGGCTAAAAACCAGCCTATTAAAATCTTTATCACCGCCCCGCCCCTGGTCACTCTAAGCCCGGTGACTGAAGAGCACGCTATCACGCTTCCCCAGCTGCGCCGCCTGCTGCGGCGCAAGGAAGTCCTCGGCCTGGGCGAGTCTTACTGGGGCGATGTGGTCAACGGCAACCAGAGAGTCCTCGACCTTATCGCCGAGACGGTCAGGCGGGGCAAAAAGGCGGAGGGGCACAGCGCCGGCGCCACCGGCGCCAAGCTTCAGGCATATGTCTCGTCGGGCGTCTCCTCCTGCCACGAGCCCATCACCGCCGAAGAGGTCAGGGAAAGAATAAGGCTGGGGCTTTTTATCTTAATCAGGGAGGGTGTAGTGAGGCGGGAGCTGGAAGCTATCGCCCCGATAAAGGATGATGACGCCCTGCTCAACAGGCTGGCTATAGCCACCGACGGCATCGGGCCGGAGGAGCTTGCTACCGGCGGCTACATGGAGTTCCTGGCACAGAAAGCCATTAACCTCGGCTTTGACCCCGTCAGGGCAGTGCAGATGGCTACGGTCAACGTCGCCCGGCACTTCGCCATAGACGACGACATCGGCGGCATCGCCCCCGGTAAGTACGCCGATATCGCTATCATCCCGGATTTAAAGACTATCAAAGCGGAATATGTTATCAGCAACGGGCGGGTTATTGCCCGGGACGGCCAGTTGCTTATCAAACCCCGTAAACACCGCTACCCTCAATCGATGTTTAACACCATTCATCTGTCCAGAGATTTTACCGCCGATGACTTCACCATTCCGACGGAAGGCAATCAGGTCAAAGTTCGGCTGATAGAGCAGGTCACCAACCTGGTCACCCGGGAGGCCTTTACCGATATGACGGCAACCGACGGCCAGCTTAAAGCCGATACCAGCCGGGATATACTAAAGGTAGCCGCCATCGAGAGGGCTTACCGGACGGGTAAGAGCTTTACCGGCTTAATCAGGGGGCTGGGACTGAGAAATGGAGCGATGGCCACCACCACCACCTGGGACTGCGGCGATATCATCGCCGTCGGCGCCGACGAAAACGATATGGCGCGGGCGGTAAACCGCATTAAAGAGCTGGGGGGAGGGATAGTGCTCTGCGCCGGCGGCAGCATAGCGGCCGAAATAGCCCTTCCGGTAGGGGGAACTATATCCACCGAGCCGGTAGAGACCATAGCCGAAAAATTTAAGCGCGTTCAGGAGGCCGCCGCCGGGCTGGGGGCTAAATCGCCCAATTTCGGGCTTACCCTGGCCACCCTACCCACGCCGGCCATCCCCTTCCTCCGTGTCTGTGAATCGGGTCTGTTTAATCTTAAAGAAAACCGCTTCGTTGACCTGATAGTGGGGTAGATAAGAATGACCTGGCAGCAGGTGGAAAAAGCCAGGCGGCGCCTCTCCCGGGAGCAGGGCACCGTTATCAAGGACTGGGGAGGCCGGCTGCCCATCGCTCTGGTCTACCCCAATTCATATTATTTAGGAATGTCCAACCTGGGAGTTCACGCCCTCTATAAACTGCTCAACGGCCACGATAAGGTCGTCGCCGAGAGGGCCTTCTGGGAAGCAGAAGATGGCCAGTTGCCCCCCATATCGCTGGAATCCCAAAGACCGCTTGCCGATTTTGCCGTTATTGCCTTCTCTATTTCTTATGAGCTGGACTATTTCAATGTCACCCGTATTTTGAAAGCCAGCGGCATCCCCCTCTATGCCACCGACCGCGACGAGCAACACCCGCTGATTATCGCCGGCGGCCCCTGCGTTATGGCCAACCCCATGCCCATATCCCCCTTCTTCGACTGCCTCGGCATCGGCGAGGCCGAGCCCATCGTCCCGGCAATACTGCCCGCTATCAGCGAGGGCATTGGAGGCAAGCGCAGCGACCTGCTAAAATCTCTGTCTTCCCTGCCCGGCGTCTATGTCCCGCAACATCCGGGAAAGCCGGTGACACGGCAGTGGGCAGAAAACCTGGACGACTCCCCCGTGGCTTCGGTCGTGCTCACCCCGGACACCGAGCTGGGCGACCTGTATTTAATTGAAGTAGAAAGGGGCTGTAACTGGGGCTGCCGCTTCTGCCTCACCAGCCAGGCCTTCCGCCCCATGCGCTACCGCTCGCTGGACAACCTGATTGCCCAGGCGGAGGAGGGGCTGAAACACAGAAATCGGCTGGGCTTGGTGGGGGCGGCCATCTCCGACCACCCTCAAATTGAAGAACTGATGACCAGATTAACTGATATGGAGGCCAAGCTCTCGGTAAGCTCACTGCGGATAGCTCCCCTCTCCGGCGTGGTCTTGAGAGAGCTGGCTAAAGGCGGCGCCAGAACCGTTACCCTGGCCCCCGAGGCCGGCTCCCAGCGCCTGCGCCGGGTGATAAAAAAGGGCATCAACGACGACGATATACTCGAGGCGATGGAAATGGTGGCTGAGCAGGGCATAAAGCAGGTCAAGCTCTACTTCATGATTGGCCTGCCCTCGGAGACCGATGAAGATATAGAGGAGATTATAAATCTAAGCCTTAACTGCAAGCGCCTACTTGATAGCAAGCATCCCGGCACCCGCCTGACCCTGAATATATCCCCCTTCGTGCCCAAGGCGGGCACCCCCTTCCAGTGGCTGCCGATGACCCAGCCATCCATCCTCAACCGGCGCCTGTCCCGGCTTAAAAAGGGCCTGATGCCCAAGGGAATCAAGATTAAGGCGGAAAGCCCGGCCTGGAGCCAGGTTCAAGGGGTGCTGGCGCGGGGCGGCACTGAACTATCTAAGGTGCTGGCTGATATAGAAGAAATATCCCTGTCCGGTTGGCGCAAAGCGGCGGCAAAACACGACATAGATATAGATTTCTACGCGCACCAGAGGTGGGATATCAGGCAAAAACTGCCCTGGGATGTGGTTGATTCGGGGACTAAGGCGGGACATCTAGAATCAGAGCTGGAAAAGGCTCTGCAAAAATAAAGCCTGCTTCGCCAGAAAAGGTATTGACATTGATGGCTATATAAGCTATAATGGCTATAAAAATAGCAAAAGTGAGGTTCAAATGGTTAGTTCAGTGAAGCGAACAAGATATTTTCTTGATATAGACTCGGAACTTCGTAATCGTGTCAAGGCTGTTTCCGCCCTGCAGGGTAAGACCATGAGAGAATGGTTAATTGAAGCGATTATAGAGAAACTGGAAGACGATATCGACGCCCGGGAGGGTCTGGCTACCCTCGGCGAGGTGAAAGGCACTGTATCCTTAAGAGACTATCTGACGTCACTAAAGGAAGCCCAGCGTGTATAAAGTCGAGCTGCGCCACAACGCCCAAAAAGCGCTCGACAAACTTAAAGAACGACCCAAGCTCATCTCGGCGCTAATGGAGCTAGAACAAGACCCTAGACCGAGAGGTGTCGAAAAAGTACGGGGAACAGAACTCTGGCGTATCAGAGAGGGTGATTATAGACTGGTCTACCATATCGACGATGAAAGGAAAATTGTAACGGTTGTCCGCATCGGGCACCGCCGGGATATCTACCGTGGCATCTAACTCAATAGCTCGGTGACGACCTCGTTTATCTCCCGCCCGTCGGCTCTGCCTTTAAGCTTGGCGATGAGCGGGGGCATGACCTTACCCTTGTCCCTGATGCTCTCCGCCCCCACCTCCTCGATAACGCGGCGGGCTTCGGCTATAATCTCATCTCGGCTCATCTGCTGGGGCAGGTACTGCTCCAGGACCGCCATCTCCGCTTCTTCTATAGCCACCAGCTCCTGGCGGCCTCCCTGCTTGAAGGCTTCGATGCTTTCTTTACGCTGCCTGACCTCCTTGGTGATGACGCCCAGGATATCACCGTCCTCTAAAACGGTCTGGCGGGCGATTTCGGCATTCTTAATGGCGGCCATAGCCAGCCGTATTGCCGAACGCTTCACTTTATCCCCGCCCTTCATCGCCTGCTTGAGGTCATCGGCCAGCTTCTGCTTTAATGCGGATTCTTTTGCCATAATATCTACACTCTTCTAGGCCTTCGGGCGCTCTTGCGTCTCTTGGCGGCTTCCTTGCTGGCATTTATCGTGACTCCACAATTTTAGTCGGCCAAAGTTAGCCTGTCAACTGGATGTTTTAGTTTACTATCTTTTCCCGCCCACCGCCCTTTAAGGTAAAGAGGGAGCAAAGCCCCCTCTTAAACACCCCCAATCAGTCACCTCCCCTTCTCCCCCCACCCCAAGAGAGGAGAAAAAAGCCCACCCTTGAACAGGCTAACGCCCCCTTCCCCAAGAAAGATTTTTAGAGGTCGTCTATCTACCCACCCATACCTACCCTACAGAAGTTGGAACCTCTTTAACACTCCCTAAAACGGGGTGGGGTTTAAGAGATAAAAAGAGGCATAGCCTCTGAGGGCGGGAGGGTGGGAAGAAAAACACACGTTAAAAAGGGGTGAGGATGGGGCAATACCGCAGCCAGCCGGTTTTAGTGCTTGCTTCTCTTTAATATCTCTCGGGCGGCGACCACGCCGGAAACCGAAGCCTGGATTAAGCCGCGGCTGACGCCGGCACCGTCACCGACGGCGAACATATTGCCGACCTCGGTCTCCAGACCGGGGCTCAGCTCGGGCCGGCTGGAATAGAACTTGACCTCGATGCCGTAAAGCAGGGTATCGGGCGAAGCCACGCCCGGAGCCAGCCTATCCATCGCCTCAAGCATCTCCACGATGCTGGTCAGGTAGCGGTAAGGGAGAGCAAAGCTCAGGTCGCCGGGGGTGGCGCCCTTCAGGGTGGGCTTTACCCGGCCCCGCTTGATACGCTCCGGCGTCGAGCGCCGCCCCTCCCTCAGGTCGCCCAGGCGCTGCAGCAAAACACCGCCGCTCAGGATATTAGCCAGCCGGGCTAAATACTTACCGTAGGCGATAGGCTGGTTAAAGGGCTTGGTGAAGGCGGTGCTTACCAGCAGGGCAAAGTTGGTGTTTCTGGTCTTGCGCTCGGCATAGCTGTGCCCGTTAACGGTGATTACCGGGTCGCCACCGCCGGTGGACTCCATGATAACCTCGCCGCCGGGGCACATGCAGAAGGTCCGCACCCGGTCGTCAAAGCTCTGGGACATGAACTCCAGCTTCGATTCATAGAGGTAGTCGGTCAAGTCGGCCATTACCGCCGCCGGCACCTCCACCCGAACGCCGACATCAACCGGGTTGCTGTGCATGGTCAGTTTAAGCCGCTCCGCCTCGGTGGTCAGCCAGTCGGCGCCCTCCCGTCCCGGCGCCAGGATAAGGTAATCACAGTCAAACTTCTCCCCACCCACCGTCTCCACCCCCTTGACCTTACCCCCATTAACGCTGATATTGCCGGCTTCAGTCTCCAGCCGGTACTCTATACGGGGGCTTAAGCTATCCCACATCGATTTGAGCACCAGTCGGCAGTGGTCGGTACCCAGGTGGCGGACGGGCACCGGAATCAGCTTTAAGCCTGCCAGCTCCGCCTTTTTCTGCAGCTGGCCAACCTTTTTGCCGGTGCCGTAAAGCTTATCCGGGGCGCCAAAGCCGAGGTAGATATTATCGGCATAGCCGATAAGGGCTTCCGTCTGGCTCTCCCCCAGGTATTCGCTCAAGCGCCCCCCCACCCGGGAGGTCAGGGTCAGCTTGCCGTCACTGAAAGCACCGGCTCCACCCAGCCCACAGACCAGGTTGCAGGGTGAGCAGGAGATGCAGGAACCGCCGCTGTCCCGGGCCGGGCACTGGCGCTCATCAATATCCCTGCCCTTCTCAATAAGCAGGATATCCATTTCGGCACCCTGAGACAGCTCCAGGGCGGCAAAGATAGCCGCCGGGCCACCGCCAACTATAATAACATCATATTTACGAGGCATCTTCCCCAAACCAAAACATTGTATAATCCACAGCTTCAGCCGTCAAGAAAGAAAGTAAATAAGTCCGGTAGCCCCAAAATTTAAACTTATGATGTTACGTACACGCACAGGGGTATTGCCATTTGGCAGAATGTGTAGTAAATTATGGTAAGTTAGACTAAACTAGATTAAGTTCTGGTAAGCTAAAGAAAGGTGACTTGCCAGCTGACGAATTAGATGACAGCTTGAAGCCCGGCGGGCGTTTATTGCCCGGGGTATAGCCGGAAAATGAGGCGTGGGAAAGGTGAAGCTGCCGAGAAAGTTGCTGATACTTGTCCCGGTGGTGGCGGGGCTGACTCTGGTCAGTATTTTCATGCCTGCCCACGCGGCAGCGCCCGATTATGCGTGGTGGGATACAGATTACCAGTACCGCCAGAAGCTTACGGTATCATCGAGTGGTTCAACCGCCGTACCGGATGAATATTCGGTTGGTTTCACCGAAGACACGGCGTCACTCATATCAGCCGGCAGGCTCCGTTCCGATGGTAACGACTGGAGAATCGTATACTGGAACGGCTCTTATTGGATAGAACTGGACAGGCATGTCAGAAGTGGCTGGGACTCAGCCGATACTGAGACCTGGTTCAAGACCCGGGCCGCTATCAGCGGCGGAGCTTCGGACGACAACTACTACGTCTACTACGGACACCCGGCCGAGACGGGAACTCCACCCAGTTACTGGTCGGACTCCATGGGCGCGGATGCCCCCTCAAGGGTCTACTGGTATGCCGACGATTTCGAAGAGCACGCCATTGGCGAGCACCCCGACGGCTGGACTGACCAAGAAAACGAATTCTTCTATGTAGCCCTCCATGGTTCCGAGAAGTGGTTCCAGGTGAATACATGGGATGACTGGAGAGATGGTTCAACGGCTTCAAGCATGGCTGACATCGGTGATGCTGTCTGGAGCGCCAGAGTCTACTTCCACGAGGAGCATGATAATGAGTGGGGAGGCATCGGTGTTCATATTGATAACGGGAATATTGGTATTATTGTCGTAATCCGTGACGGCGGCTGGGACCGGGCCTCTGAGCCTGATTGGGCTATCACCACGGGATGGACACCACATACAGACATCCATTTTCCACACCTCTCGAAAGGGAGAATTGAATTAGTCACCGAAGGGACCAATCTCGACGCCTACTGGTACAACCCTCCGGGTTTGACTCCGGAAAAGGTCACCGTGTTCACCGGCTTTACCATGCCTCCAGGCAGCGGCAAAATGGATGTCCATGTTGAACGTCCCAGTATTGGCCTTGACCCTCCCAACGTCAGATGGATTGATGCCGATGATATAATCGTGCGCAAGTACGTTGACCCGGAGCCGACGGTTTCTCTGGGCGCGGAGGAAGAACGGCCACACAGGACGGTGGGCGGAACGGTCTATCCAGTAGATAAGGCGGCAATCCTGATACCCTGGCTCGGCCTGGCACTGCTTCTGGCTCTGGTTGGTGCTTATGTAGCCAGATTAACCTTTAGCAAGCTCAAGGGCTAAAACTCAAGTATAGACCGCTATCACCACGGCGTCTTTGGCGTTGTGCTCGTCAAAAAAGATAACCGCCACCCCCCTCCCCAGCACCATCTCGACGGCGGGCAGGTTGCGCGCCACCGTCACCCCATCCAGGTAGGCTGTATGGCTGCCGGTAAGCTGCAAGCTGGCGGTGTAGCTGCCGGAATCAAAGCTCTTAAGCAATCCTTTCTTCAGATTCATTGTTATAACCCCTCCCCCCTTTTAACCAGTGTTCTTCTTCCCATACCCTCCCACCCAAAAGAGGCTTCGCCCCTTCATAACCTGCACCCCCACCTTACTGGAGTCTTAGAGGTTAAACCTCTGAGGGCGGGTGGGCGGGTAGCAAAACGCACTATTAAAACCAGGCGAAACCCCACCTTATCCCTCCCCCAAGAGGAGAGAAATTAGACCCCTTCTCCACCCCACAATGGGGCGGGGCAGCAAGTTCCAGAAGCGTAGCTTATTAAGGGCGGGCGGGTGGGAAAGAAAACTTACGTTAAACAAGCGGGGGGATTCGCCCCTCTTTTTACACTCCCCCTAATAATAAACGCTGCTGGTATTCTCCCCGGCGGGGGCGGTAGACTAAAGTCAGCCCGATTACCCGCCTCTTGGCCGCTTCCAATCCGGCCCGGCTGTCGGTTATGTCAACCACATCATAGAGCTGCTGGCCGCAGTTAACCGGCGTCAGGATAGCACCATCGGCTGCCTCCATCTCCGCCTGTCTCAGGTAGGCCTCCCCCCTATCCCCGGCTTTTTCCGCCGTATCCAGGTTCTTATCCTCAACCTGCCTCAGTCTATCGTAGAGGCGGTCTACCTCCTCCCAGCTAAAGGCGTCAACCACTATGGCTTCACCCTGCCCCGGGTCGTAGCCCTCCACCTGGACATGGTTGAGCCCCCACCCCGCCTGCCGGTACCTCCCCTCGAACACGGAGTGCGATGAGCCGTAGGCATAATCGGAATCGTCGGCGGCAAGGGGGTTGACCACACAGGCGGTGTTGCCCTCGATAAAGAGGACATCGGGAACAAAGGAGAGTAGCCTCTGGATAACGGTATCGCCGCCGTTACCGGGGTTGATGGTGAAATCGGGGCAGTAGCCGGCCATAACCGAAGACTGGGACTTCACCTCCAGCTTTAAGCCCACCCTCCCCAGTACAAAGGCAAGTATTTGCTTAACGCTCATCTCCTCACTCTCTTTGTTCCAGCGGAACTGGTGCCGGGCTTTCCAGCCCTTAATCAGGCTCCAGCCGTCGGCGGCGTGAAGCACCAGGCTGGACTGGCCGCCGGCGCTGGTATGCTCGTAAGCCTCCAGGGTGAAAGCCATCCCGGAGCTTACCTCATCCCCCTGGGCGGTGACATAGCCGGGGCTGAATTCAAGCTGGCAGCCGATATCAAGGACGGATAAGTCCCCTTCTCCCGGCGCGGCGTAGCGTCCATCGTCGTTGCGCAACTCCACGGTGAAGCTGCCATTAGTCGGCGTTAGCTCCTCCCTCAATGAAATTATATCTGCAGATAAATCAAGGCTCCGGGGGTTAAGCCCGGCCCGCCACACCCCGGCGGGGCTGGTCAGCCAGCAGTAATCGCCGTGGTGGGCAACCGCCAGCCCGTACTGGCTGGAAAGGTTAAACGGTATCGGCTCGTGCCACCGGTTATCGATGAATTTAGCCCCCGGTATTGAATGCGACCAGCCGGGACGGCTGTAGGCCTGGCTGCCGCCGAACTTCTCGACGAAGAAACAGCGGTAGACATCGGGCTTGGCCATAAAGGCGGTGCGGTACTGGAAGTCGCCGTCGGCGGGGGCGGAGGCAAAATCCTTTAAATCGGACCAGCTTCCGGTGGCAACCTCCCCCCCATCCCCGTAGACCAGCGACCACAGCTTAAAATTGCCGTCGCTATCTTTGCCGGTGACGAACAGGTTCCAGTCGCCGTCGTAGACGGTGGCCACGCCGGAGATGGCACCGGTTGACTTGTCCCAGGCGACCTTACCCTGCCAGCTGCCACTTACCCGCTTTATCACGTAGAGGGTCGCCTGGTCACCGAAGAACAGGGCGATATCGCCGTTGTCCTTGTGGGCAGCCGCCAGGCCGTTAACAGAGGTAGAGGGGGTATAGGCCAGGAGCTGGGGGCTTCCCCAGCTGGCCCCGTAGTTAGTGCTCTCCAGGTAGTAGAGCTTGCCGTCGCCGTTAACCCAGAAGATATAGACCTCCCCTCCCAGCGAGCAGCAGGCGGCCGTAATCACATCGTACTGGCTGGTGTAGACCCACTGGCTGAAATCGGACTGGGGGGCGGGGTCGGCCACCCTCTGCCGGTAGAGCTTGCCAGCGTCAGCCGGGGGCGTTACCCTGACCCTCACCAGGGAGCCGTCGCCGGGCATGGTCACGGCGTGATAGTAGTCGTCCTCGGCACCGCTATAGAGCCTCTCCCAGCGCAGGTTGACCACCCCGGCGTGCTTATTAGAGGCTTCCACCTTAATACAGGGAAGGCGGGAAGCCTCCTGCTGGGCGGCGAGCAAGGTTGAGCTGAGCTGTCTCATCAAGCCCTCCTTTACCAAAAAATATGCCCCAGCACGATGCCCAGGGCGCCGAACAGGAGGAGCCACAACAGGGGTTGTTTCTTCTGGTTATCCCGGATGATATAGGTCCAGGGTCGGCCCCCTATACGGCTCCAGAGCCACTTGTATATTTTTCCGAGCATCTTTACCTCCTACACCAGCACCGCCAGGGTATCCGGCAGCGGCTTATCGGCCTTACGGTAGTGGTCAGCCAGGTGCCGGGCGGCCCGGATTATCTGCTCCGGGGTGGCTTCAACCCGCCGCCCCCGGTAGCCGCCCGGGGAAAGCGCCGCCACCGCCGCCGGCATCAGCTCCCAGTCAACCGTCTTCTCTATGTCCAGCCGTCCTTTAAGCGCCCGCAGGATGCTTTTCTTGTGGTGAGGCAGCTTCCAGGTTTCCGGGTCATCAGCCTCCCCGACGATGGCAAACGCCTCCCGGGGCAGCTCATCTTTAGTTTTAGCCAGAGCCTCTCTCACTTTCATGTCAGCCTCCTTTACTGGCGGTAGAGCTGGCGGATTCTGACCTGGTTTCTCCTCCCCAGCCGCTTCAGCTCGCTGCGGAACTGCTTTAACCGCTCATTGCCCCAGGCCAGGAACTCCCTGGGAGTGGCGGTACCACCCAGGCTCACCCGGTTGATGGCGTAGCTCGCCCACTCCACGGCGGCATAGCCGGCAGCGCCGGTGGCAATCAGGTCCTCGTGCCGGGTGGGGATGGTCGACCCGTCAGCATCGAGGGTGTGCAGCATCCCGTAATAGACAGTGCAGTCGGAACCGTCGGGAGTCTCATCGCTAAACAGGGTCAGGGCGTGCCCCCACAGGGCGAACCTCTGGTAGCATGGCGGGAATAAGCCCAGAGGGTACTCCACTGCCTCCACCATAACCCGCTCGGTCAGCGGGGAGATATCAATCACCCTGGAGTCGGCGGTGGTGGGTAGGGTAGCCTTGGACGGGAAGGGCACCGCCTCGGAAAACTCCTTTACGGCGCGGGCGATGTGCCGGTCCAGCTCGTCATCACTCCAGCGGTAGTTCCCGGCGTCTTCGTCCTTTAAATCCCGCCGGACAATAGTTCTCATCGTATTCAGGTCCATAGTCTCATACCTCCCCCCTTGGTCGGCTTTTCAATCTTGGCGGTCAGCCTGTCAGCGCCTTCCCCCAGCTCGCTGGCAAACAGGTGCTTGAGCAGACCCCCACCCCCGATTTCACTGGCCTCAGCGCCGGAACCGGTCTCGGCGGCGGCTAGCAGCCGGGCGATAAAGGCTTCAATAGCGGAGCCGCTATCACTGCCCGCCAGGACAGCGACGGGTACCGGGATAGCTTCCACCCCGGAGCCGGCATCGGATGAAGTCTTATCCACCGGCGTCTGCACTGAAACACAGGCGTCAACCCCGATACCAGTTTCAGTATCAACCAGAGTAACGCCGGACAGCGTTATGCCCTCAACCCCGTAACCGGCATCAGAGGCGGTCTTGGCCGCCGGCATTTGCAAAGAAACCAGGGCGTCAGCACCGGAGCCGCTATCAGGCAGGGCAATCTCTCTGGCCGGCAACGAATCGGCGCCGCTGCCGGTCTCACCGCCGCTGACGGCGGCGGACGGATTTCCCGATGCCTTGGCATCAGCGCCGGCGCCCGTATCGGAGGACTGCTTTTCGGTAACTTCTCCCCCCGCCTCATAAGTGCAATAGATAGATTGCACCCAATCCAAAACATTAGGAGTGCCAAAGGGGTCACTTGGCCCATCCGCATAAGGGTCAGGCCCCCAGTTCACCTGCCCCGTATCACCAGCGTCATAAAAATACCAGTTCACGTGGTCAAACATCCAGCCAAGCCAATAGGGAGTACCCTCAGTTATTGAGGTGGAAAGGTCTGATTGTTCCCATCC
>Ga0315543_1003607_pt1 | contig 13756 bp, 15 predicted proteins | sample SalMarSW160210MG_2_FD_203098 | JGI IMG/M metagenome (GOLD analysis project Ga0315543, IMG submission 203098) | Salt marsh sediment microbial communities from the Plum Island Ecosystem LTER, Massachusetts, United States - Salt Marsh Sediment SW1601-210 ...
TTACTTTCATTTTGCCCTCCTTTTTACTGAATTTATCGGGCTATCGAAGAAGAACAAGCCAGCCACTCTCCACCCGCACCCTAAGAAGTCAGCTTTGGTTTTAGTATAGGCACCACCTCCCTTATCTTGAACATCAGGTAACAGTCCTACTTAAACCCCAAAAGGGCACCAGCCACCGCCTCAACATTTAGCGGTTTCGAGTGCCCTTCTTTCATTGCCTTATCCTCTACACCAGCACTACTATTATGTTATTTTCAGGTCTCTTTCATGTGTCGTAATTCCACTGTAATACTCGTACACGATATTGTCAATACCAAGAAGCAGACCGTGCTGAATGTGGTCGAGGATTTGGGAATAGAGTGTTGGTCTCGGAACCACCGAACAAACCCCCACCAGAAGGCACAGAATCGATTTCTAACACCTGTTTGTAAGCGATGATTCCCCCCCCCTACTTTCCATGTCTGCTCGGAATGCGGTTGTAGTTTGGGGGTTACTATTTTACGATCCTAGTTTTGCAGATGCCATGGTATTTAAGTAGTTACATTCGATGGCTTATCCGACGGGTTCGTCCAACGGCTTGCATCCAACGGGTTAATCCAACGACTTAAACCAACGGGTTCATCCGTTTGCAACCCGTTGGTTTACATCTCGTCGGTTTATCGGCTCAATCTCTTCAAACTGGCACCTGCCAAATCCTATACCCGTGATATATGAGTCTACAATCATAGAGTGTGCGTGTAGCTACTATGTTATTTGCATAAAGTCAAAGACTATAAGTATAGTCTATAGAGAGTTGGACCGTCGTGATTGCACAATTTAAGCAAATGTTACCTCGACTGCACAATCTGGACGACTGTTCAATAGCAGACACAGCCATAGTAGTAAGTAGATTGCGTGTCACTAGAGCTAACGTAGGAGGAACAGGCTAGCAGCCATAACCAGCATACCAGCCCCAACTCCTATGATTACAAGGTGCTCCTGACCATATCGGTGAGCAAGGGGCAGAATCTCATCCAGGCTTATGTAAATCATTATGCCGGCTACGAAAGCCAGGGTGCATGAGAGAAGGGTCGGTGTTAGGAAGGGGAGTAGAATCCCATAACCGATGAGAGCGCCCACAGGCTCAGCTACCCCTGACAAGAAGGAGTATGTAAAAGCTCGGCGACGACTGCCCGTGGCATAGAAGATAGGCACTGATACTGCAATACCCTCAGGAATATTGTGGATGGCGACAGCCACGGCTATCATTATCCCGAAGGCAACATCCCCAGTAGCAGCACAAGTAAAAGTAACCAGTCCTTCGGGAAAGTTATGGATGGCAATACCAAGGGCAAGAAGGACGCCAGACCTCATCAGGGATGACTGTAGCGGGACGGCAAGTTTTTGAGGTAGGCCTGACCTATTTAGCTGTCTCTCTTTACTGCTGCCAAAGCGAGTGCCCTTTGAGGTATGCTCCTCCTCAAATTCGTGGGGAACGAGTATATCTATCACCGCAATGAACAAGATGCCGATGAAGAACCCTATATTGGCACTGACAAAGCCAACATCCCTAATAGCTGTCCCCAGGAGTTCGGTAAAGGAGATGTATATCATTACTCCAGCGGAAAAGCCAAGCAGGACTGCTAAGTAAGAATATTTGGGCCTCCGTATGAAGAAGGCGATGGTACTGCCTATTCCGGTGGATAACCCAGCCAGAACAGTGAGCAACATTGCAAATGGTAGATTAATTTCCATAACATCGCCCAATCCGGTTTATAAGATGAACTCTTTGGCAATTGCCAAACACTATGTCTTTCTTCTTGGATTTCTCGAAAACCAGCCTCTCTCGACCCGCTTTTTCTGTAAGAAGAGTTCATAAACACCCCATAATAGAGTAGCTCCCAAAATACCGAGGCTGCCTGACAAAAGTATGTTATCCACCAAGATAGAGATTATAACCAGAAGAGAACCGATGGCGAATAGCCCGGGCCAGGACTTAACTCCCCAAGAATATTCCCATTTTATAACGAGCATATGACCAAATCCTATTGCCAGTATCATGATGCTACCCATCGCTAGACCGTAGAAATTCATTTCAACCCCCTAAACCTTACGTATTGTTTCTAGCATAGCTGGAGGTTGAACTTCATTCAACCCTAGTGCTTTAACTTTCCTTACATCATCACCTCCTTACTTTCATGGCCTTCATTCTCTGTGCTTGGTTTTATGGTATGCGTGTCGGCATGGCTGCCACAGGCTCTGCATTCGTCACATTCCCAACCACAGCTACAGCTGAACTCAGACAGCTTGAGGGTTATATCCCAAATCTTCCCTCCAATGTATTTAAGCATCATCACAAAAAGCCTCGTCCGCCATCGGTTTTAGCCTGTAAACAGCCTGCCGCTTTGACACGTCTCAAGTATGCAACAAAACTGCATTTTGTTACATACTTGATATTTCACGCTAAAAGCGATAAAATCAGGGTGTCGGTTGACCTAGTGTCTTGACACCCTGATTCTCTAAAGATATCCCCGGTAGGGTTGGTCTTCCAGCTTTAGTAGGCCGTACAGGTCTCGAACCTGTGACACCCTGATTAAAAGTTTGGAACCTGATATGCCAATCTGTCTTGCTAGATATGATTTGGTGTTTCCCTGTCAATGACAGCGGCCCAGTTTATATCTGGCTGTGCCACCCTGTGCTCTTGGGTGCTAAACAGTATGGTGGCAAAATTGGTGCTTTTTCTTGGCCACCGGGTGCCGTTCCCTAACTGGGGGTGGCGATATCTTGGGTAAGCAAATACGACCCGAACCCGACGCAAATACAAGCATCAAAGATACAACAGCGCAGTATCTTTTACGGCCACAATGTCTGGGGGTTTCAAGATGAGAGCTGGTGTGGCAAGCCCTAGAATCAATTTTTAGCCCCCTTCCCGGGCTTTTGAATGGACGGATATTCTACTTAGTTGCTGCACATCCTGACGAGGTGCTGCTGGCACGAAGGAAATATGGCGCATGAGAAGCAGGGTCTTAATCCCAAACTGACAACTCTTCGATGCTGCAACGACCTAGGTTCACCGATGTAATTATTCGGTCAGCGATATGCCCTAGATAGCAACTTTTCCTCTTGCTAAGACCACTGCCTGCTGCCGAGTGTGCGCATGAAATTTTCCCATAACGTTCCGCAGGTGTACCTTCACCGTGTGCTCAGAGATGAACAAGCTGGTAGCAATCTCTTTGTTGGTAAGGCCTTGCGCAACCAAGGATAGCACTGCCTGCTCTCGCCTGCTCAGGTTGGTGTCTCCTACTTTTGCCGCGCCCTCGTGTTCCCTTAAGAAGGTGATTTCTGTAAGCGGTCTTGCTGCCATCGGAGGGGATACAATGACCTCATGCTCAGCGACGAGACCGACAACTTTAATGAGGTCTTCAAGGTGAACATCCTTGGATATATATGCTCTAGCTCCTGCCTTAACAGCGGAAATGAAGTCGACGTCCGCCTTAGAGTGGGTGAGCACGATGATATTCGTATTCGGCAGCCTTTCATGAATACGCTGTATCGTCTCAATACCACTACATTCGGGTAATCCAGTATCTATGAGGATGACATCCGGCTGGTGCTCATTGGCTCTTTCAATAGCTTCCAATCCCGTGTGGCATATGCACACTACCTCGATGCTAGGATCCCGCTTTAGGAGCTCCGCTAGCCCTTCACAAAAAATTTCACTCGTATCTGCCAAGAGTAGCTTTACCTTCATACCTATGCCTCCGACTGGACCTTTAGGAACGGTAAAACCAGTTACTACCAAAATTTTATTACTACCAAGCCAAAATGTCAAGAATTTAGTAAGTCAAAACGGTTAGACGAAGTTAACACATTGTCGAACAAAAATAATAATTATGAGGTATTGGTAATGATGGCTACTCGTGGTAGTCTCTAATTGAGGTAGAAATGTTGGTTGCAACTAGGGGCGGGCTTCTGTGTTTATGAATGAGGAAGCTAGAGAATCAAGGAGTATGGGGTCGGATGTCAAGTATCTTGCGAAACGCCCGTCATGCGGCCATTGAAGAGGGCAAACCACTCGGCCGGTGGATTGAGAATGCCATAGACGAAAAGCTTGAAAGGAAACAAAAGAAGGTTAAATAGAAAAGACCTGCTGTCACAGGTCTTTCTGGAGTAAGGAAATAGCTGGTGGTTTTACGTGATTATTCTCATTCTAAACTAACCGTAAAGATAAGTCAAACAAAAGGGCTCAGAGACCCCAAGTGTGGATGTATCTTTGAGCCCTTCGGCTTTATTGGGAGTGCAGGCGGGCTCTGCTAGGGGAAACTGGGGTACCAGGGGTTTTTATAACTTTTTCCCCACTGGTTTAAAAGAACTTACTACCCCTCCCGTGTGGGTAGCCCCAGCTGTAATCGGGCAAGTGGCATCCCGCCTCGAAATATGGGCAGTGATAAGGAGGGCATGATGTAAGCAAGGTAAATTGAGTAATGGATAACATGGCTCAAAATCTTATGGAAAGGAGTAAGTAATGCCAAAAAAATTTCTTTTAATTCCATTAGCGATTGTATTAGTGAGTGCTCTGATTTTCGGCGGTTGTGAGCCAGCACAAGAAGTTCCAAAAGAAATTCGTATAGGCTCCATTCCGTCGTTAACGGGCATGTTTGCCGGTTTCGGTGTAGGCGGTGCATATGGAATACAGGCAGCAGTTGACGACATCAACAACCAAGGTGGAGTATATGTAGCAGACTACGGGGAAAAATTGCCCGTCAAACTTATAGCCGCCAATAGCGAGAGCGACCCGCTAAAGGTAGGGACTCTTGCCGAAGACATGGTTTTCCGCGATAAGGTACAGTTCTTTGCATCAAGTGCGGAACCGGCGCAGATGCGTTCCCCCATAGCTATCATAGCAGATAGATATAAGACCCCAGCGATTAATAAATCTGTGTACGAAGCCTGGGAGGCTTTGAAGGAAGGGAGTGAGACAGGTTTTGAATACAGCTGGTGTCCTGGTTTGTCTCTAGCTACCCCACCTCCACCAGGAGATCCCCGGTATGGTAAGCTTGGATATACCGGAGGGGATTCATGGGTAGGCATACTGGATAAGTTCGGTGACCAGATCAACAAGAGAGTGGGGTGCTTTGCCTCAGACGGACCAGATGGCAGAAGTTGGTACGAAGTAATTCCCTCAGTAGTTGAACAAGTGGGGTTTGATGTTTTAGGTGAAGAAAGAAATTTGGGTCTATTTCCTATGGATACTACGGACTATACGCCTATAATACAGGAGTGGAAGGATTATGGTGTTGAAATACTCTGGGGGAATTGTCCGGCTGCTCATTTTGGGACACTGTGGAGACAAGCTCGCGCGCTGGGATTCCAGCCTAAGATAGTTATGGCTATAAGAGCTCACCTTTTCTATTCTGAGGTAAACGCCTGGGGTGGCGACCTACCACTCGGTGTTGCTGGAGACCATTGGTGGAACGAAACATTTGATCCTGAACTGTGCCCCGGTATTGGTGACACAACGCCAATGTCGCTCGCTGAAAGATGGGTTGAAGACACAGGTCAACGATTAAACCCAAATGCAGGATGGAGCTACCCTACAATCCAAATCCTAATTGATGCCATCGAAAGAGCCGGCACACTTGACGGACCCACAGTCAATAAAGCTGTGGGTGAAACCGATTTGATGACACTTGATCATCTTATAAAGTTCGACCCGGAGACGCACTTCAGCTGGGATCCGCTCTTTTATAGCCAGTGGCAGAAGACTGACCAACCATGGGTATGGGAATGTCCAGTGGTCTTTTCCTATCATGACTTCGCGCCGGTGACGACCGACTTCTTATTCCCTATCCCATACGATTAAAGCAACGTAGAGGATGAGGCTATCCCTGAGATAAAGTGGGGGAGAAGGGGGCCCGGAAGTTTACGTATGTTTCTAGGTCCCCATCTCCGGAACATGTTAAGATTCGGTTTGATTTTACTAACAATACAATCAAAAAAATTGAGGAGGGAAAAAGTTATGTCAGAGAAATTCGTGAAGCACACCCCTTATGTCCCGTATGACCCGGACGCCGTTGTATATGTACAGAGCGAGGGGCATTTAATCACTCCCCCATCTAAAGGTGGCGTTCATCCTTTCGAGTACACCGGGTGGCAGGAAGAGACGATGTCTTGGCATGAGACATGCTACATCCACGGCGGTTTGAATCCCACGACCACTTATCGCATCAAGGGCCCCGACGCGCTTAAATTCCTCAAAGACACCTGCGTCAACAGTTTCGAGAACTTCCCGGTTGGCAAGGGCAAACACGCCATCATGTGCAACGAAGAGGGCCTTGACGTGCAGGACGGCCTTTTGCTACGACTCGGTGAGGACGAGTTCATCACCTACTGGATGTGGCCGTACATCGAGTTTGCGCTGAAGAAGGGGGACTACAACTGTGCGGGCGGGAATCTCACCGGAACGGTCTTCCTATACCAGCTCGGCGGCCCGCATTCGCTCGAGATCGTCGAGGCGGCAACCGGGGAAGATTGCCACGATATCAAATTCGTTCACTTTCGCGACAGCAGCATCGACGGCAGGAAGGTTTCCATTTGCAGGATAGGCATGGCAGGCTCGCTCGCCTATGAAGTCCACGGTCGGATTGAGGATGCCATCTCGGTCTACAATGCGCTCCTCAAAGCCGGCGAGCCGTTCGGAATCCGCAAAATCGGCAGACATGCTTATCGTAATACCCACACCGAGAACGGCTTCCCGCAGCTTACTATCCACTTCTGGTTTAGCGAGGTCGATGGCTTTGGAGAGTTCTTGAGCAAGCAAGATATATTTGGAGCTGGAAATATTAAGTTTACAGGTAGCGTGGGCCCTGACATCAAGATGCACTATCGGAACCCCGTTGAGCTCGGCTGGGCTGCCATGATCAAGTTCGACCACGACTTTGTCGGTCAAAAGGCTCTCGAGAAGGAAGTGGCAAACCATCGCCGGCAGATGGTCACCCTCGTTTGGAATGTCGATGACATCATGGATGTATACCGCTCGCAGTACGGGCCAAATCCATACGCCCCCATGAACGGACCGGAGGAGTATTCATATTGCATCGGCAGCTCAGAATTACATGCCGACAAGGTGCTCAAGGACGGCAAATTCATCGGAATCAGCTCGGGCCGTATGTTCAGTCCCTACTACCGTGAAATGATCTCTCTGTGCTCGATTGATGCCCCCTACAGCAAACTGGGCACCGAGGTTACCGTGCTTTGGGGCGACCCCGGAACGCGTCAGAAGGAAATCAAAGCGATTGTCTCCCGTTTCCCGTATATGAACGAAAATCGCAATGAAAATGTCGACGTTAATACGATTCCGCGCCTTGGAGCGAAAAAGTAATTGGTTTGTTGACCCGGTAAACGCTGAAGCGATATTCCCCATCCCTTATGATTAAACCAATATGTAGGGAATCTAGGCGTACGGAATATGTTGTATGGCTAGGGAGGGCAAAGGCAGACCACCATACTATAAGTGCAGCGCTAACCATCTTGGGCTGAAAGCCTAGCTGTTGCCTAAAAAGTGTGCGGTAACCAGCCTTCCCTAGCCGCCATTCCTTCAGCAGGCACTATCCTCACATTCCACAGCTTCCTTTTACTCCTCGACCCGCAAAATGAGCAAAAGGGGGGTGGGGGATTCGAACCCTTTGAAGGCTGTGGGCATAGTAGGGTATTGCCTAATCTGCACTTTCCGTCAGAATGTTTAATACAGGGATACAATGTTGGCTTTGACCAAAGTTAAGATTATACTGATTGATAAGGGGAAGGGGATACAAGGGGATAGGGTTACTAATTAAACGCCGTTGATAAAGAGGGTCATTATCTTATGAGGAAGGAGAAATTTTAGGGTGGAGCCGGGGTATATCACTCTATATCAGTCAGGTGAGCTAGAACGCCGTGCTGAGGCGCTTGAAGCACGGTTGAGTTCATGCGATATATGCCCCAGAGAATGTGGTGTCAATCGGCTGGAAGGTGAATTGGGGTTTTGCCATTCAGCCGGTCTGCCTATAGTGTCTGCGGTTTGTGCTCACCATGGAGAAGAACCTGTCATCTCTGGAAGCAGAGGGTCAGGGACGGTATTCTTGGGCAACTGCAATATGAGGTGTGTCTATTGCCAGAATTATCAAATTAGCCAGGATTGGGAAAGACAGCAATCTAACGAAATGGATTTCCATACTCTGGCGGAGCGTATGCTCTACCTCCAAGACGAACTGGGGTGTCATAATATTAACTTTGTTTCACCCTCGCACTTTGTCCCCCAGCTAGTTCGAGCACTGCTGGGGGCAGTGCCAATGGGACTTCGGCTCCCGCTGGTCTACAATACCAATAGCTACGATTCGGTTAGCTCTTTGAGGGAGTTGGATGGCATAATAAGTATTTACTTGGCAGATTTGAGGTATGCCTCCGATAAATGGGCAAGAAAGTTTTCGCAAGTTCCCAATTATGTGGAGCGAGCTCGCGCCGCTATTCAGGAGATGTATCGGCAGGTTGGGGACCTAGTGGTGGATGATAGAGGTATTGCCCAGAAGGGATTGATTGTACGTCATCTTATACTTCTCAAAGTGCACGACACAATTACACTACAACTTCGCCTTTTGAATTTCTCCTAGGGCCAAGGAGGAAGTGATAGGCAATATGGCAAAGGTTAATAAGAGCAAAAAAACACCAAGCAGGCAACGTTACGACAACGAACATCCCACCAGGAGCGTCAGGCTGGATAAAGAGCATGATGAGCGTCTCGAAAAACTCTTGGAGGGATTGGGATTTTCTTTTAGCGGTTATGTGAAGGCTCACATAAGAAAGGATGAGGCGATGATTGAGAAAAAAGCTGAGATGCTGGCATCAAGGCAAGTAGACCCGTCAGTTGAAGATAGGCTCAAATGCGTAGAGGACTTGGTACGGCAAGTATTCTTCTCAACGGTGGATACGGATGAATCACCACCCCACTGCCCACATTGCGATAACCAAGAGCTTATCAGGTGTGTGGGTAGACAAATGGGGTCAAACTTGACGCAACCTTGGGTAATCACATGGAAGTGTCCAAAATGCTTATTGATAGGAGCTTTAACGAGGTGCAAAGGTTCTTGGGGATTCATCCTGTTGTCGATTGGTCTGAGGTATTCTACCAGTATGCTAATCGTCTAGCCCACCTATATCTACTGCGGCAATTAAACGATATACCGGCTTTTCTAATTTTTTGTATTTCACGGGAGACCAGGAAATGGGCGGCCCATCGACTCCGGATGAGTGGAAATCAGCAATCCAGGTGGTCAAAGGAGTCCTTGGATTACGAGAAAATCATAGGCTTTTAAAATACGTTATCGATATCTTCATCGATGTTACCCAGATTGAGAGAGCGATAAAAGATAGGAAAAAGTAACATTTTGAGTCAATGTAACATTATGCAATTTCGTCACATGCTTACACGGTGTGACCCTAACGCAACTGCATTATTTTTTAGTCACCATAAGGGAGCAGCGATTCAAGCTCTTATTGGACGAGCATGGTTGTATATTTTAGAATGCCATGTCTGTCTTCCAAATCTCCCAAACGTGTCCAGCTCTTGTTAGCGTCTCCGTCTCTGGAGGTAAGGTCGGTTTCCCTGGTTGCCAACCGGAAGGCATAAGTTCGCCCGTTTTCTGGTGGTGCTGGAATGCCCTCAACTGCCGCAGGACCTCAGCCACATTCCTTCCTACAGGTGGCGTTAAAACTTCCATTGCTTGGACTATTCCCTCCGGGTCGATAAGGAAACGACCCCGAACATCTACCCCTTTTCCCTCATCATATACTCCGTATAGAGAGCCTATTTTCCCTCCAGAGTCGGAAACCATCGGGTAGGGAATACCACCCTCCACCATCTTGGAGAGCTCGACTTCCTGCCATACTTTATGAGAGAAGTTACTATCTATACTTATAGCCAGCACCTGTACTCCTAACTCCTGAAACTCCGGGTACTTAACGGCAACTGCCGATAGTTCCGTTGGTCAAACACAGGTGAAATCAGCGGGATAGAAGCAGAGCATCAGCCATTTACCTCGGAAATCAGAGAGTTTAACCTCCTTGGTTGTGCCTTCGTGGAATGCATTAGCAGTAAAGTCGGGTGCTTCTCTACCTACTTGTACGCTCATTATCGTCTCCTCCTTTGACTTGAGTGGTAAAGCAGACGTGAAACTTAGGGCAGAATTCCTATCATTTCGCCGTCGCTTTTACCCGTTCTTCCTGAGACATCTCAGCTAGTTTTTCTACTTCCTTAACATCGAGACCCAGTCTCTCGGCTACGTGGTGCCCATACTCCGCATCAGCTTTATAGAAGATAGCAGTCTGGCGCAGTTGAATCCGTTTCTGCGCATTGCAAAGATGTGTTGTAATATTGCCAATCAAGTGCTCTCTGTCCTCACCGGTCATCACCCTTCGGTAGAGCTCTCCGGCCTGGAAGAAATCATCATTGGGATGGGTATAAGGCTGACGAGCGGCTTGTCCGGATACTTCAAATGGGGGCTCAGCAACATCCACTTGCGGTTCTGGACCACCAAAGCTGTTGGGATAATAGTTCGGGCTGTCACCAGCGTTGTCGGTAAAATTCATGAAACCGTCACGCTGGTAGTAATTAACTTTTGTGGCTTTGGGTCTGTTGATGGGCAACAAATGATAGTTAGGCCCCAGGCGGTGTAGATGACTGTCATGGTAGGAGAAAAGCCTTCCCTGTAGCATTTTGTCCGGTGAGGCCGTAATTCCAGGAACGAAGTTCGCGGGAGAAAAAGCAGCCTGCTCCACCTCGGCAAAGTAATTTTGGGGGTTCCGGTTGAGTACCATACGACCTATAGTGATAGGTGGAAAATCAGCATGGAACCAGACTTTGGTGATATCGAAAGGATCGAAGCGATATTCCTGGGCCTGCTCCGGAGTCATAATCTGCATTTCTAACCGCCAGGATGGGTATTCACCTCTTTCAATAGCCTCATGAAGGTCGCGTGTTGCATGGTCAGGGTCTTTCCCCTTCATTTCGGTGGCTTCGTCACGAGTTAGATTCTGGATTCCCTGTTCCGTCTTAAAGTGATACTGTACCCAGAAGTATTCACCCTTTTCGTTGTACCACTTAAATGTGTGGCTACTGTAGCCGTTCATGTTTCGGAATGTCCTGGGTGTCCCACGGTCGGAAAAGAGGATAGTAACCTGGTGGATAGATTCCGGGGTTAGAGAAAGGAAATCCCAGAACATGTCCGCATCTTTAAGGTTGGTGCTCGGGTGGCGTTTCTGAGTATGAATGAAATCAGGAAATTTCAGCGGGTCACGGATGAAGAAGACGGGGGTATTGTTCCCGGTCATGTCGTAGTTGCCTTCTTCAGTATAGAACTTGACTGCGAATCCGCGGGGGTCTCTTTCTGCATCTGCCGATCCCTTCTCACCCCCCACAGTGGAAAAGCGGACGAAGACATCGGTGCGCTTACCGATTTCGGACAAGAATTTTGCCCTGGTATACTTGGTTATATCGGCGGTAACCTCGAAGTAGCCGTGTGCCCCGGCACCTTTGGCATGGACGACACGTTCCGGGATACGCTCCCGGTCGAAATGCCCCAGCTTTTCCAGAAGGTGTGTATCCTGCATCAGTACGGGGCCGGTACTGCCTGCAGTTTTACTGTTCTGGTCGTTATCGACTGGTGCGCCGAAGCCGGTAGTGTAGACTTTCTTCTCTTCTGACATTTTTCCCCCTCCTTTATTATTTTTTCTTTCCTCAGTTTTAGTTTTAGAAATCCAAGTCTGTTTAGCTAGATTTCCACAAGCCGTGAATACTGCAATACTCTCTGGCGGCTACTTTTTGTGGCTTAATGTCGAACTCTGCCTCCGGTTTTTCTCCTGGCTTGATAAACTGTCGGTGATTACCTCCACCCACTCTATGTAGTGTTTTTCCTCCATTGGGTGAGGAACATCGCCAACCCTGACTTTTATTCCGCTGTCGGTTGTTTCTACCACAGGTACATGCTTTTCCTTACCAACATCGGCTGTTTTCTCCCGGAGCAACTCCATTGGCTGTCCGCAACAAACTAGTTCCCCTTTCCCAGCATGCAACACCTCAACGATATTGCCACAAACATTGCACCTATAAACTTGTTTTAATCCTGTCATTTTCTGACCTCCTTACTTTTTACACTCTTTTATTTTCTCAGCGATTTTCCTGCCGAATTCCTTGCCCTTTTCTAGGCTGCTTCCGCTTGGTCTACCTACCAGCTTTAAACCCGGTTCCATCACATCCATTCTGAAGATATGCTTCATGGTATCGCTCATCATTCGGACGGATTCGCCGCTCCATCCATAGGAGCCAAAGGCAGCTCCAATCTTATCCTTCAGATCTGCCTTCTCCATTTCGAAGAGGAAGGTCTTCATCGGTGAGATGAGGTCATGATGATACGTTGGAGCGCCAAGAATCACAGCATCAATATCTGCCAGCTCATCTGCTGTTACCTCTGCTGTCCTTTTCGACAGGACTTCAATTCCGGCTTCTTTCATTCCTTCTTGGATTGCTTTGGCTATTATCTGTGTGTTGCCAGTTCTGGTTTCATAAATTATTATTGCTTCTGACATTTTTCTTCCTCCTTTTGTAAAACGCTATCAAGTGAAGTTATGATCCTTATGTTTTTCGGCAATAGTAGCTGCCAGACTATCCAGTGCCTTGAAATCAGCTTCCTTTGGGAAGCCCTTACTCAATACCGGTTCCAGTATTTCTACCTTGAGGTTAGGAATCATCGCAGCCAGTTGCGCAACTGCCTTACCTCCCCAACTATAGGAACCGATAATGGAGACAAATTTGAGATTTGGCCTCAGGGCATTCGCCAGGATGGCGAGATTTCTAGAATTTGGATTAAGAGGGCTTACCTTGCCACATAAAAGAACACTGGGTCTTGTCAGTTAACCCTCCATAACCGTAGCCTTCTCTATTTGTTTAATGAAAATTGCAAAATAAGCTTTCTTAATCCTCCGTAGAGTGAAGCTTCAGCCTATTAACTAATGGTATCACTTTTTGGGAGCAGGCCAACCTGCCCACAAAAACGAGTCTAGTTATAATATCATAAAAGTTGGGCAGGTCTACCCTCTGTTGTTGGTTTGAATATATGTCAGTACAGGTTAGCATGTAGTACTGGTATACTTAGTGTTGTGGTTATGATACAATCGCTCTAGTCTAAGGTGGCGAAACTGACATTAGTAGGTTCAATAAATAAGATAGTCACCATACCGAAAGTATCATGAAGGCTGGTACGATGAATACCTACCAGAAGCAGAGACGGAAGCTATCCCTTATTCCAAAGCGTTTCCCAGCAAGCCCGTTGGACCAGTATATGTATCTTTCTCTCGTGTCGCACGACGGACAGTTTCGCACGGTCATTACGTTTGCTGGGCAGGTAGACGCTGAGCGGATGACTCGGGCGATGCGGCTAACGCTTGACATAGAGCCGATTTTAGGCTGTCGGTTCATTGAGCATCTGTGGCGACCATACTGGGAACGGCGTGACGATCTGGATATAGTTTCGCTGTGCCCGGTGGTGGAGTCGAAAGACATGGAAAGTGAATTCTCCGAGTTTGTGGCTGCGTCGATGGACCCCTGTACAGATCCACTAGTGCAGGTTAAAATCTTCCGCTCGGATAAAGACACGTTGTGTATCAAGGTAAACCATACAGTGGCCGATGCCGGCGGTGCTAGAGAGTGCATTGGACTGTTGGCCAGAACTTATCGGGAGCTTAGTGT
>Ga0315543_1003608_pt1 | contig 13754 bp, 9 predicted proteins | sample SalMarSW160210MG_2_FD_203098 | JGI IMG/M metagenome (GOLD analysis project Ga0315543, IMG submission 203098) | Salt marsh sediment microbial communities from the Plum Island Ecosystem LTER, Massachusetts, United States - Salt Marsh Sediment SW1601-210 ...
TGTTCCTATGGTATAGACATCCGAGACATAAACCCCATTCTGTATTTCACCAGGGAGTTTCAGGTATTTTCTTAAAGCAGGGTCGAGCAATTGAGAAGTAGAGAATCCTACAGCTCCTATACCATTGTAGGAATTGTTCTTTGCGTCGGCCAGGAATCTGTTTATGGTTTCTGCCGGGATGATTCCCGCTTCTTTACTGCTCGACCAGCAGCTTACCCCGACCGGTTCGGAGCCGATACAGTATAATTGTCCGCTGCTTGTGCTTTCCGAGATATTTGCGGCTACGAATTTGAGCGTTTTAGAAAAAGCCGCTGAAGATGAATCTATTGTTGTTCTGTCCAGGTAAGCTCTGCCGCTATAGGTTTGCTGTGTGGCTGAGAGCCAGTAAAAGCTGACCTCGGCGCCTTTTTTGTATTTTGCGCTGAATTTCAAAGGCGTTAGGGGTTTGCTGAGTATGTTCGGGTCGAGTTCAATCAGGGCAAGATTGGATTCATAATCGATAATCTTTATTTTGCCCGGCACAAATTCGTTCTGCCCTAATCTTTTTGCTTCCATCGTAGCCGCATTTGCGATATTGACTGCGGGTGTGATAACTTCATTTTTCGAAACGGCACAGCCGACACCCCAGCCTTCGGTAATATCCTTGATTTTCCAGGGCTGATACTGGTCATAGCTGCTGTATGTTATCCTCAGATATACTATAGAATTTTTTGTCTTTTCTGTCATATCTATTCGGTTTTTGCCGCAAGCGTTCGATAGGATAAGTGTTGCGAAGAGTAAAGTGGCGAGAACAATTTGGATATTGCTTGGTTTTTTCATATCTGCTGCTCCAGAAGTGCCCAGGTCGGGACGTTATATTTTTTGAGGATGATTTCGTTTTGCTGATGGGCTTTTTTTGCCTCTATCGGCAAAGGCCTGTCTGAATTCATAAATTTAAGGATATAAAACTCGGCTTCTTTGTTTTCAAAGGCTTTTCTGACGTCGTCGAGGCTCCTTATGGGCGTATCATTTATGCTTTCGAGCGGCTTGTTTAGGAAACCATCGACATAAGCGTTGATTTGGTCGGGCAGGGTTTCGGAAAGAATTACATATTCTTTTCGCAGCGGGTCATCATTGAGTTGTTGTGAATCGCTGAAAAGGTATCTGAGCGTATGCGGGATACCCTGCATCCAGTCTCTGCCCCATGTTTCAAGGAAGTTTCTTGATGCCGCGACGAATGTCAGTCCTGCGAAACACACGTAGCGGGGCTGCACATCATAAAGCCGGGCGTAATCAAACACAGGGCGATTCAGCCTGATGTCCAGTTCAGCGGTATTCTTTTGGCCGCCTCGCCAGTAAGCGAGAGTAATTTTCCGGCCGATTTGTTTTTGTTCGATTGCTTCCGACATATGGTGTTTTGTACCGTAAATCGTAATCATACCGTCGTTGTCGATGTCATAATCGTCAATCTTTGTTATGCAGTCGTCTTTCTGCAGAGCTTTTTCAGCGGAGCTGTTGAGCATCACGCTTGTTACCACAATGCCTTGCGTGTCGGCAGGTATTTTAAGGTAATCGTAGTAGCTGTCGTTATGCAGGCCTGCAAAGAGAGTTATCCCGATTGAACCGAAACCGTCATATCTGCCGTCATTGATGTCCTGAAGGAAATGCCTGATTATGGTTGTTGGAATCAGATAGCCGATATTATCAGCAGCAAGCATCCCCTGGAATGCCACCCCGATAATTTTTCCGTCCTGCATTACCGGTCCGCCGCTGTTACCGGGATTTATAGCGGCATCTGTCTGAACGACCAGATGCACATCGGCTCCGGTATGAACATATACATCGGTCTGAATCCTTGATACCACGCCTTCGGTAACGCTGATATGTGTTCCGCCCAGCGGAAAACCATATGTAGAAACCGTGCTGTTAACTTTTGGCAGGTCTCCGAAGTCCAGCGGTTCGGTGCCGTCAAAAAAGCCTGGGTCATACACTTTCAGCAGAGCTAGGTCACAGTCATGGCCGATAAATTCAACGCTGGCGGGATATTTTTTTGCGATATTTTCTTTTTTGATGATGATGTATCTATTGTCTGAGACGTTATGGGCGTTCGTAAGGATTCTGTTTCCTCCAATGATAAAGCCGGAGCCTACGCCTCCTGTTGTGGATTTCTGTTTCCACGGCGTAGTGTAATCGTAGCCCTGTTTGACGATTTGAATCATCACGACGGATTTTGTCATATCCGGCAGCTCGGTTGCGCAAACGCCGACAGCTAAAAGGGCGATAAAGACAAATATTACTTTCTTCATTTTTAACTCCGCTGATAGAGATTTATTTTTTCAGATTTTCCTTTATTTTTGTGAGTTCTTCAAGTCTTTCTTTTGCCTGACTGTATTTTACTTTGCCCATTCTGCTGAAGATTTCTCTGCCGGGATACATTATTTTAAACTGTTCGGTATATGCGTCTTCTATTTCTATTGCTTTTTTGTAGTGTTCGATTGCCAGGTCGGTTTTGCCGAGCTGCCGGCAGGTTTCCGCAAATTCGATATGCAATTCTGGAGAGGCAGGGTATCGTTCCAGTGCCTGTTGAAATGCCGAAAAAGCCTTCTTGAACCACAGCCGCCGCCTGTCTGGCGTTATCTGTGCGAGCGTTTCATAGACTTTGGCGAGATTTTCATAATTTTTGTAATCGGCCTTGTCTCTTCGGATGGCTGTCAGCAGTGATTTTTCAGCCGATAGTAAGACATCAGGGGAATTGCCGGGATTCATTTCGAATTTATACAGGAGCATTTTCCCCGCAAAGGCGGCGGGCGTAGGGTTCAAAATATCATCTGCACTGGCATCGAGTAAAAGTGCCGTTCCTTCTTCGATTTCTCCATATGCAAAAAATAGTTTTGCCTTTTCTGTTTTAACCGCCGTTTTTGCTGTCGGTATTATGCAGAACCATATAAGAGATGCTGCCGTGATTATCGCTGAAGCGGCAAGGATAGCTTTTCTTGTTTTATTTGGTTTTAAAGTGCTGCCTGTAATATTATTCGGTCGGTAATCCGAACTGACCAGTGCGATACAGGCCCAGAATGCCGTCATTATTCCCGGCTCAAATAATGCGAAGTCAATCAGGTTATGGATTAGTACCGCAGCCAGTCCGCATAAAATGGCAGCGTGGAAGATTTGTCTGGTTTTTGTTTGTTCTTCTGTTCGTCTGCACAGCCATAATGTCGTTCCTAAGAAGAATGCCGGCGCTGCATACATAATGGTAAGGACATAGATAATAACGTAGAAGTTGCTGATAATCTCGACCCTTACAAAAATCGGTCTGACAAACAGCAGGACAAGAACAATAGAGATACCGCTAGCCTTTGCAAGAGCAGTCAGGCCGTTTTCAGCAGGTATGATGGGAGTTTTATCTTGTTTGCGGCGGGTTATAATCGGCCAAAATATTGCCATACAGAATCCTGCCAGGCCGATTATTCCATACTGACTTAGTATGTTCAATACGAAGCAGTGTGGGTCCCTGACAGTTTCGAGAGCTTGAGGTATTTTGTATTGTGTGTAGTACGTGCCGAAATTTCCTCCTCCGATTCCTGTTATTAAGTGGCCGGCGATAATTTTAGCGGTAGCGGACCAGTATTGCCACCTAACCAGCATTGAATTGCCGCCGGGCAGTTTATTGTGCGTAACGCCGTAGCTGACGATGAAAATTACGGAAAGGATAATCAAAATAATAACTGAGATAATTATAAAGCCTCGATGGCGTCGGAAAATTTGACCGAATCTTACAGATAAAAGCAACAAGCATCCTGCAGCAGCAAGGGACGCAATAGCGCCTTTGCTGTGTGATTCGAACAGCCCGGCAAAAAGAACAAGCAGCAAAACAATCGGAAACCATAGTCTTTTCAGAGTGTTTTTCTTTTCAGACAGTTTGACCCTGAAATCAAAAGCGGCAAAAGTGCAGAAGATTGCAAGAACCAGCAGACTCCCGACGCTGTTGCCTGTGGTAAAAAATCCCCTGACATCTTTTGAATATAATCTGTGCTCGTAGAGCATATGCTCGAATGAGCCCGGCTTGATACCGAGCTTTTGCAGCTGGACGGCGGGTTCGGTCTTATAATCTTCTATCATAAGTTTATTACTGCTGAAATACTGCTCGGTGCACTGGTATACGTTTGCTGCTGCCATACCTATCAGCACAAAGAGCAGGACTTTCTTTCTTTCAATTGTTTGCAGAAGATTTGAAAGAACGACAGCCGTCAGCATAGCCGACAGGATTGTAATTGAGCTGGTTATGGCCGTTCTGCGGTTTGAAGCCGTGATTGTGCTGATGACACAGGCAGCGGCAAAAATCAGTACGCCGTAATCGAGTCCGCTCAGCCGATATTTGCCGCCGGACAATCTGACGGCAAACCAGACAGCCGCCGCGATAATCAGCAGACTTGAAATGCTTATGCTCAGAAAGTTGTCGTAGAAAACCCCCGACAGGCTGAATGACTCTATGTTCGGATTTTCCATAGAGCTTAGTCTCAGGGCGATGACGCACATAAAAAACGCAAAGAGGACCGATTCGAAAATACGAAGCGTTTTGTTATTATTTTTCTGAGCCATTTTTTCCGGTTGATTCGAGAACGGCGACAATCCACAGTACCAGGACCGTCTGCGCAAATACGAGGATACCGTATGCGGAGTTGATGGTTTTCAAAATGATTGCGCCAATGCCTGTCGCAAATGTTGCAAGATAAAGCGTAAGTACCGTCTGTGTTTCGGAAAGTCCCCGTTTTTTAAGTCTATGCGAGAAGTGCTGCATGTCTCCGACAAAGGGGCTCTTGCCCTGGCTGAATCGCAGGATTGTTACGCTTATAAAATCGTATAGCGGCAGGGCTGTTATAACCAGCGGCATTAGCACAACATACCATTTGCTGCTCTCAGTGCTCTGGTAATACGTTGTTCTCAGTGTAAGAAGCGCGACAAAGAATCCGATGACAAATGACCCTGCATCGCCCATAAAAATCGAGGCCGGGAAGAAATTGAAAACGAGAAAGCCCGCCAGCGTCCCTGCAAAAATCAGCGCAAAGCCGCTCACGAAGACCTGTCCTGAAAGAACCGCTGTGAAAAACAAAATGGCGGAAATTATAAGGGCAATTCCCGCACTTGCCCCGTCCATATTGTCTAAAAAATTGAATACGTTGATAATAAGCACAATCCAGAAAGAGCTTATAATTGAGGTCAGGATTCTGCTTTCGATAAAAAGCTCGACTCGTACGTCGGCAAAATAGGCTGCGGTAAATGCGGCGACAAACTGCACCAGTAGCTTGACGGCAGGCCCGAGATTTTTTATATCGTCCCACAACCCAAGCGCCAGCAGCGCCGTTGCACAGGCGATTATTATGACCAGTTCCCGGGATTTAGCGGCAAAATCCTGAATGTAAAGACCGCTTTTTTCCGCCGCCAGAGCCGGATAAAACTTGACGGCGATAATTGCAGCAATACAGAAAAGGGCGATTGTTGCGAATATTGCGATTCCGCCGCCTAATGGTATGGTTTTTTTATGAAATCTGTCCGGCCGCGGATGAGCGAGAAATCCGCTCACCAGGGCAAGTTTTTTAACAATCGCCGTCAAAGCTGCCGAAACGGCAATAGCTGCCACAAGAACCATTAAGTAAACAATGGACGGATTTATCACAAATTACTTCCTTAACTGCCCAACAAGTTTTTCCCTGACCTGGCTAAAAAATCCGTGATACCTGTTTTCCTTGTGGTCTGGAAAGGAATACTCAAAACCTTTCCACTGTCCCTTGCTGTAAATCAATGTAACCTCAGCCCAGATTTTTTTGCCGATATATATCCTGTGTGAAAAATTCTTCGTACTTGCCAGCACAAGCTTCGACGGCTCGATATAGCCGGCATCGAGATTGACAGGCCTGCTCAAATTACCGCCCAGCTTGCCGGCAAGTTTTTTTTCCATTTTATTGGTCTTGAGTTTTATATTTGCCAGTTTGTCCGGCAAAATCAGTTTTTCAATTGCCACAAATTTTTTGACAATCTCTTTTCCGGTTTCGCCGGCATAATATTCGGTATGCGTAAAAGGCCAAACCTGGCTTTCAAGGTCGCAGTTTCCGAATTTGGCCTTTATCATATCGACGGCGGTATTTACAGCCTCTTTGTTGCAGGCGAGTATCCCTACAATAAGTTTTACCGGCTCAGGTTTTTTAAGCGTCCACATCCAGTTCGGCTTTTAGTTTTGCAGTCAATTCTATAATTTTTTCTCTTGTTTTTTCCAGCGGAACTTTTGTAATTTCTTTTTCTCTGCGTAGTTTTATCTCGGCGCAGTTTTCAGCGATTGATTTAGCTCCGATTGTTATGCGGATTGGTATTCCGATAAGGTCTGCATCCTTGAATTTTACGCCGCCTCTTGCGTCCCTGTCGTCGAGCAGCACTTCCACGCCGGCATCGGTCAATTCGTTATATAGTTTTTCTGCCGCCTTGATAATTCCATCTGCATTTCCCGCAGGAACGATGATAACCTCATAAGGCGCAATGCTTATCGGCCAGATAATACCGTCGTCGTCGCGTGATATCTCAATTGCAGATGCGACAATCCTGTTTATACCTATTCCATAGCAGCCCATAATGCACGGCTTTTCAACGCTGTCCTTATCGAGGAATTTTGCGCCCAGTTTGCTGCTGTACTTTGTGCCTAATTTGAATACCTGCCCGACTTCGATACCGCGTTTGAAAACCAGTTTTTTGCCTTTGTAAGTATCGCCTTCGACCGCATTTCTTATATCGGCGATTATTACGTTTTTGCTTTCGATGGGAAAATCCCTTCCCGGCACGACATTTTTAATATGATAGTCTGTTTTATTTGCGCCAGTAACGCCTGCCTCGATTGTAAGAACTGAGTGGTCGATAATAAGTTTATTTACTTTTTCAGCAAGTCCGACAGGCCCTGCAAAACCGACCTCGGCTCCGGTGATTTTTTTAATTGTTTCCTTGTCTGCAAGTTCTATTGATTTTCCGACAGCGGTTCGCAGTTTTTCAGGATTTACTTCAAAATCCCCTCGTACAAGAACAAGGATTAGCTCGCCGCCTGATTTGTAAACAAGCGACTTGATAAGCTCTTTTGCGTTTACTTTTAAAAATTCACAGATTTCGTCGATAGTTTTTTGATTTGGCGTGTGAGTTTCTTCTAACTCATCGTATTTTTTATCTCGGTTTGCTTTTTGCAGGGCGTCAACAGGTGCCTTTTCAATATTTGCGGCATAGCTGCCATCCTCGGTCTGGACGATAATATCTTCGCCTGATTCGCAGGGTACAGTGAATTGATGTGAGCCGCTGCCGCCCATCTCGCCTGATTCGGCCTCGACAATGGCGTATTTCAAACCGCATCTGCTGAAAATCCTTTTATAGGTCTCGTACATTATTTTATAAGTTTTATCGAGGCTCTTTTCGTCGGCGTGGAAGCTGTAAGAATCCTTCATTATAAATTCTCTGCTTCGCAGCACGCCAAACCGCGGCCTGAACTCGTCCCTGAATTTGAAACTGATTTGATAAAGATTAACCGGCAGTTGTTTATAGGAATTTATTTCTCCTGCCGCAATGCTTGTAACGACTTCCTCAGCGGTAGGGGCCAGCACGTTTTCTCTGCCGTGCCTGTCGGTAAAGTGCGCCATAGTTGGGCCGTAATCTATATTGCGGCCCGTCTGCTGCCACAGTTCCATCGGCTGAACGGCAGGCATTAAGATTTCCTGTGCGCCGCTCTTGTCCATTTCCTCGCGGACGATATTCATAACCTTCATCAGTACCCGCCAGCCTGTCGGCAGGTATGTATATGTTCCACTCGCAAGTTTACGCATCAGGCCTGCACGAATCATTAGCTGATGACTTGGAATCTCAGCGTCTGCTGGCACCTCTTTCACTGTCGGTATAAGAGCCTTGCTGTACCTCATTGTTTTTCCTTGTTTTATTTTGGTTAGCCCCGCCAATACCTTGGCGGGGCTTTCATCGCCGCAAATCGGCGATGAAGCGCCTTTATATCTTCAAAAAAGGCCTTTTGCAAGAAGAACTTTAGCCCCTTTTTTTTCTTAAAACCTTTTGACAGAAGCTTTTAGTCTGGTATAATCCCTCAAAACGGATTTTCTGACCTGCCGCGACGGGCGCGAGCACGGCGGGCCGGACTGAATTTTCTGCTGGGAAAGGATTGAAGCATGCCGGCTGCAATCAAATTGCTGGTTTTGCGGTTAAGTGTACTCATAGTAGTTCTTGTCTTTATTGCCGGTTGCGGCGAATCTGCCAGGAAGAGAAGTTCCGTTAATCTTTATGTTGATGCCGTAGCGCTTGCCGAGTCGAATGAACCTGACCAGGCGGTTGAAAAGCTCAAACTGGCCGTCAGGCAAAATCCCGATTTTGCGATAGCCTATTCACTTCTCGGCAATATTTATCTCAGGCAGAACGATTTGGCCCAAAGCGCACAGGCTTATCAGAAGGCTGCCGCAATTAATCCCTGGTCGTTTGAGGATTTTCAGGCGCTTGGCAGGGTTTATCGCTTGATGAGTGATTTCACCTCGGCGGCGCAGGCCTATGCCAGGGCTTGTGAGCTTGACCCGCAGAGCTCCGGCCCGCGATATGGCGCTGCCGATGCCTATTACCAGCTTGGCGATTATGAAAAGGCCCTTGAATACGGCAAAACGGCAAAGGACCTTGCCCCGACCGACAGCGAGATTGAGAAGCTCCTCGGCGATATTTATACCGCCCGCCAGGACAATGAAATGGCAATCGATTCCTATAAACGTGTCCTCGAGCTGAAAGGAAATGACCCACAAATACAGCTTGCCCTTGCCGTTGCCTATCTGCGAGGAGGCCGGTATGACTCTGCCAAAGAGCTGCTCGAATCCGTCGTGGCGGCTCAGCCTTCGAATGCGCAGGCCTGGCGTCATCTCGGTTTTGCCTGCCTTAAACTTGGCGAAACGGGCCTTGCCGTTGAAAAGTATCTCAAAGCCGTTCAGCTTGGCCCTGACGACTGGCGCGCACACAAAGGCCTTGGTGTTGCCTATATGATGAAGTACAGGGATTTAAAGAGTCTCGGCGATAACGGTGCCGCTGATTTCAGGACAAAGGCGATTGCCCACTGGAGTCGCTCGCTCGATTTGAATCCTGCTCAGGACAAGCTCCTGAAGTTATACAGAAAATACACACAGTAGGGAGCTGCTTTTTGACTGAAACTGCCGACAAATGCTGCTGCTCTCGGGCTTGGGGTCTTTTAACCAGCCAATTAAGCGCTTCTGCCTCGCATTTATTATTTTGGCCTGTTTTTATACTTGGCCTTGCTGCTGATTTATGGACAAAGTCTTTGGTTTTTAACTGGCTCAGCTCTCGCGGGCCGCAGCGATATGTTGTTTTCCCCGGCTTTTTTCAGCTTGTGCTCGTTGAGAATCGCGGCGCAGCCTGGGGCGTCGCAGCCGACAAAACAATTCCACTGATATTGATTTCCATTATTGCGATTGTCGTTGTCTTTGCGGTATTTCTTTTTATGCGAAAGCTGCAGACTGTTGTTGTTTTTTCGCTTGGCCTGTTTGCAGCGGGCATCTGCGGCAATTTATATGACAGGCTTTTTAACGCCGGCAAAGTACGGGATTTTCTCGATTTTTATTATAAGGACGTTCATTTCCCCGCTTTTAACGTCGCCGATTCAATGCTGACCATTGCGGTATTTCTTTTAATTATCGTTACTATTTTCTCCTCCAAACATACAGACCAAACAACCTCTAATTCTATCCCCTAATTACATATTTTCAAACACATGTTCGGCAACGTAAATCGGCACATTTGTAGCCACGCCGACCGCGATTGCATCGCTCGGCCGGGAATCAACCTCAACGATTTTGTCGCCGGTATTTAAGTGGATTGTTGCGTAGTATGTGTGGTTTTGCAAATCGCTTATGACGACCCTTTCTATTTTTATCCCCAGCGCCTCGATTATATTGCCCAGCAAATCGTGAGTCAGCGGCCTGATGGTCGTTTTGCCTTTTAATCTTCTGTCGATAGCCATTATTTCAACGATACCTATGACTATTGGCAGGTTGCGATCGCCTTCTTTTTCTTTCAGGATGATAATCTGCTGGTCGCTGGTCTCGTCTATTACTATCCGCGATAATTCAACTTCAATATCCATTGGAATCCTACTTCAATTTCTCCAGATTTTTCTCTACGGCCGCAAGTTGCTCTTTTAGTTCCGCCAGTCTATCTTTTGTCTGCTGGACGACTTCGGGCTTTGCCCGTTTTACGAAGTTTTCATTAGACAGTTTAGCTTCATTTGCTTTTACAGCAACAAGAATTTCGTCTTTCTGTTTATTTAGTCTTTTTCTTTCTGCTTCGGTGTCAATCAAACCTTCAACGAACACCTGGATTTGTTCAACCACGGCCGCAGCGGCGTTGGCAGGCCTTGTTACTTTTGGCGACGCTGTGAATTTTTCAAGGCCGGCCCGGTCGCAGATTAAATCGCCGTTATCATTAAGGATTTTTGCTCTCTTGGCCGGTGCATTTGCGGTAGCCGCCAGTTTTCTATTTGGTGGCACGGTATATTTATTCCTGATTTCACGAATCGCTCGCACAACTTCCTGCACAATTGCTATTTTATCTTCAATCTCAGGCTCGAAGAATTTATCTGAAATCTTAGGCCATTCAGCAATTACCAGTGCATCGCTCTTTTCGATTTCTATCAGGCCTTTCAGTCCTCTTTGCGGCGCGATTTCATTTAATTTCTGGAATATACCTTCCGTTATAAACGGCACAAACGGATGCAGCAATCGAAGCGTCATATCCAGTACAAACGCAAGCACATTCTGCGGCACATCTTTTTGTGCCGCATCCTTGATACGTGGTTTTATCCATTCAAGATACCAGTCGCACAAATCGTTCCAGAAGAATCGGTATATTTCCATTAGCGGCTCGCTTATCTTAAATTCATCGAGCATTGTTGTTACTTCTCCTGCAGTTTCTGCCAGTCTTGACAGTATCCATTTATCCGTGATAGTCATTTTTTTCTTATCGAATGCGTCAAAATTTACCCCTTCGAGGTTCATCATTGCAAATCGTGATGCGTTCCACAGTTTATTGCAGAAATTTCTGCCGATATCGAATTTCTCGCTGATGTTCCTGCCCTGATTATCCTTTATCACCGGCAGTTTCAAATCCTGGCTTTCGGTAGTCATTTGACATAGGCTGAATCTCATCGCATCGGCGCCGTAGGTTTCGATAATATCGATAGGGTCGATTCCGTTTCCTTTGCTTTTGCTCATTCTTTCGCCGTTGCCGTCGAGGATGGTAGGATGGATGAAGACATTTGTGAAAGGGATTTCGTCCATATTTTCCAGTCCCATCATCACCATTCTCGATACCCACAGTGTTATAATATCTCGTGCCGTAACGAGCGTATTTGTCGGGTAGTAAAATTTCAGCTCTTCAGTTTCCTCTGGCCAGCCTAACGTGCTGTGTGGCCAAAGCGCCGATGAAAACCATGTATCGAGAACATCCAGGTCTTGTATATATTCCATACTCTCAAGTTCTTGGATAACTTCGCGTTCTTGGTCTAATGGTAAAACCGGTACACAGATGTAAATAGTTACAGTTTGTTCATCAAGAAAACGCATCTTTGCGACACATCCAATATCAATCAACTTTTTAAGCTCTTTGCCGCCAGCGAGTGATATTTTATCTGTGAGATCGCCTACTAATCCAGCATTAACTAAGTCTTTAACAGAAATGTCAGATGAGGTTTGAATCGCAAATGGTAGTGTTTTTGACCAGACCGGAATTCGGTGTCCCCACCAAAGCTGCCTGCTTATGCACCAGTCGCGTATTCCGTACAGCCAATCAAGATACGTCTTTGCGAATCTTTCCGGATGAAATTTTATCTTCCTGCTCTCAACTGCTTTAATAGCTGCTTTAGCCAGCGGCTCAACCTTTACAAACCACTGGTCTGAAAGATACGGCTCGATTATATCGCCGCTGCGGTCCGAATGGCCGACCTCATGCTCCCGCGGCTCAACTTTTTCAAGCAACCCCTGCGCCTTTAAATCCTCGACGACGGCTTTTCTCGCCTCATATCTGTCAAGTCCTGCGTATTTGACGCCATTTTCATTTATTTTTCCGTCAGGCGTTAATATATTTATCATTTCAAGTTTATGCCTTAGCCCTATCTCATAATCGTTGGGGTCGTGCGCAGGCGTTACCTTTAAAAAGCCCGTCCCTTCGCCTAATTTCACATAATCGTCAGCGATAATTGGTATCTGTCTGCCTGTCAGCGGCAAATGTACCATTTTACCAACAAGTTTTTTGGCCCTTTTATCCTTCGGATTGACCGCAACAGCGGTATCGCCAAGCATCGTCTCCGGCCGGGTGGTCGCTACCGTTACATATTCTCCTCCATCAACCAGCGGATAATGTATATACCAGAAATTGCCCTGCACTGTCTTGTGAACCACTTCATCATCAGCCACCGCCGTTTGCAAAATAGAATCCCAGTTTACAAGTCTTTTGCCTCGATAAATCAGTCCTTTTTTGAATAAATTTACAAATGTGTGTCTTACTGCCTTTGCGCAGATTTCATCTAACGTAAATCTCGTTCTTTGCCAGTCGCAGCTTGCCCCCATTCGTTTTAATTGTTCGAGAATCCTGTTGCCGTATTGTTTTTTCCAGTCCCAGATTAGTTCGACAAGTTTTTCACGTCCGATGTCGTGTCGATTTTGGCCGGTTTCGGCTTTCAGGTTTTTTTCAACGACCGATTGCGTTGCAATCCCCGCGTGGTCTGTCCCCGGCAGCCAGAGCGTATTAAAGCCCTGCATTCTTTTGAATCTGATAAGGACATCCTGCAGTGTATTGTCAATCGCGTGTCCTAAATGCAGTGCGCCGGTAACGTTTGGCGGCGGGATTACGATTGTGTAAGGCTTTGCCTTTTTCCCGCCTTTGGCGGGCGGGGCGGTATGAAAATAGTTGCCTCGCTGCCAGATTTCATCCGCGAGGGCTTCTATCTGCTTTGGTTCATAAACCTTTGATAATTCATCTGCCATAACTATTTTCCATCTGTGTATTTATGCCCTTTAGCCGTAAATATTTAAAAAAGTGATTTTAACAACCCTCAGCTTGTTTTGCTAATTATTTTTACCGTCCTTATAGTAGTTTTTCCCTTGCTTCCAAAACTATTTAGGATATAAATTTATCTAAAATAGTATAAGCAAAATTTGAAGCGTAAATTTTGAGGAATTTTAATATGATTTTGAGCAGCCATACTAATTTGAGTGGTTTTTTTAAGGTCATCAGAATTTTTTTATTTGTCGCACTTTTTATTGCGGGCATGTTTTTCTCCGGGCCTTGTTCGGCCAAAGGATTTACGGCTGAAGAAGAATATAAAGCACAAAAAAAATTATTACAGCTGCAGGTTGCTGTTGATGATGAAGATTATATGAGGGCCAGACTCATTTTGAGCGGTTTTCAAAGAGACTTTGCCGGCACAAATTGTTATAAGATGTATTCGAAACGAATTAATAAACTTGCGAAGAAAATCAAGAAAGAGGCCAAAAAAATTAAGGTCGAAGATAAAATTGAATATCTCTTTGTTCCCCCACGCCCGGAGAAGGAATTTTGGAAAGAATATATGTCAAGAGCAGAAATGATTATCTCACAAAATGATGACGGGATAGGATTAGCGGTATTACGCGTAATCTTTGAAAATGAAGACCTTGAGCTTCCTTCGGTAAGGGTCGATTGGAATTCGAATAATGAATTAA
>Ga0315543_1003609_pt1 | contig 13751 bp, 11 predicted proteins | sample SalMarSW160210MG_2_FD_203098 | JGI IMG/M metagenome (GOLD analysis project Ga0315543, IMG submission 203098) | Salt marsh sediment microbial communities from the Plum Island Ecosystem LTER, Massachusetts, United States - Salt Marsh Sediment SW1601-210 ...
TGTAAAAAGTGGTGATCATCGCCTTTAGCTCCGCCTCGAACTGCCGGGCGGATTCGGGTGAACGCTGGATGTCCGGGTCTCTGCCGCCAATATACTTATCGCCGCTGGGCATATCCTGCCAGACCATCAGCCCCAATTTATCGCACCAGTAGTACAGCCGGTCGGGCTCGATTTTGACGTGCTTGCGGAGCATATTGCAGCCCAGCTTTTTCAGGACCTCTATATCGTAGCGAAGGGCGGCATCCGACGGGGCGGCGTAAAGCCCATCGGGCCACCAGCCCTGATCAAGCGGGCCGAACTGGAACAGCGACTCATTGTTGAGCAGCAGGCGATTGATGCCTTTTTCGTCCTTTCTGACTTCGATCTTCCTCATGCCGAAGTAGCTGCTCACCGCATCGACCTTTTTCCCTTTGCTGTTCTTGAGTGTCACCTTAAGGTCGTACAGAAACGGCGAATCAGGCGACCAGAGCTTTGGCTTTTTGAAGGTTAAGATAATTTCTTCGCCGGCGTTGCCTTTGTTTTTGGCTTTCGTGAACCACCCATCCTTGGCCTCGACTACCACGCTGTAACCGGCTGGAACGGGACATGCGGCAGTGACGCGCACCGACTTGCTGTCGATATCGGGAACTATCTTGATAGACTTGATGTATGCCTCGGGTACCGGTTCGGCCCAGACGGTCTGCCAGATTCCCGTCACCGCGGTGTACCAGATTCCTCCTGGTTTGCTGACCTGCTTGCCCCGCGGCTGGGTGCCGGCGTTTGTCGGGTCCCATACGCTTACGACAATCTCCTGCTCTGAGGTTTTCTTCAGCGCATTGGTGATATCGAAGGAGAAGGGGTCGTAGCCGCCTTGGTGAGTTCCGACCTGCGTGCCGTTGACCCACACTGTTGTATCGAAGTCCACCGCTCCGAAGTGCAGCAGCACGCATCGACCCTTCCATGTTCGGGGGATGCGAAATGTCCGCCGATACCACAGACGATTATCCTCGCCGACCGGTTTCATCACGCCCGACAAAGCCGACTCGATCGGAAACGGCACGAGAATCTGTCCATCGAACGCATCCGGCTGCTGTTGGCTCCTGTGTACTATGGCGTAATCCCACAGCCCATTGAGGTTTTGCCAGCTCTTGCGAACCATCTGGGGTCGCGGATATTCACGGTGGGCGTTTTTCGGTGAGACCCGATTGGCCCATCGTGTCATCAGCGGGCCCTTGGCCGGCTGCCATTTTGCGTGTATGGATGAGCAGAGCAATAAAACCGTGCACAACGAAAGTGAAAACCGCTTAATGTTTTGAAAAGACTTCTTTTCGGCGTGTTTTGAATCCATTTCTTACATTTCCTTTCGAATAGCTGAAATTCGGCAAACATTTGGCTCACTACAGCCTGACTACGCTTGAAAATCTGTGCGTAGTTTATCTGCGCTTGGTCGATTTTGCAATAAAATTTGGCTGGACGCTCAGCGATTTCCTGCAGTGCCGGGGGATTTACGGTCTTGATCCGATGACCAGGTTCAGATACACGCTCTATCGGAAAAGTGGACGAAATACAGAATCTCAGTCAACGACTTCCACCTGCGAGAGGCCCGGGAACATCATATTATAAACAAGTATTGCGTCACCGTTATGCATGCGGATGCACCCTTTAGAGCCAGCAGAGCCGATTTGTTCCGGTTCCTTTGTACCGTGGATGGCGAAGCCCGTCCTGTTTTTGGCTTCTCCAGCGCGATCCATCTCGAACCTAAAGGATAATCCGGGTCTTCGGGATGATATGTTTTGCCGTCTGCGGGATCAGTCCATATCGGTTTTTCCAGCTTGCCGTCGGATTTAACGCGCCAGAGCCCGGTTGGTGTTTCCATGTCGGGCTTGCCCAGACCAACTTTGAAACTTCGAACGAAAGTATTTTGAAGATAAACGTCCATCGTAAAGTCTGAACGATATACCTTAGCGTGGAATGGGCCTTTAACGATTTTTATTGGCAGTCCCGCCTGTAATGATTCCGGGCGATTAATTCGGTTAATCGTCATAAGAATCTCATACGGCACCTTGTATTTATCGCCGATGGTTGTAAGCAGGTCGCCAGACTTGACCTGATAACTCTCACAAAGCGGATCGTCAGGCAAGACGGTTCTACTAAGCAGCCATTGATCGGACAGCTTGGAAAGACGGTCTTTGACGGATGAACGTTGCTGGGGGCTCATCGGCATTCTAAGTGCCTGGTTCAACTTCTCGCGTGCTTCTACAATTTTGCTGGGATTCTCGCTGAGCAGTCCCACAGCATCTGCGATTAGCGTTGTGGCTTCCGGATTGGATTCTACGGTTGGTCCGGGCGTCGGTTCCGGTGCAATTTTCGGCGATTCCGGTTGCTTCTCCACTTCCACGGGCGGTACAAATGCAATTGTTTCATTCACTTCGGGTTCTTCGATAACCTTAGGTTCTGTTGTAAAAACGGGCTCTTTGGCAATCTCGGGTTCATAAGAGGTCTCGGGTTCATCTGCCGCAGTTGTATCGATATTTGTATCGCCTTGTGGGGTTGGATCAATAGTGTCGGCCTCATTTTTGCCGAAAGGGCCGTAATAAAAAGCAATTGCCACACAAATAACGAGCACGGCCAGAAGAATAGTATAAGTCCGGTTTCGGGTTTTTCGCCCAGCTCGCGGGCCAAAAGGATGACGGGCCATCTTAAGCTCCTTTCTGGTTATTGAAATACATTATTTCTTCGTCGGTTACTAATATTTCCACCGGCTCATCATGCTCTGTAACCGGTATTGAGTCGAGAAGCTGTTCTGCGAAAGCAAAACCGCATCTGTCAGCTTTCAGTTCGGCGTTAGCGAAAAACCTGTCGTAGTAGGAACCGCCCCGGCCGAGCCGGTTGCCCTTTTTATCGAATCCTAAAGCCGGCGTAACAACCAGATCAATATCTCCGAACGGGACCGGCAAACCCGATATCGGATTCCGCAGACCGGAAGCGCCGGTCGAAAAACCTGTTTCCAGCGAGTTTATAAGGACCGGTATCATATGTCTTTGCTGCCAGGAAATCTTCGGCACCGCAACAGCCTTGCCAAGCTGCCAGGCGTGAAGTATAGCATCGGAAGTGTCCACTTCGTGCGGAAGGGACAGGAACATCATTATCGTTGATGCACCTTGGAATTCTGCTGTCGAGACCAAATTCCGACATGCTTTTCGGCTTCTATCATTCCTCTGCTTCGAGGGTATAGCGAGCAGGCAATCCATTAACTTGCGGCGCAACTCAGCCTTATCCATATCACCTATCCTTATCTACTTCCCTGTTTTCGACAGGTTTGCTATTTTGTACCAAGGTTTGCAGCTTTTGTAAATAATGCTTCATATTTTTTTCGTATCCACGCTCGGTCGGCGTGTAATATTCCTTCTTCATTGCCGCCGGTAGATATTCCTGCGGCACGAAGCCATCCTTAAAATTATGTGGATATTTGTAATCAACTCCAAAACCGGCTTTTTTCGCAGCCGAATAATGACTGTCTTTCAAATGTACCGGCACGCGTTCGGTCGGCTGCTCTTTCACATCGGCTATCGCTTGCCAAATAGCAGTAGCCACAGCATTTGACTTTGGCGCACAGGAGATATATATCGCTGCCTGCGCCAGCGCCAATTGGGCTTCCGGCAGACCCACAAACTCAGATATCTGGACGGCAGCGGCAGCCAAAACTGTCGCCATCGGATCGGCGTTTCCCACGTCTTCAGCGGCACAAACCGCTATCCTGCGGGCAATAAAGCGTGTATCCTCGCCGCCCGCTATCATCCGGGCGAGCCAATAAACGGTGGCATCGGGATCGGAACCACGCATGCTCTTCTGCAGGGCACTCGCCAAATCATAGTGCGTATCGCCAGTGCCGTCATAATCCATCGTTTTCTGTTGTATCGACTCGGTCGCGACGTTGAGATTAAATTTTATTTTTGTCTTGGTCTTAACATGTCCTTCATCGCGTGTTATCGGGCCCCCGTGCCTTCGGGCGGCCTGTGATAAGACGCCCACCTCAAGAGCGGTCAGTGCCTTTCTGGCATCGCCGTCGCAGATTCCTGCAAGAAATTTCAATGCCTTATCTTCCGCCTCGATATCGAATTTACCGAGCCCCCGTTCAGTGTCATCAATCGCTGTTTTGAGTAATTGTAAAACATCCTCCTGGCCGAGCGGCTCAAAACGAAAGACCGTGCTGCGGGAGATTAAAGGCGAATTGACCGAAAAAAACGGATTTTCAGTAGTGGCACCTATGAGAATCAGAACGCCTGCTTCTACATCATCCAGCAGAACATCCTGCTGAGCACGATTGAAGCGATGTATCTCGTCAATGAAAAGCACGGTCCTTGCTCCGCCGGCCGCAAGCCTGTCACGGGCCAGCCTGATTATCTGGCGGATATCTTTGACGCTGGCCGCCGGGGCGCTAAGATAGTAGAATTTGGCTTTCGTGTAATTTGCAATAACTGCCGCCAGCGATGTCTTGCCGACACCGGGCGGGCCGTAAAATATCAGGCTGCTGAGCCGGTCGGCTTCGAGTATCCTTGTCAGCAATTTATCGGGCCCGAGAAAATGTTTTTGTCCGATAAATTCGCCGAGCTTTCTCGGTCGCATCCGGACCGCGAGCGGCGCCGCCGAAGCTATATTGGCCTGTTCCGGCCCGCTAAAAAGAGTATTATTGGCACTACCTTGATCCATCCGGGATATTATATGCCGAATATACAGAACTGTCGAAGGTTAATTTGCTCGGGATCGATTCCGACTGTATAGGCCGTTTTTGCCGCTTATCAATACTGATAACGCAAAAAAAAATAAAAAAAAACTCATTTTTTTCGTTTGATTTGTACGAAAGGTATATATATACTCCAATCTTCAGGGATTAAAGAAGACAGTAAATGGGGTTAATATATACGTTGTGAAGTGGCCATAATAATGTTTGGCGTGTTTTGTAAAGTAAGGTTCATCCGGTTTATGTAGAGATGGATCGAATAGAACAGGGCCTTAGAATTTTTTGTCGAGGGCAATTATCAAATTGGTTGAAAGGAGATAAAAGATGTACAAAATGACTATGTTGTTGGGATTGCTTGTTGCAATCATGAGTGTCAGCGCTTCTGGGGTAGGTTTTGTTGGTACACCAACAGCGGGGTTGGAAAAGGGCCAATGGAATGTAGGAGTTAACTACACCTATATGAGCATGGATTTGTCAAAAACGAAGTTTGCTGGTGTAACGGACGGTGCCGCAGAATCAACAAAGTTGTCAATAAATGACAACAAAATCCAGCGTTATTATGCTGGCGTTGGTTATGGTTTGACAGATGCATGGGAAGCGTATGTCCAACTCGGTATTGCTGATGTTAAAGCTAAGGTGAAAGGCGGTGAACCTGGTGATACTTGGCAAGGGCTCAACTTTGACAACAATTTTGCCTGGGGTTGGGGAACAAGGTATACATTCCATGAACAAGACAACCTCCGCTGGGGTGCTTCACTGCAGATGAACTGGCTGAATACAAGCTGGGATAAATCAAGAACCTCCGTAGATGGGACAAGAACATATAAACAAACCTTTGACTACTCAGACTACGATCTTCTGATTGCCGTCGGACCTACGGTTGATATGGGTGGCTGGAACCTTTATGGCGGACCGTTTTATTACATGGTCTCAGGAGATATAGACTACAAATCTACGACAAGTGGAGCAACAACGAGTGTCACGAAATCAAGCGGCGATCTTGAAGCGGACAGTAACATCGGTGGCTTTGTCGGCGCACAATGCACCGTGATGGAAAAGTACGATATAACGACCGAGCTTTCTTTCACAGGCGATGGCTGGGCGATTGGTGCAGGGATTGCTATGCCATTTTAAGCTTACCTGATACTCTGAGAGTTTCCTTCTCTGTGTGTTGAGTATCAGTTAAAGGCGATGCTGATGTGCTTAGTGTGAGCATCGTCTACAGATTTAACCATAAGTTTGATCTGAACCGTTTGTTTTTTGTTTGACAAAAATAAGTGAAACAGGTATAAAAGGCTGTAAGCTACAGGTGTGCAGCCTTTTTTTGTACATAAAAATGTGCATTTGTCCCGCTTTTCAGGCTCAACTGTGCGAAAAAAGGCGATAAATGGATTTATATACGTTATGAAGTAGCCATATAGTGTTTGACGCAATGCGCCAAGTTAAAATTGTGATGGTGACAATAGAAAACAATATTTATCGGAAGGGAAGGATTATGGAAAGGAAAATGTTGTGGTTAGGTCTAATGCTTATCGTGGTTGGCTTGTGCAGTTCAGATACTCTCGCTACGACGATGGGCCCCCCGGCGGCCAGTCTGGAAACAGGCAAGTATGGTGTCGGTCTCGAGTACTCTAATTCCGAAATAGGTATCGATGTGGATAGTGAACGGACATCTCTAACTCTTCAGGCGGTTTATCTCAACGATGTTAGACAACCTGGTTCGGACAAGGAATTCCAGGTAGATCCTGAAAAGCTCAAATTTAAGGAGAAGTTCGAAAGCAATATGATTTTCGCCAATTTAGGCTACGGTGTCTCCGACAAATTGGAGGTTTTCCTGCGTTTGGGCATGGCTGACTTCGACGCGAATGACATGGATGGCAACGGCGAATTTGCCTATGGTTTGGGTGCCAGAGCGACCTTTTACGAAGAGGGGAACCTTAAGTTAGGTGCACTGCTCCAGATGACCTGGACAAAAGCTAACGGTGACTTTAACGAGCAAAAGCGTATCGTGGTAAAGGATGCCTTTGGTAATGATGAAATTAATGAGACCATAGGTACTACCAGCACCTGGGAGATTGACTATTATCAATTGAAATTTGCCGTAGGCCCGACTTACAAGCTGACGGAGGATTTTTCGATTTATGGAGGTCCGTTCTACCACTTAGTGAGTGGAGATTATGATATGGAACGTAGTGGTGAAAAAATAGAGGATACGTCGCCATCTCCAAAGATTACTAAGGACACAACCTATTCTGAAAAACGTTCGGGAGATATTGAGGAACAATCAAATTTTGGCGCCTACATTGGCGCGCAGGTTGATCTCGCCAAGAACCTTCCTTTCTGCATTGAGTATCAGTTTACCGGCGATGCTGATGTGCTTGGAGCGAACCTCGTCTACAGGTATTAATTATATGTGCGATTTGTTACGTTTGTTATTTGTTTGACAAAAGGTAAGCGAAACATGCATAAAAGGCTGTGAGCTATAGGTTTGCAGCCTTTTTTACACACATGGTTACGCTTTTGTCCCGCTTTTACGGCTCAGCTTGTGCGAAAAAAAAATATAAAGAAACTTTTTTTCTATTGTTTTATAGTGTTATAACGATAATATTTATAGGAGGCAGATGGGTGGTGTGATCATAATTAGCGTTGATAATGGGATTTTTTCAGAAGGCAACAAAAAGTTCAAGAAAAGATTTTATAAGGAGATGAGTATGAAGAAGCAAGGAGTTTTATTAGCAGCCGTAGTTTTGTTTTGTGTAGTGGGTTTCGCTCAGGCCCAGAACTCGGAACTGCACGGGTCGGTCGACCTGACCTATCAGAGTAAATATATCTGGCGAGGCTTCGATGTTTACAACGACAAGAGCGCCGTGCAGCCCAGTCTCGACCTGGACCTGTTCGGCACGGGCTTCGGATTTAACATCATGGGCCACAGGGCCAATTCGAGCGGATATGAAGCTGCCGAACGCTGGGACTACACCTTGTACTACCAAAACGGCCTGTTCCAGGATGAAGCTTATGCCTTGATGTACAGGTTCGGGTGGGTCTACTACAATTTTCCAGAACTGAGCCAGGCAGACGCCGATTTACAGGAAATCCATACCGTTCTTTCCTTACCAAAGGTGATTCCTGGTGGTCTCGTTCCGAGTTACGTTCTTGTGAAGCTCTGGCCGAACAGCAGCGGGTCTTTGGTCGGAGCTCCTAGTTCTGATGGCACTGCATCCGGCTTTGCGCATATCTTTATGCTGGATTATCCCCTGACGGTCGGTGGTATCCTTCCTGATACTCCTGAGCAGGTCTTGAACCTTCACGCAGAGTTTGTCTACAACGATGGTGTTGGTCCGGCCGGCCAGGATGTCGACCATGATTGGTCGAACGCGGTCTTCGGGATATCAACAGGCTTCGACTTATTAGAGGATCTCGTCCTGACTCCCGGAATTTATCACCAGATCTCAATGGATAGTACAGTAAATGACCAGAACGAGACCTGGGCCAACTTAAGTTTGACGTACAAATTCTAAAACGATTCGGAAAATATTGGCTGAATCTCCAAAAAGGCTGGTCCCTAATACCAGCCTTTTTCCATTTTATTCGAAACAGTATCTTGATCAGCTAAAATGCTAACGCTAATCAACACAAACAGAATGGCTCCTCTAATTGGGCCAATCGGGATAGACTATGTCGCTGCTTCAGCCGAAAAAGCGGGTATAGATGTCGAAGTCATTGACCTCGGTTTAGCCGACCAACCAGAAGAAGTCTTGAAGGATCACTTTTCCACCCGAGAGCCTGAATTGGTCGGACTTTCTTTTCGAAATGCCGATGATTGTTTTTGGCCCAGTGCGGACTGGTTTGTTCCCGGATTGAAAGATACTATTAAAACTATCCGTGCTATGACCAAGGCCCCGATCGTCATCGGCGGTGTTGGATTTTCAATATTTGCCAAGCCAATTGTTGAGTACACCGGCGCCGACTTTGGCATATTAGGCGATGGGGAGACGGCAATAACGGCGCTGATTCGTCAGTTGCAGGCAGCAAGAAAATTTGAAGATGTCCCTGGTCTTATATGGCAGGAAAATAACAGGATCCACAATAATCCGCCATCCTGGCCAAATTCGATCTCATTAGGTACCGCCCGCAATTTCATTGATAATCCAGGCTATTTCAAGCGGGGTGGACAATGCGGGCTGGAAACCAAACGCGGCTGCAATCGGCACTGCATATACTGTGCCGATCCGTTGTCAAAAGGAACCATGCTGCGAGAGCGAAATCCATCAGAAGTCGCTGACGAGGTTGAGTCATTGTTATCGCAGGGAATCGACGTATTGCACCTTTGCGATTCCGAGTTCAACGTAAACCGAAGCCACGCTTACGCGATCTGTGAGGAACTTAACAGGCGCTCTCTGGGCGACAAGGTTCGATGGTATGCCTATCTGTCACCTACACCATTCGATGCCGATCTGGCCAAGGCGATGGCACGGGCCGGATGCGTCGGAATAGACTTTACGGGAGATTCAGGCTCTGACTCGATGCTCCGGACGTACCGCCAGCAGCACAATAAAGAGGACCTTGCCACAGCAGTCAAACTCTGCCGGCTAAACAAAATCGCCGTCATGATAGATCTCATGCTGGGCGGACCGGGCGAAACGCCACAAACAGTACGAGAAACGATCGACTACATAAAGAAGATTGGTCCCGATTGTGCCGGTGCCGCACTCGGCATACGCGTTTATCCCGGCACGGCTATGGAACAAATCGTCGCCGAAGAACTCCGGGACCCAACGAATAGCAACATCCGCCGAAAATACAGCGGGCCCATAAATCTGCTCAAACCAACCTTTTACATTTCCGAAGCTCTGGGCGAGCACCCGGCGGAATTGGTCCGGGACTTAATCGCCGGCGACCGAAGATTCTTCGAGCCTGCCGTCGAGACTCCCAATCAAGCAGCCGAGAGCAGTGACGCCACCAATTACAACTACAATGAGAACTTATTGCTGACACAGGCGATCCGGGAAGGTGCACGGGGGGCATACTGGGACATTTTAAGACAACTGCGAAACAGATAATCGCATACATTGAAAAGACAGGTGACAGCCAAGCGGATTTTATCTTGAAGAACAATTACACGGAAATCGAGGCGGATCGGAAAAAACCTTCAACGCGTCCAGAGATTTCCCGGGAGAATGAACACTTCTTCGCAGCAGCGGAAGATGCGGGATAAGTCGCCCAGGGAATCAGCCGGGAAGTCTAAATGGATTCTGAAATAAAAACTTGCACATGTTCCGTGCAGTACGTAATATGACAATTGATTTGGCTGCAAGGTAACAGGAACAGTTCGTGAACAGTCCTTACTTTTGTAACGCAAAATGTGCTGTTGTCAATTGACGAAAACGGTATTTAGGGAGATCATGTTATGAAAAAGTGGAATGTAGTTGTTTTGGTTGTTGCGTGTGTGGTTTTGGCTGCGGGACTTTCAAGCTGTCGCCGATCAGAGGACCAGGAGAAGGAGAAGGTAGTTGAGTTGTCCTATAGTATCTTTTTCCCGCCCTCACATATCCAGTGTAAGACTGCCGAGGCCTGGGCCGAGGAGATTGAGAAACGCACCGACGGCAAGGTGAAGGTCACCGTCTATCCGGCGGGTACCCTGACCAAGGCGCCTCAGTGCTATGACGGTGTGGTCAACGGTCTGTCGGACATCGGCATGAGTTGCTTCGCCTATACACGCGGACGCTTTGGCCTGCTGGAAGGCATCGACTTGCCTCTGGGCTATCCCAGCGGTCTTGTCGCTACCCGTGTCGCTACTGAAATGGTCCTAAAATACAAACCCAAGGAGGTCTCGGACGTGCATGTGTTGTATATTCATGCACACGGGCCCGGGATTCTTGCTTCCCGAAAACCCGTCCGCGAACTGAAAGATCTGACCGGCATGAAGGTGCGAGCGACCGGCTTGTCCTCCAAAATTGTACAAAGCCTCGGCGGCACACCCGTTGCGATGAGTCAGCCTGAAACATACGAAGCCCTGCAAAAAGGTGTTGTTGAAGCAACCTTCTGTCCGGTAGAGACACTCAAAGGTTGGAAGCAGGGCGAGGTCATCAACTCCATTACCGATACATCCGTCATCGGTTATACCACAGCCATGTTCGTTGTGATGAATAAGAGCGCCTGGGATCGCCTCAGCCCTGAGTTGCAGGAAGTAGTCACTCAAGTGAGCAATGAATGGGTTGACAAACACGGCCAAGCGTGGGACCAGGCCGACAAGGAAGGTATGGCTTTCATCAATAAGCTTGAACGCGAGGTGATCAAACTTTCCGAAGAGGAGAAACAGCAGTGGAAAGACGCGGTAAAACCGATTCTTGATGAATATATCACCAAGACGGCCGAGCAGGACCTGCCCGGCAAGGAATTCCTCGCTGATGTAAAAAGCCTGATTGAGGAACTATCAACGAAAGCAGAATAGTAGATGAAACAATCGACAGGTCTAAGTGGGACAAGCAAGGCTGTCTTTAACGTATACTCGCGGATGCTCTGTCTCATTGTGCATATCCTTGTTGTATTGGCCGGCTTTGGTGTATTGACGATGGTCGCCGTGACCTGTATAGACGTGATTTTACGTCTGCCGGGGATCAACCGCTCGCTTTTTGGCGCGTACGATATTGTCAAAATTACCGGTGCCCTGACTCTGGCCGCCACCCTTCCCTATACTACTGCAGTCAAAGGGCATGTGGCTATCGAGTACTTTTTCCACAAGTTCAACCGCCGCGGCCGCATCGTTGTCGATACAATAATCCGCCTCATGGGAATGACGCTGTTTGCGTTCCTCAGTTTGCGCAGCTTTATCTACGGCCTGAACCTTTATCGGATCGGCCAGGTCAGCCAAACCCTCCAGCTTCCCGTCTTCTGGATTCCTTATGTGATCGGTTTCTGCTGCGGCATAGTCGTCCTTGTGATCGGGTATAACCTCATCCATCCGGGTCAGGAGATGATCAAACCATGACACCAATTCAAATCGGCATAATCGGTTGTGTCCTGCTGCTTGCCCTTTTGGCTGCCAGCATGCCGGTTGCCTTTGCCATGGCCATTGTCGGTTTTTTCGGTTTCGCCGTTATCCGCTCGCCCGGGGCGGCTATGAGCATGATTACCATCGACCTGTATGATACGTTTTCATCTTACTCCCTAACGGTAATCCCCCTGTTTGTTTTCATGGGCCAGATCGCCTTTCATGCCGGAATCAGCCGGCGCCTCTTCAATACCGCCTATAACTGGTTGGGCAGACTGCCCGGGGGCCTGGCCATGTCCACTGTAGGGGCCTGTACCGGCTTCGGCGCCATTTGCGGCTCAGGCCCTGCCACCGCGGCAACTATGGCCTCCGTGGCGCTGCCGGAAATGAAACGCTACAACTACGACATGGAACTCGGTTGTGGAGCCGTTGCCGCCGGGGGAAGCCTGGGGATGCTGATTCCCCCCAGTGTCGTTTTTATTGTTTATGCCATCATGACCGAACAATCGGTGGGCAAGCTGTTTATCGCAGGGATTGTCCCTGGCCTGCTAATAGCCTTTCTCTTCTGCCTGACAATATACCTGAACTGCAAGCTTCACCCACACCTGGGACCGGCCGGACAGCGGGTTAGCTGGAAAGCCAAGTTCGCATCCTTAGCCGGAGTCTCCGAAACGCTCATCTTGTTCATTATTGTCATTGGCGGTATGTTTGGAGGCTTCTTCACGCCTACCGAAGCCGCAGCCATTGGCGCTGCCGGCAGCCTGATCATTGCAGCAACCAAACGCCGGTTGACCATTAAGATGTTGACTCGATCTCTGCGGGAGACGGTCCGCACTTCCTGCATGGTCATGATCATCGTCACCGGCGCAGTTATCTTTGGGCACTTCCTGGCGGTGACGCGTATTCCTTACGAGCTGGCCTCGTCGCTTGCGATATTGCCGCTGCCCGGTTGGGTCATCATGGGATTGATTATCCTGTTCTATCTTTTTGTTGGCTGCTTTGTCGATGCTCTGGCGCTTATCCTTCTGACAATCCCCATCTTCTACCCGGTCGTCACTCAACTAGGTTTCGATCCGATATGGTTCGGTGTGATTATCGTAGTAGTCACACAGATGGGCGTGATTTCCCCGCCGGTCGGCGTGTGTGTTTACGTGGTCAGCGGCATTGCGCGGGACGTTCCTTTGCAGACTATATTTCGAGGGGCCCTGCCCTTTCTTGCAGCCCTGGTTATTGCCGCGATCATCCTGATCGCATTTCCTCAGCTATGCCTGTGGCTCCCGAATTTGGTGAAGTAGAAAAACTTCTGCAGGTGAGAATCATTAGGAGGCTATTAAGATGACAAATTCTCTCAAGCCAACAGAAACGGCTTTTCTCCGTAAGGAGTCCCTGGGACAGCGTATCCTGTTCTGCACCGATTTCTCGGAAAACGCGAATTTCGCGTTTAATTTTGCTGTCGATGCAGCGATTCGCCGACCCGGCAGTCAACTATATCTGCTCCATGTTGTTCCCGAAACGGAAGCTCAGTTCTGGAAATCGTATATCTATGAGGTGGAGGGCGTCGACGCCAAAGCCCAACATGACATTAACGAACGAATCGATCAGACCTATCGATCAAGGCTGCCCGAGGGCCTGGAGCTGAAGGTCGAGTTCCGCGTCGGAAAAGATTACCAGGAAATCCTCAATTTTACGCGCGAAAACCAAATCGACCTGATCGTCATGGGGCGGCAGGGTCATAACGCCCTGCAGAAAGCTTTCTTCGGAAACGTCACTGAGAAGGTTGTCCGCAAGGCTGACAGCGCGGTTCTCGTGGTGCCGCTTAGTTACCGCGAGAGGCAAAGCAGCTCCTGAGAAAAGACCATGCCGTGCCTCGTCTACGCTCGGCATGAAAGCCTTCTTCTTCACCCTGAGCGAAGTCGAAGGGTTCAACTCTTGACGGCATCACGAAACGCTCCTATAATAAGCTTTAGACCAATTGTGATAAGAAAAGCATTGACTTGTGATTCCTCCGAATACCTGGAGCTGTTCATGGTACATAATGCA
>Ga0315543_1003610_pt1 | contig 13750 bp, 11 predicted proteins | sample SalMarSW160210MG_2_FD_203098 | JGI IMG/M metagenome (GOLD analysis project Ga0315543, IMG submission 203098) | Salt marsh sediment microbial communities from the Plum Island Ecosystem LTER, Massachusetts, United States - Salt Marsh Sediment SW1601-210 ...
CAAACAAATCCTTCAAAATGTAAAAATAAAAGTGCAAAATGACAGAGCAAACGTAAAAGATTTGCATTTTAAGTTGTCATTTTGATTTTTAACCTTTGATTTTTGAGTTTTGTTCAGGATTCTCTAAAAGTGATTATTGAGCCCCAGAGGTAGCCGGCGACTGCCTTCCAAGCAGGCAAGAGCATCAGGTAACAGTCTGACGTTTTGTTATTCCTGCTAAACGCAGCCTGCTAACTAGAATGCACATGCTTACAGGCTAGCCACTTATCTGATTCCCAACCACAGATTTCAATGAGTTGGGGTTAGCAGGGTTACCCTGGTTAGAGAAAATATGTATATAGCTTTTCTCGCCACATATAGTTTTTGACTGGCCTTTTTAACCTTTGAACGTCCTAGTCTCTAATTATTGATAACAAGCAAGTATAGGAATCTGAAACTATCGCAGTTTTCACTATAACATGTACAACGTTTACCACTTGACAAATCATTAATCTTGTGCTAATGTATAACTGACACGTTAGGAGGTTAACCATGGAAAGTAGTACATTACCACTTATTTTAACGCCAAAGGAAGTGTCGGGCTATCTTAAAGTCGATAAAGATATAGTACTACGTGAGCTAGAGATGGGCAGTCTTCATGGTTTTAAAATTGGCGAAGAATGGCGTTGCTCTGAAGAAGATATCTTAAATTACATCAGGAGAGAAGGAATAGGCATTGACTCAGCTGGTTCTCGACAACTGTCGGTAAAAAATCCCGTACAAGATGGAGAAATGAATATTATCGAGATTGGTTCTTTTGACTTTAGTTGGCCGAAGAAGGGTGGAGGTAGCAGTCCGGAACACTATGATAAAGGCTATGAAGCTACGAAGAAGGTAAATGACCAAGAGTATATCTTTAAAATTGGCTTTGGGAATCGTAAGTCAGCTGGACAAATACGTCGTAGAGTTACCATCTGGCTTGGAAATAGAGCGATAGTTGAATTTGCTGGTAGTAATGGCCATGAGAATGACGGGCTATTGGCAGGAATTATCAGACTAAAGAACGGAAAGCAACTTACAAGTCAGAGAATCCCTGATGAATATAGAAACTTTAGAGTCGAAAGATACAATTCAATCATACAAGGACCTAGAGCCAGCACAGGTATGGCAGTAATAGTTCATAAGGATGATTTCAAGTCTATGCTGGCCCATGCGATTATCCGGGCCACTTGGAAGGGTCTTTTATGATAACCAATTCGTCAAATAATGGTCAGGGTAATTTGAGTAGTAGCAAAGCGTGGGCAAGATGATTCAACTTAATAGTGAGCAGATATACAGCTATTCAAACTTCAGTCAAAGAATGAGGTTCATAAATTCATTCAAGATAATTGTTTTGGAGCTGTATGGCACAATCTTGGCGAAAGAAAAAGTTCTGCGGATTCATAATAGCCCTACTAAAATCATCTCTTTCTGAGTAACGAGGAATGATTATGGCAACTGTGGAAGAATCTAAGGCTAAGCAACTATGTTTTGAACTATTATCTTCAGAAACTGAGGATGAAGTTATTGATGTACTCAAAAAATGGGAATTCTGGGAAGATGTCGATAGTTGGAAGCCATATGGTAATGTCCAAAATAATCGAGGTATAGTTGGTAATCAGCAGAGTTCCCCCGTCGCTGCATTAGTCGAAAAAATAGTTAATTCAATCGATGCCGTACTAACAGGGGAGTGTTTTAAGGCGGGTATTGACCCGACAAGTATGAAGGCTCCTAAAACAATGCAGAATGCCATTGAGCAGTTTTTTCAAGTCAAAGATGGTCGTATTGAAAACTTAAGTCCTTCTCAACGAACAAAGCTAGCTGAAATGATTGTTTTAGTTGCTACAGGAGCTAAGGAAACCCCAAACTATGTATTAATCGATCAGGGCGAAGGTCAAAGTCCTGATAGATTCGAATCAACATTTCTTTCTTTGCTTAGAGACAATAAGACACGTATACCTTTTGTGCAAGGCAAATATAATATGGGCGGTACAGGAGTCCTCCAATTCTCTGGAAAGAATAGCTTTCAACTAATTATATCTAAGCGTCAGCCATGGATTAACCAAACTAGCTCTCCATTAGCTGATAAATGGGGATTTACATTAACTAGGCGATTGGAGCCAAATGTGGACCAGCCTCAATCTAGTTATGTCTTTCTTGCTCCGAATAGTGTGATTCCCTTTTTCAATGATGATGATTTGGAATTACTTCCTGGTAAATATCCCTATCCCCATCAACAGGCGATACAAGCTGGAACCTGCATAAAGCTTTGGAATTACAAATTTCCTGGAAGAATTAAGTCTATCGCAACATTGGATCTTAGATGGGCTCTTGAACGACATCTTCAAAATCCTGCCATTCCAATTCGCGTTTCAGAGCGAAGACAAGGATACAGAGCCCATTATTATGATACTACAATGTCAGGCATGTTAACAGTTATTGCAGATAATCCAGAGGATATTGAGAATGGGTTTGATACCGGGAGCCCATTAGATGTGCCTGGAGTAGGTCACCTTGAACTAAGACTAATCGTTTTGAAAGATACCATCAATAGTGACAAATATGCTACGGGAATATTTTTCAATGTTAATGGTCAAATGCATAGCGACCTAGGAAAGGATTTCATCTCGAGAAGATCGAACCTAGACTATGTTGCTGATAGCATTATAGTGGTCATAGACTGTTCGGCCTTACCTACGACGGTGCGCGAAGACTTATTTATGGGGTCTAGAGATCGAATGCGCCAATGTGAAGAACGACAGGCTATAGAGTCTGCAATCGGAGAATATCTAAAAGACCACCCTGGATTACGCCAGCTTAATGCCTTACGTAGACAAAACCTTACAGCGGCGGCAATAAGTGATGAACACACATCGGAGATATTTCAAGAGCTTGTAAAAGGTGACCCAACTCTTGGCGCATTATTTGGCGCTGGGAAAAAACTGAAATTACCTACTGGAATAGTTCCGGAGCAGATACCATATGAGGGATTAAAATTCCCCACATTCTTTAAACTAGCACATGAACCAAAAGAGGGATTAACAAAGCTATGTCCAAGAAATCATACCTGCCGTGTCGAATTTGAAACTGATGCCTCCAATGACTATTTCTCTCGGATTTCAGAGCGCGGTCATTTCATGGTGAAGGGAGTAGTTACACCTCTCTCGAGTGTTCATTTGTGGAATGGTAAAGCTAATGTTAGGTTCGCACCACCAGTTGGAGCAAATCCAGGTGATCATTATTCTATCCAGATTGAAGTTTCGGACCCATCACGCGTAAACCCATTTCAAGCGCAATTCGTGATGGTGATTGAGGCTGATGCACCACCTTATCCACCTGGTGGTACCCCAAAACCAAAGGGATCACAACTGACGGGCATCCCCAATGTGAAAGAGGTACGACGAGATCAATGGGTTAAACATGGGTTCGACGAGACTTCTGCCTTAGCAATCAAAAGAGGAGAAGAAGAGTTAGACTTTTTTGTCAATATTGATAACATATATTTAAAAAATGAGATAGCACGTCGCAAAAGCACCGAAAAAACTCTCATCGAGTACTATTTCAAGTATGGACTAAGTTTGTTGGCGTTAGGGATATTACACATAAAACGTGAATCTGCAGAAAAAACGGAGGAAGAAATAACCGAGAAAGAAGAAACTGAGTGGCCGCCTCAAACAGTAAAAGATGAGATAGCTGCAGCCTGCAGAGGATCAGCTGTAACAATCATTCCCATTATAATTCAACTAGGGAAAATCTCTGTTAAAGCGTGGATTTAAAGCTTTTCTCAGTTAATCAGATTGTTGGGCGGTGAACCATTAGAACCTCATGGCTTGAAAATTGTCTATCATGTAGATAGGCATACCATTTCCGATTTGGCACTATCCTGGTGGTAATATTAGAAATTTCTGACTCGCTAATATCGATTGGCTCAAATCCTGCCTGAGTCATTGTCAGAAGGTATCTTCTTCTTACGGATTCTTCATCTGGAAAAGCCACTAGCTGAACTAAGATAGTCTTAGGAGTAACCAACCTCTTTAAGTTTGAAAAGGCCTGAAATAAGTTTTGAAAATACTTTTCTTGCCCTGTTCTCGAACGAGGCCCCATCGTATAGAACGATGGTGAATATCCATCTTTCAATGTAGCAAGCCAATAGTGAGCTGAAGTTTCACGCCGTCCGAGTATCTGCCATTTGTTATATAAAACATGGATTTGCGGATATGGTGGAGAAGTCAACACCAGAGTTGGCTTTGGGAAAATAGATGATAGGATTTTATCAACAACTGAACCTGCTGCGGATCCGAGATAAAGTTGGCGCATTGAGGTCACTTTGTTTTTAGGAATATTACTCGATTTTGCCATTTTCACAAATTCATCAAGCCCGTCTATCATCGACGTTACTAATCGACTAAAAGTCATTTTTACTTCATCAAGACCTGGTATCTTGTATTTACAATCCAAGGCTAACTGTCCAGTTCTAATGACTACGCATCGAGCGAATCTTTGTTGACGAGGGAACCGTAAACCTGAAGCTAAATTGCTTGCCCTAGTAAGAAATTCTGCAATATCAGACGGCATATTTAATAATGTACTTTGCTTCGTAATGATGTTCATTAATGAAGTTATTCTTTGTGGCTTCAATACATCATCAACCCATCGTAGAATAGAATCAATATCATTCGAACTTAATGGTGTAGTTTTAACTTGAGATGTGAAGTAAGCTAAAGAATTTAAATCTATTCCGATAGCACGACGCCCCAGTGCTACTGCTTCAACGATTGTAGTTCCGCCACCGACAAATGGGTCAAGAACACAATCGTACGGCTTCGTGAAGTTCAGTATAACTTGACGAACGAATTCCGGATTGAATCTAGCAGGATAGCGATAGAAATTATGAGTTAACCCGTGAACCGGCCTGTTCGAGGCAATAGCCTCTTTCAAGCTATCAGGCATTAATACCGAACTGATTGTGTGATCACCAGATTGATTATTGCACGGCTTTAGTAAATCTTCCATATATCAACTCTAGCCATATTAATCATATGACTCGTTGTAAGCACTGCTTCGATACGACTACTTTTCTTTCTTTGGGCAGGGTTCCTCAATCTTTTCGTTTAACATTCTCAACCGGAAGCGGCGTTTTCAGAGTATCTAATTCACTCTTTTTAACCAGGCGCTTACGGTCATCAAGCGGATCGAGAGAGACTTTTAGTAGGCCCTTGTTGATAAGACGCCGGATTTTTATGTCACTAACACCCAGGTATCTGGCAGCTTCTTTTAAGTTAAGATATACGTCGGAAGCCATAACTTGTACTCCCAATACGAATAATTTTAGCAAGGTTATGATATATTGTCAATAACATCATTATATATTGTAAGGTATTGATAGATAATGTAATATAATATTCCACTAAGACCTCGGTCCTTTTGGGTCGTATGCTAGGCGGCTGCACTTTTCTGACTTTTGTGCAATCGGACAGACAGGTTTGATTTAATCTTCTAGCGTAGCGTTCAGCGGCAGAGAGCAGGTGTAGAGCGCCGTCAATATAAGTAGAGTTAATTCATCGGACCTCGACAAACTCTTTCACCTTGTCAGTCATTTCTGTGCCTACGTCTATGTTTGCATTGGTTCAATCATTGCGTTGAAGGTGCCAATATCCAAACGCAATCCCTTGCGAAGCAAAATTCCAACTGGATCTCTGAAAGGCTTAACACGGGGAGTCACGCTACTCGCTTCATAGACCCTCCACAATATGTACCGATTACGCTTTTCGATAGCTTTCTCGAACTCAGATTTCGGCCACCGAAAGCGCCCATCTATGCCGGTAGTCGACTTAACCTCTATCCAAATGTCCTCTCCGTCATCATCTACTGACAGTATGTCGAAATCTGCGCCAGAGTCTTGGTCTGCTATCCATACTACTCTAGACTCTGCATACCCCATATGCCTTACGCGATTCAACTCCTGCTGATATATTATCTCCTCACCACGTCGACCGACCTTGCGTTCCCACTCTTCGTCAGAGGGTCTAGGTGGTGTCCAATAAGACGGCTCACCCCGCCCGCCGCTTTTTGGTGGGGAAGGCGTCCATGTATCTGAAGATTGAAGTGTGATGACTTCAACACTCTCAAGGGGCGGTAGAGATCTAGGCTCTTGTGTTGTAGTTGTAGGCTTTTCTTCAGGCAGCTGTTCTGGAGAGGTCTTGCGCGTTTCGCCTCCTTCATATCTCTTCTCGTGTTTGCCCACAGACTCACTCAATAGGTCCGCCAATACGTTACTTATATCTTCGCCTGAGCCATATTCACTCTCATATTCCTCCTCCTCCCATTCCTCCAAAGCTTCTGAGGAAGGCCGCCAAGGGATACCTCTATTGTTTAGGTAATTCTCCATTTGGCGAATGGAACGGCAACTTAGTAGGCGATAGATAGCATCAGAAAGAGATCTTCGACGGGCTATACTGTCTACGAGCATGTTTGCGATGACCTGAGACAGAACACCTAGGAGTTCAGAATTACTCCTAATCTTAACCAGAATGAGGGAGTCGTCGCGTAATGCGAAGTCCTCAGATGCGCGTACAGAGTACTTGCCTATCTGATATATCCCCTTGATTTCTTTTACGAAGGATAGATGTTCTATCTTGCTTAACTGCGTCTGCAACCCAACGGTGTCGATGAAAGTACGACCAAGGGCACCCCTTGACTCATATTCCTTGAGAGCGATTAAGGCCGACGCAAATTCTGGCGAATGCATCTGCTTTAACATAGCTGACGGCTTACATCGTCCCGGCGTATCCATTAGCTCCCCGATTTCAACTCTCTGTCGTTTCTGAACTGCTGTTAACAACCTAACACCAGTACTGTAGAAGAACGGGAGCGTCCCTTCCTCACTTGTGTCTGCAAAGGATATCGGAATTCCCTGCTCAACTACAGCACTAGCTAGTTGTGGATTATCATCGATGAGTAGCTGCCCATCGTGGACATCTGACACATCGTGAAGGTTCCCTTGGCGATCCAAGAGGCATTTGGTCTCATTGGGCAAACCCTCTGGAATACCCTCTAGTGCTCTATATGCCTTACGAAGAGCTCGACGCTCGTTTTCAGGCACGGGATCTCCCGAATCTTGATATTTTTGCCCAAACCATAGTAGTAGCTGTTTCCAGTGTCTTTTCTGCGGATCTGAGCAGACTCCCAATGAGCGGAATGTGTCCTGCATTTGCCTAGACGCTACAGATATGCAGGGTACTGCGCCGAAAAACGTCTTACTATACTTTAGACCCAGTAGCGTGTTCTCCGGGCTACTATAGCCACCCCCGTTCCAGATTATAGACTCATCTGAATAGTAGTCCGGGGGCAACTTTTCCATGCTGAGAGCGGAAGCTAGCGCAGCATATATTATCTCGGGTCGTTTTGGCTTGTCACTAAGCATCCTCAGACCTTCAACGATATCTTCGGCTTTTGGTCTCTCTCTACAACCTAGCTGTTTGTAAAGACTGATTCTGTTTCCTTGCACGAACGGAGCTGTATCATCAAGGCAGATACTGTTCAAGCGATTTCTGATATAAACACTCGTTGGAGCAGAAATGCCTCCCAACGAATCTCGTAAGAACGGTACCTGGGATAGCTTCTTAACTAGCGGCCGATTCAACACCTTTCCCAATTGCTGTAAAGCACCCTCAAAACCATCTGCGAGTTCAGGTCGATCTTTGATCAACTGGGCATATTTCAGTATGTCTTCTGCTCCTATCCGTGTTTTGAAGCGAAAGGCTCGTGCCAAATCCATATCCCCTGCATAATCACGACTGGGGAAGTGCAATACAGTTTCTAACTGCTTGGCCATGCGTGTTCTTTTTGCAGTGATTCGACATGGGGGAACCCATTCTCCTCTATGATCGCGTAGCACCGGCAACTTACGCAATAGTGCTTTGGTGGTTCGGCCTAGGTTTCCATGGACAGAGAGGATGTATTCGTAGAGAGCTTTCTGCTCTTCTTCGGTTGCACCTCCATCTTGTATTTTTTTAGCCGTGTTGCGAGCCCAAGCTAGAACGTCGAACTTTCGGCAAAGCTTTGTAATAGTCTTCGAAGTCAACAGCGATGGGTGTAGTCTCTGACCATTGGGGACTGGGCAAACTCCGGCAACGGTGGGATCTACAACCCATAGTGGGGATGACGGAGATTGTAGGCTGTTGTCAGCCGCCAGAGTGGTTGGAGAGCTACTTAGGTCGCTAAGGTTTTCTTTCGACAGTTTTCTGCTATGGTGGTCGAGAGCCCTAGCGAACTGTGCTTGGAGCTCTTCATCCTTCAATATATGAGGGAATTCTGTGTAATAGTGGTTAGCTTCTTTGTCACCCAGTTTCGTATGCATACCGCTTGCAGCCAGACCAAAGCATCTAAGGCGTACGAGTGAGTTGACTGTAAATGTTTTTGCCCCGTATTCTCCCACCATCCTTTGAATCTCAGCAACACTGGCCAGTCGTTTGTCCAAGTAAGACTTGTCGGAAAAGAACCCATCGAGATCTTCCTCCGCAGGCACTGTAATCTCGTCTGCAGTTGCGAATTCCACGCGGCCCCGGATTTTGGCGCGCGTGGGCCAGCAGGATGCCGTTCTTAATGATTCAGCTATAGACGTACAGAACTTTGTTATTGAAGGAGAAGTTGATTTATTTAGTGCCAAGTACGCCTCATGCCCGAACCTTTCAAGCCAATCTGTCACCAAGAGTTCAATCGCGAAGTCAGCTGCCATGTCTAGTAGCCAATTGTTCCACCGACTATTCTCCGGATCTATAATGCGGGTGCGATCATTATCAAGCTGAAACGGTGCGTTAACGCTGACTACTATCCCTGTATGAGCGTGGATGAGGCCTAGGGGATAGTAGAAAAGTCCAGGTTCTGAGAGATCCACTTTTCCTTTCTTTATTCGCACTGACAGTGCTAACCGGATTCGGCCTCCGGCTGTTCGGAAGTACTCGGGAATATTGAGTTGGTCAAACTCTTCAGGTATACGGACATTCTTTTGAAACTCGATCTCTTCTGCCTTATGCACGTGTTTTGCCGGTGGACCACTCTTTTGGCGATCCTTCATAGTAATGGTTCTATGTAGGACTTTCACATTCTTGCTGCAAGACGGTAGTATGGTGACTAGCTGTTTCCAATTTATACGCCTCTGATGGCGCTTTGAAGAAACTGTCAACTCGTGCAAGCTCTTCGGAGAGTCTGCGTCAGCTAGCTTGACCAGCATCGCAGTTATATCCTTTGAGAATCTATTTAGTGCTTGAAGTTCCTTGTCGAAGTCAAAAGCCTCCATGCCCCCCTTGCTAGTAGTGCGGTAAGGTACTTCTATGTTGATACCAGGACGATGGCGGGAACTGCGTTCACGCAACGGGTTTGGCAGGGTTCCTCTATAAAGATCCAATACCGTCTGTCGACCACCTGATCGGATCCATATCCGATCGCCGTAGATAAACAATGAGCGGAGTCCAAAATTCTTGGAGCCGATACTATTTGCCTTCGCCTTTATTGTACGGTCTGACCCAGCTACGGTGCCAGTTCCCATCATCACACTTAGTCGGTTCCATCCAGGTCGGTCGACAGGCTCACCGTTTCCAGTTACAATCACCGAGTTCTCACCGAATGATATCTGGAGTTGTGTTCCTTTAGCGTCGTATTCATTTTGAACCAATTCTATTAGAATAGCCGATGGATCGTGACTGACTACGAAATCCTTAAGCACACTGTCTGCGATGGAGAATTGTAGAGACAACGTATCAGCGTCAGGACGTGTCCACTTGAATCGATATAGGGCTTTCTTCGGTTTTCTCGTTTCTTCCATCTCTGCCTGCCAGAATTGCAGCACAGCGCATGCAAGTCTTGAACGTTGTTAGGACGATTTCTTTTTGGAAATCAACATACCCCTGTCACCTTTGCTTGTCTAATTTCATTCCAGCATCACCACAAACGTTCGTGAACGACACCTATTATATATTCTATCACACGTATCAACTGCCTCACACAGATTTCTGGGGAATGCGGACGCTGAGCAGTGTCACACAGGCGCACCCTGACAAACTCCTTCATCCCAGCCTTGCGCTACCGTCTCTGGCACAAGCGCCGTGACCATCGTCTGTCCACTCATCAGACTCGCTGGTTACCACCAAGCACGGCTTCTCTGAATTCCAGGGATACCATACCAATCAGGCCTGCCACAAATCAGGTATTATGTCCCCAAAATAAGGTAAGAACCCAATATTGCCCGGCTATTTCATCCTGTTCAGTCTACCTATTCTCCGTCCTGCCGGGAGATAGGCTTTTGATATCCAGTAATCCCTTCATCTTATTCTGATAGCCTTGGAAAGCCTTCCTCCCTCTATCGGTCAGTTTTAATAAAGTATGAGGCTTCTTATTCTTGAATTCTTTGACAACCTCAATGTATCCAGCTTCCTGTAGCCTGGTGACATTGGCCGAAAGGTTCCCCCATGTCAGTCCCGTCTGATTCAATAAATAAACTGCATCTCCCTCTTCAACCACAGACAGGTATGTTAGTATCGATAGCCTTGCCGGCGAGTGAACCAAGCGGTCGATATTCATGATCTCCGATAAGGAGTCTGTTGTTTGCTTTTTCCCCTGATCTTCCAACTCTTTCATACCTCAGATTCGTGATATTTTCTCAGGAAAGCTACAAGGAAAACGGTAGCCATGCCTAAGAAAACAAACGCGGTAAACAATATTGTTGCTGGCAATGTATTTCGAGAAACGATAACCGTCTCCAGGTATTTACCCAAGGGGAAAACAAGACCAACTATCGCTCCATAGACATACAAACGCTTCATATCCAGGAAATAAGCTGCGGCACTAAATACGATGATTGGTATCAAGATGAACGGTATTTGACCAACGAAGATATACCTCAGGGAAGCATTTTCCGTGAAAATAAAGCCCACTATTGCCCCTGCTATCAGAGTTAAGATTGGCACGATAATGAGCTTACTTAACTTACGCCGTCTTTCGGGTAGAAACTTCACATGTCCGAGGCGGGGAGTAACAACAAACCTCCTGACGAGAAAAACTGCAATGAGCAATATCAGCGCTATCGGTAGTGTAAGGAGAGCACTTTCCCAGTCGCCAAAGCCGGAGCGGCTAAACAGTGCTGGAAGTCCCAGTTGCAGAAGAAAGATACCGGTAAAGGCTTCGATAAAACCGGCCTGAAAGAAAGAGGTGAAAACCCTGCGTTCTATTTTTTCCTGATCCGAAGTATCCATAAGTATATCCTCCACTCTAATTATTAAAGTACTTTAATAATAAAATAATAATTATTTTTTGTCAAGAGGCAAATTACTTTCATCACAGAATAATGAAGAAATTGCAGGGACAGCATACCAATCCCCGATTTAATCGGGGACCAGTTACGCCTGCTACAAATCAGGTATTATTTCCCCGGAATATCATGGCAAAGTGAACAATCCGATGGAAAGTGCAATGTCACCCGGTTGCACGAAAAGATGGAATGTTTGACAAACCCCGTGTGAACTAACTAAGCTTGATAGTGGTTGGGTGCTGCCTTTATTGAACCGGCCCTCAAGGGAGTTTGAGACATGAGCGGGACGGACATAATTAAGCTGATCATAAGTATAGTCGCCTGTGAAGGCGCGGGCGGTATCGGTGCCATTTTCACCACTCCTGCAATTCGCACCTGGTATGCGGGACTCAAGAAACCAACCTTTACTCCACCTAATTCAGTCTTCGGACCTGTCTGGATCACTCTTTACCTTTTGATGGGTATAGCCGTTTTCTTAGTCTGGCGGCAAGGATTGGGGCAAGAAGGAGTAACAATAGCCTTTGTAATATTCTGGGCTCAACTAGTCCTGAACATCCTGTGGTCGGTAATCTTTTTCGGGCTTAAGTCCCTTTTCGGTGGAATGGTGATGATTCTGCTACTCTGGATAGCCATACTAATCAACATCATTACATTCTTCGGCGTGTCCCCCTTAGCCGGCGGGCTTCTCATCCCATACATAATCTGGGTGAGCATTGCCGCCAATCTGAACGTGCAGGTCTGGAAACTGAACAGATAATCATTCCTGAACATCAATTCCTTCAGGTAACGAAATGGCTAAATATATAACAATACCCATCACCCTATATGGTGATGCCCTTATACCAGACCAATAATTTCTGCTTGCCTATTCTCTCGGTGACTTCGTTTATATCGCCAAAGTAGATACAGTAACCACAGCGAATTCCAGGGACACCATGCCAATCAGGCCTACTACAAATCAGGCATTATGTCCCCAGAATACCAAGTGTGGAAAAGGACCACAACCAGGGACATCCGTCGAAAAATCAGGATGACAACAGCACCGGGAAAAACACCTGCCAAGCTAGCAACGCCTTAGCCGTGAGACTGAGAAGAATGTACACCTTCTCACCGTACAAATAATCCCGCCAGGGTCCGACTTTCTTGTACTGCAACACCATATTGATAGCAAAACAGTTAAAGAAAACGAAAAGTGATATCACAATACCGTATACGAATGCAGGTGGAGATGTACTCAGCCCCGGTGCCCAGACGTATATGGCGATTGCGATCCACGGAATGATGCCTGCAAAGCTGCCGAACCAGAACGGTAGCCAGCTTGGTTTGCCCGGTTCCTCATACTTTTCCTGCAAAGCACCGAAAAGTATCATACAGGCGTTTATGCCGAAGATGGCCAGTAGGGCAGCGATGTCGCTGATACCGGTTATCTGAGAGATTAACACGATCATAATTGAAGAGCTGAAGAAGTACTCGATCCAACGCCCGTAGTTGCGGTTCCGTAACAGATTGCGCTTGTACCACGGGAAAACAGGCGGAGATGCGATTATCAACAGGGCACCGGCTGAGATTGCAAGGAAAGCAAAAACACCCCAGCCGGTGTAAATGTCAAACAGGTGGTGGAGCGTGGGCGCGGTGCCCGGTGGCCCGACCATGAACGTGGCTGTAACGGGGAGAGCAAAGTCATTTGTAAGCACTGCAATCATCGCAGCCTGCACCGCGAGGATCGAGCCGACAATGATATTCCAGCGGCGCAGCTTAGCAAGCCGCTGTTCAGTCGATTGGTTGATAGACATACTGCACCTCCTTAAATTGAAGATTGTCTTGCCTATTTGGCAACGCAATAATAGCCCGTCCCTTTTATGCACTTACCGGAGACTTGCTTTCGCCGCTTCAACTCATCGAGAATAGCCCAAACCTCCAACTGTCTGCCACCCACAGCCTCTGCTAATTCCTCAAGTTCAAATGCATCATCCGGCTTTGACTCTAGGAATCTGACCACTTTGGCAGATAACGTATCCGTACTATTGTCGAATTCTTTCCTTGTTATTGGCAAGACATTCTCCTTTCTCTAAGCTAGTGAATATAGTCTGTTCATACCTGTTTCACGAAATGGAATCAGGCCTTGGCGTAAAGCTATCTTTTCAAGGGAAAAGCTGCCATCGTCCATCCACACGTTCCGAAAAAATGTCCGCTCTCCGTATTGAGAACAAAAGATCAAAGCTTGCGTTAAGCCAATTCTGGATACTACGATTTCGGGGGTAGAAGAACACTGTCGATTACATGGATAACGCCATTGGAAGCCTCAATATCAGTTATCACTACGTTGGCATCATTAACCGATACTTTGCCGTTAGTGACTTTGATGGCTACTGGCTTACCTAGAACAGTATTGGCTGATTTCAGCTTGACTACGTCAGCAGCCATAAC
>Ga0315543_1003613_pt1 | contig 13740 bp, 3 predicted proteins | sample SalMarSW160210MG_2_FD_203098 | JGI IMG/M metagenome (GOLD analysis project Ga0315543, IMG submission 203098) | Salt marsh sediment microbial communities from the Plum Island Ecosystem LTER, Massachusetts, United States - Salt Marsh Sediment SW1601-210 ...
AATGACACCCTGTAGATGTGCGCAAAGACTGCATACCCCCCCCGGTTCGCCAAATGCGTAGATGTTGTGATCCTCAGAGCCTATGTACAGCATGCCGCCTTGAATCGCCGGAGAGGACCATATGGGTCCATCAGTTTGGTAAGTTGAGATAAGGCTACCATCCGACGCGTCAAAAGTATAGATCTTATGATCATAGGACCCTATGAATACCTTTCCATCGGCAACTGCTGGAGAGGAACTCAGATCAATCCCCGCCTCTCCTATATTTTGACTCCATATTAAATCATACGCGCCTCCAGGAGGGTCGTTATTCCCTTCATCAACTCCATCAGAGGGATCTGCATCAAAGGCGTATAGGTTGCCATCTTTAGAGCTGACAAACACTAGGCCGTCAGCAATTGCTGGAGAGGAGGAGACGAGGCCCCCTGTCTCAAAACTCCAGACGAGACTCCCGTTATCCTGGTCTAGAGCGTAGACCCAGCCGTTGTTACAACCAAAGAAGACCTTTCCGTCTGCGACCGCGGGCGAAGAGACCACTGCCCCAGAAGGTACCGGGGAGAATGGCCCAGACCACCCCGGACATGAGTCCCCGCTGTCAGCGAGTAAACAGTAGAGCTTGCCTGCGGATGGGTAGCTTCCGCTTCCAAAGAACACCTTACCATCTGCTACAGCCGGAGATGAGAAGATCTGTTCAGCGAAGGACTTTTCCCATTTGATGTCCCCAGTGTTCGCGTATAACGCATACATCTTGCCGGACAGAGTGCCGACAAAAACTAGTCCATCCGCTATGACTGATGAAGAGAATATATCACCAAGTGATTTTCCCCATATGTAGCTTCCATTGTCTTTATCCAGCGCCCGCAAGATACCATCATAGACTCCTACTATTACCATCCCGTCCGCAACCGCGGGTGAAGACTCTACTATTCCACCTGGTCCAACAGGGTACTCCCAGATTAGCTGCCCACTTGATGCGGCTAGCGCATAGATCTTGTGGTCATCAGAGCCTATGAAGACCTTGTTGTCTGCCACCGCGGGTGAAGAACGCACAGAGCCCCCGGTAGTGTACCGCCAGACCAGATTTGCTTCATCGACCGCCGAGGGAGCTGGAGAGTCAGTATAGCCTGTGCGGTTAGGATCATGGTGAAACATGGGCCAGCCTTCTGGGGGTACAGGGGCTCTGCAGAGAAAACTCGCTGATACGTTTGTGTCCATAGCAGTAGCAGTTGTATTTGAAGGAGTTACATCCGTATTGGAGAAAGCTACGTTTGTATTTGTAGTTGCTCCAAAGGATGGCTGGCTTGAAATGGTGGTATTCCCTATAAAGTTCCTGCAAGAGGGATCTATGTCCCCATTGCCGTCAACCTTCAATACAAGGATATCCTCATAAAAAACATCCGGTTCCGGGTGGTATGATGACCCACCTACAGTGATATAACCTCCATCACCTGTCTCTTGGATGAACCCGACCCCTTCCACATAATTACCATACCCGTAAGTTCTCTGCCAGGTGACGTTGCCAACTGCGTCGAGTTTTAATATCCATGCATCACCATTTCCAGCCCCAAACGAGTTTGTGGTTCCAGCAAGGATGTAACCACCATCTGCTACTTGTTGGATCGAGCTACCCTCATCGAACCCACTACCACCATATGTTGTTTGCCAAATAATGTTGCCATTGCTATCTAAGCGTAATACCCATACATCGCTAGAACCGGAACCAAAGGAAGATGTACTACCATTGACAATATAACCTCCGTCTATAGTTTGGTCTATGTTTGGGTCATAGTCATTACCCCCGCCCCCGTAGGTTTTCTGCCATTCAATGTTGCCAATACTGTCTAACTTCAATATCCATATATCTGAGTTGCTATATCCCCCACCGAAGGATTCTGTCCATGCGGTGACAATGTAGCCTTCGTCCGCTGTCTGCCGGATTGAAGAGGGTTGATCCCACTCGCTGCCTCCATACGTTTTTTGCCACGTGATATTCCCGTTGCTATCTAACTTCAATATCCAGATATCGAAGCTTCCAGCTCCAAATGAGATTGTGTATCCTGCGACAATATAACCGCCATCCGTCGTTTGACTGATATCTTCTAAATACTCGGAACCAACCCCATAGGTCTTCTGCCATATAATGTCTCCGTCCCCATTGAGCTTTAGCACCCATATATTGCTCCAATCCGGACCAAAGGAGTACGTCGTGGAGCCGACAATATAGCCACCATCCGCCGTTTGGTCTATGCAGGGAATGTAATCATCTTCCCCACCACCATAGGTCTTTTGCCAGATAATGTTACCATTGCTATCTAGTTCTAATATCCATAGGTCATAACGACCCATACCGAAGGATTCCGTCGAGCCAGAGATGATATAACCACCATCCGCTATTTGCTGAATCGAGGACGCACTGTCATCACCACCCCCATCATAAGTAGCAGCCCACTGGCCAAAGGCACCAAAGGATCCCAAAACAAGACACAGAAGGAAGATTGTTAACTCTAGGGATTTCTTCATCTTGAGCTCTCCTCTGCTTGCCAGTAGCCCTATTATTGCACCACCAACATCTTGATAACTCCTGTTCCCTCCTCAAGCGGCTCCAGGGCCTTACCTATAATCGCCCCTTCGCATCTCTTGGGGTTATCACAGCGCATGGCATACCCAGGGACTGATGAAGTAGTCAGCAGGTCTCCTGGCTGAATTGGTCCACCCTCGTCAATTACCTTCACTGGAACGATTCCCACCAAAGCCAACAGGGCCTTGTTTTCATCGATGTTTTTCGCTCCAAGCACTACGCCAGGTTCGCTGGAGACCACGCCACCTACAAGTGTAGAACAAGGGCCACGGGCCTTACGGTAGTGGCCCGGACTAGTTGGATCCAGTTCCAGGACGTCCCCGGGCTCTACGGGTTCAGACACCGACACCCATTCAGCTACGTCAGCAGAACCTGAGTTGAATGCAGCACCATAGAACGGACCATCCGCTAAGACGTTTCCTGCCACGTTCACCTTGAACACCGCAGAAGAGCCGATAGCTGATATAATTACCCTACTGGAAGCTGTACCTCCGTGGCTGTCATCAATGATGAGCTTGGCTATATAATTGCCTGATGTGTCTGGCGTGAAAGTGGGTAAAGGTGTGTTTGACGCCACCAACATCGTATCACTATCAGTTGGCCTACGAACTAGAGTCCAACTGTAGACCAAGCTGTCACCATCTGGATCAATAGATCCGCTGCCATCTAACTGAACAATGCTATTCACAGTTACGTGCTGATCTTCTCCTGCATCAGCAACCGGTAAGCGGTTAGTCGTGAAGGTCGTAATACTACGTTTGGGAAGCGCTACATCAAACGTATCATTCAATGTAGGGGTCTCGCCAATGTATGTAGCGTTCTCTGTTAACGAAGTACGAAACTGATGGAAAACAATGTCTTCGAGGACCATATTCTGTAAATTGAAGGTTACATTCTTAGAATATGAACTTCTATTACCAACGTATCCGCCGACTGGTAAGCCGAAACAAGAATATCACCATCCGAAGAAGTTACCTCTTTCCTTACGGCTCCTATGGGGATGTACTTAAAGAACTGCTTGCACGCATAGTACTTAGGGGTAATGGTATAAGTGCTTGCCCCTTGGTCTGGTATGAGGATCAAGCCTTCACCGGGACTAGAGTCGTCCCAGAAAAGCCCCCACACAAGATACGCAGTAGCGTTCTCATGTACTAGCGTGTTATGGATATGGGTGGCCGTACGCAGTGCTTCGTCAAAAGTGCCAGCATAACTTGAGCCTGTATCGGAGTACTCGGTTTGCCAAAGTGGTCGGCCATATGAGGAAGCTAACGCCCCAAGGTTGTCCATATCGCTAATCCTCGAGTCAGGACTATAGAACGGCACATCGTAAAGGTGATGAGCAAGAATATCTACATAGCCGGCTGCAACCGGATCGGACATCGTGGCATTAATGTAGTCACTGGCATTTGTTACCCCACTAGTTTCAGGTATTACTATGTTTGTATTAATGCCTTCCGCGGCGAATTTCGCCCCGACAACTTTTGTGAGGTCTCGAAGTTGTTCAGTGGTGTACGTACATGTAGGCCATGATGAGCTGAAATCAGGCTCATTCTGCAAGCTGACCCACCCGATATCGATTTTGTGATATGCCAAATACCCTTTAATATAGGCGGCTAACCACTCCGCAAACTCTTGGTACATTGAGGGCAACAGGCTTCCTCCACCCTCTTCGCTTCCTGTGTCCTTCATCCACCCAGGCGGACTCCACACGGAACTGATAATCTTGGACACACCACGCTTCTCCGCTGCTGTAGCAATCCAAGTTTGGTTGGGATCAGAAGAGAAGTCGAAGGCATCCCAGTTGAAGTGGTCAGGGTTCCCATCATCATTTTCCGGCTCTATCCCCGTCCATGTTCGCAGGCGAAGGATGCCGCCCCCCAGATCTCTAAACAGGAGATTTACTACATCTGTTCTGGCTGGTTCAGTCATGCTTGGAAGCCAGCTTTCGTAGAAAGCCACTGAGCCCCCAAAACCGTCGATTATTTGGTGATTCACAGCACCATCTATTGTTACCTGTTGGGCTGTGCCGATCTTCGCCACAAAGGCGTCATAGGACCAGCCGCCGAAAACCGGCTGGATCGGGGCCTGTGTCGGAAAGTTATCCGCCGAAAAGGTATCTCCAGTGACATAGGCGTTGCCCGCGTCGTCCACCGCGATGCCACGGCCCTGATCCCTGCCACTGCCGCCGAGGTAGGTGGAGTAGACGAGGGCAGAGCCCGAGGCGTCTATCTTGGCCACGAAGGAGTCATAGTCGCCACCGCCGAAAGCCGGCTGGATCGGGGCCTGTGTCGGAAAGTCATCCGACCAGGTTTCACCAGTGACATAGGCGTTGCCCGCGTCGTCCACCGCTATGCCGCAGCCTCCGTCAGAACTGCTGCCGCCGAGGTACGTGGAGTAGACAAGGGCGGAGCCCGAGGCGTTTATCTTGGTCACGAAGATGCCACTGCCGCTGGAAGCCGGCTGAAGGGGGACCTGTGTCGGAAAGTCATCCGAGCAGGTTTCACCAGTGACATAGGCGTTGCCAACAGAGTCCACCGCGATGCCGTAGCCCCAATCCTCTCCGCTGCCGCCGAGGTAGGTGGAGTAGACGAGGGCAGAGCCCGAGGCGTTTATCTTGGTCACGAAGGCGTCATAGTAGCCACCGAAAGCCGGCTGGAGGGGGGCCTGTAGCGGAAAGTCATCATCCAAATAACCGGTATCTCCAGTGACATAGGCGCTGCCGGCGGAGTCCACCGCGATGCCCCAACCTGACTCAAAACCGCGGCCGCCGAGGTAGGTGGAGTAGGCAAGGGCACCCGAGCTATCTATCTTGGTCACGAAGACGTCAAACTGGCCGCCGAAAACCGGCTGGAGGGGGGCCTGTGTCGGAAAGTTACCCGAACCAGCAATCCCAGTAACATAGGCGTTGCCGACAGAGTCCACCGCGATGCCGTAGCCTCCGTCATAACTGCTGCCGCCGAGGTAGGTGGAGTAGGCGAGGGCACCCGAGGCGTCTATCTTGGTCACGAAAACGTCCTGGTAGCCGCCGAAAGCCGGCTGGAGGGGGGCCTGTGTCGGAAAGTCATCCGACTTGGTTTCACCAGTGACATAGGCGTTGCCGGCAGAGTCCACCGCGATGCCGTAGCCTGAATCATTACCGCTTCCGCCGAGGTAGGTGGAGTAGACATGGATGGAGCCCGAGGGGTCTATCTTGGTCACGAAGGCGTCCCAGCCGCCGCCGAAAGCCAGCTGGAGGGGGGCCTGTGTCGGAAAGTCATCCGAGCAGGTTTCACCAGTGACATAGGCGTTGCCCGCGTCGTCCACCGCGATGCCGTAGCCTGAATCATTACCGCTTCCGCCGAGGTAGGTGGAGTAGACAAGGGTGGGGTCGATGATTAGCGGCTCCGTGAGGACATAATCGCCCGAAGTGAACGCTACTTCCCCATTTCCAAGCAAGCGGTAGCCTCCCTCAACGGTGACGCGCTCTTCATCGATCATCTGGTAGATGAGAGGCGGTGCTTCGACTAACTCGCCGATCGGTGTTTCTAGCACCAGCGCCCCGTCCTCTCCCAGGTACATTCCAAAAGAGCCACTGTACTTCATCGTAATTGCTGTGGGATCCGCACCTGGGGCAACAACAAAGTCACTCTTCAATCGCCCTTGTTTGCCGCTGTAGATAAGGTCAATGCCTGGGTAGAGGTTGTGATAGGTGATGGCTGCATAGCTGGGGACGTTAGTGCGCCAGTTCTCTGGATCGTCACCCAAGAAGAAGTTAGCGACCCCGGGAAGCGGTTTCTCTCCTTCTACCTTTGCTTCTGTATTTGCTCCAGCAAATCGAAGGCGCACTACCGAGCTGCTAGCAGCTCCATCCTCTGTTTTGTCACTTGCAGCAAACACAACCTCGTGACGGGTAAAGAAGATTGTCTGTTTGCTGGCTTTGACCATGAACCGCACATTCGCATCCACCTGGCCAGCGTTGGCGATGAAGCTGAGAGGTGGTTCCGCTATATCGGCCTGAATCTTTGCTTGACCTACCCGGTTCTCATCTTCCTGAAATGCGGGGATAATACTGTGAGTCAATACTTCCGTGCCGAAAGATTGTGCTGCTGGAACTACAAAGAAAACAGCAAAAACAAGAGCCACAAACACAGCCGTCTTTTGGCGCAAGAACGCGCCTACGCACATTTTCCCATCACTTCCCCTTAAGCACCAAAGACGAGGTCCAGCGATGCAATCGTTCCCTATATCCCGAAATTGCCCGCATCTACCGCTAACTCCGTTAAACCATACTACCACCATTGAACCGTCAGTGTCAAGAGGGAGAGTTGGTTCTGGCAAGATCAGCCATTAATTGATGTAGCTTCACATCCAGAAGAATCACATCAAGGGAAACGTGTGTTACAATGATCGATGGGTCAGTGAGAAGTCAGCAGAACAAGGATGATCCCGCTTTCTTCTTCTAGGGGCTCCAGGGCCTTCCCAACGAGGGCACAGGGAGAACCTGTATCAGAGGGATCCCACCGCATGGCACAACCTGGAGTAGAAGAAGTGACAAGGAGGTCGCCGGGATGGATTGGTCCGCCTTCATCGGTCACCTTTGCAGGCACGATACCGAGTAGCGCAAGCAGGGCCCTATCGGTGGCCGGGAGTCCTGAGTCGGGAGTCGTGGCGTCCCCACCGAGGACAAATCCCGGCTTGGTTGAGACCACCCCGGCGACCAAGTTGGAGCAAGGCCCGCGGGACTTGCGGTAGTGGCCAGGATTGTCAGGATCCAGCTCCAATATGTCTCCTGGTTCTACGGGCTCTGAAACCGGCACCCACTCAGCAACATCTGCTGAGCCAGTTTCGAAGCTCTGACCGTAGTAAGAGGCGTCGGAATACACGTTGCCTGTCGAGCCTTCCACTCTAAATACGGCGGGAGTCTCTTCCATTGCTGTGACCAACACCGTATCGGAATCAGTCTCGCCATTGCCATCATCTACCACAAGTTTGGCGATGTATTCTCCAGCAATATCTGGGGTAAGAGTTGGGTCCACGGCATCAGGATTCAACAGTGCAGCAGCACTTCCTCCAGGCCGCGACACAATCTCCCACAAGTAGGTTAAAGAATCACCATTGGGGTCGCTGGATTCGGCACCATTAAGATGTACGCTGTTGCCAACAGCCGCTGTTTGGTCTGGTCCAGCTTCAGCTATAGGGCGATCATTCGAGGCTTCTACATTGACATTTGCGGTGACTGTCTGGTCGCCGTATGTAACGGTAATCACCCCCGATCCTTTGCCAACGCCTGTGACTACTCCGTCTGTGTCTACAGAGGCCGCACCATTGTTGTCTGAAGAATAGGATGTTTCGGGAGCTTCCGTAAGGTCTATAGTTTGACCGTCAGAGAAGTCTCCCCATACATGGAGAATTACTGAGTCACCTACCTGAAGGTGCTCAATCTCTTCTGGATCAACTCCCAGATTGGTTAGAGCTGCGGAAGTTACAACATTGATAGTTATCTCATCGAGGTACGTATTGCCAGAAGTGTCAACGCCGAGAACGCTTATGTCCCTTGGCCCAACGCAATCTTCGGGTAGATCAAAGGTGAACTCAAAGGGAGTCGCGTCATCCAACAGGAGAAATCCGGGACTTCCTAGGAATACCATGTCCAGGATTACCCCATCTGTGGGTTGAGCTGTGACCGTGACAGTCTCACCCACTCCAAACAACGCACCATCCTGCGGTGATGAGATTGTAATGCCGCCTTGTGCGGCCGATGTTGAGCATGGATCTCCTCTGAAAAAGGCTGTCTCGCTTGAAGACCACGATATCGCTGGTAACGGCGCAAACAGGTTGCTGTGAAGAGGTTGATTCAATAACTCGATGGCTTTTTGTGCAATAGAAAAATGTTGAGTTTCATACACTGTATTTGCACTGATCTTTTGTAGCCAAGAGTTTCCGGTGTGGATGACTGGGCTAAACTCGGAGGTAGTCGATACTCCTACCGCAAAGCCTCCTCGTTGACTGTCAACGCCCACTATCAAGTCATTCTCCAGTCCGCCGAAAATCGCAGTGAACAACTTGTAGTTAACGTCTGGATGCAGGCTGATGCCCGCGAGGAAGACGCTTGCGGACAGGGAGTCTGGTTCAGGCGTTATCCCCACGATATTGTGACTCAACGGTCCTTCTGTGTCAGTTAGGTGCTGGATAGCCAGACTCCCTCTGGCCAGATCTTCGAGTGCGTTGTTAAAGGGATCGAAGTCCATAGCGTCTGAGAGAACGTGCCTCCAGTAGTCCCAGCCAGAGTAGAAATGCTGCAAGATGCTCGCCCACCGAGATCCAAAATGCGGTGTGCCTATGCTAATCACTTTATGAAAGTAGCCTTCGCCGAACGTTGGCTCATTAGTCCAAAAAGCCTCTAACCCATAAGCCGCTCTGGCCAGCACACCTCCCATGCTGTGCGTTACAGCATCCACTTGAACGGCGGCAACGTCTTTGTCTCGCTTGTAGTCTCGTACTGCTTGCATTGTCTGCGCAAACACCCTTCTGGAATTGACATCAAAAGACTCGTCATTTGTAGTCTCGTAGTCGAATACCCTTATCCAAAACTTATCGTCATCCAAAAGCTCGAAGTCGTTCCACCCACTTCGACTTCCCCACAACCCGTGAATGAGGACCACAGGAGGGCGTGTAATCCTGATCGGAAAAGAGGTCTGAGAGCCCTGGTAATCAGCCTTGATGTAGATGCTTCTCTCCCTTGAAGCTTCATCATCTAGGACCATTTCTGGCCGCACGAAGTCCTCTGGGCTCCGGTAGACCGCCAAGGCGTAGGCGCTGCCTCCTACTTTGTTGACAGGCACCGTGATAGTAGTTCCGCTTTCCGTGCCGCCTATGTTGAAAAGGACGCCATCCTGAGAGGAAGGAGTCGCTAGATCTGGGTCCTCAATAGAAAGCGTCACTGTTCCCGTCGTGGGTGGATTGATCTCCAGCTGAAGGACAAGCCTAGCAACACCATCGGCAGCTACTCCAGTGACGCGTCGTCCCAAGAAGGAAACGCTTCTAGTGTCGGCATCTATGTAGGTTGGCGGGTTATTAGGGTCGATAAGCTCGGGAATCGGATCTACCAATGTCAGAGTCAAGTTGGGAGATACGGCTAGTACGGTGGGGTCATGGTTTCCGGGGAGGTTGGGGTCATCTGTCAGTACACTTGCGTCGTTGGTTCCGCCGCCGCCGGAATCGTAGTAGACTGTGCCTTGATTACTGGCCTCTGTGCCCCAATTGACTGGACTGGTAAAGCGTATTGTTACACTTCCGCCCGCAGGTATCGATCCATTCCACACGATCTTTCTGTACCAGGGATCGGATGACGATTTATATTCAACGGTCCCCGAGCTCGCAAATGCCGAACCCGTAACGTAACCAAGATTTCCTAAACCAGTGGATAGAACATCCTCGAATTCATTACCGGGGTTGTCTGGTTGATTCCTACCCCCGAGATTTCTGATAACAATCGTATATTCTATGTGGTCGCCGAGGATTAACGTCCCTCCATTCAAATCCACTCCGGTTTTCGTTGCTGTGATCACTGGACTTGGAGAAACCCCTTGGACTGTTATGACTACCTCATCCGTATCTGTCGCGCCATCGTCATCGGTGACTGTGAGGGTAATAGTGTGAACGCCAACAGGCAGTGTAACGGTCGGTGTTCCTCCCGTCGCTATTTGACTGCCCCCTTCAGTCCAGACCCAGCTAACGATGTCGCCGTCAGGATCATCAGAACCGCTGCCATCAAGAGTGACATCCTCACTGCCGTTCCCGTCGGTGTCAGTGACGGTTTGGTCGGGGCCTGCGTTAGCGATGGGCGGATGATTTTCAGGAGGATTTTGAGGGTCGTAATATACGTTTACCCCGCGATTGATAAGCGCTTGTATGTTTTGCATGTCCGCCGAACCGGGAACCAGGGTGAGGTAATTCGATTCGACATGTACATTGTCGCCGCTGTCGATCCCGGCGTTGCTCACAAGGGGCGTGATGTCGCTTATCTGGTTGTCGTACAGGTAAAGCTCCGCGAGGTTGATCAAGCCCGATAGCGGGCTGATGTCGACAATCTGGTTGTTGCCCAGCCCGAGCCGCCCGAGATGGGTCAACCCGGCCAACGCGCTGATGTCGTTGATCTCGTTGCCACCCAGCCCGAGATACGTAAGTCTGGTCAGATCGACCAGCGCGCTGATGTCGTTGATCTCGTTGCCGCTTATGGTGAGATACCTAAGGTATGTCAAGCCCGCTACTGTGCTGATGTCGCTGATCTGGTTGTCAGCCAGCCCGAGTTCCGTGAGGTCGGTCAAGCCGGCTAGCGCGCTGATGTCGCTGATCTGGTTGTCATCCAGACCGAGATACGTAAGTCTGGTCAGATCGACCAGAGCGCTGATGTCGTTGGTCTCGTTGCCACTCAGCCAGAGTTCCGTGAGGCTGGTCAACCCGGCCAACGGGCTGATATCGACGATCTCGTTGTTACCCAGCACGAGTTCCGTGAGGCTGGTCAACCCGGCCAACGGGCTGATATCGACGATCTCGTTGCCGCGCAGGTCGAGCCACGTGAGGTTGGTTAAGCCCGCTAGCGGGCTGATGTCGACGATCTGGTTGATGATCAGCCAGAGGATCGTGAGGTTGGTCAAGCCTGCTAGCGGGCTGATGTCGACGATCTCGTTCTCATACAGGTAGAGTATCGTGAGATCGACACAGTGCTGAATTCCTTCGAGATTGGCTATGCCTCGCTGCTCTGCATTAAGGGAAGTCAGCCCGATCAAGTCGGTATCGTAGATGTCTCCTGTTGGCTTATTAATCGCCTCTCGAATGGCTTGTTCAAGGTTCGGATCGGGGAAATCTACAACTTGCCCGTTTGCCTCCCCAATCTTCGCCACGAAGACATCCCTCCACCCCCCACCGTAATTCGGCTGCAGGGGATCCTGGGTGGGGAAGTCATCGGAATATGTATATCCCGTGATGTAAGCGTTCCCCCAACTGTCCACCGCGATGCCATAGCCCCCGTCGGCTTGGCGCCCGCCGAGGTAGGTGGAGTAGACGAGAGCCGAGCCCGACGGATTCAGCTTCGCTACAAAGGCATCAGAATACTCCCCACCGTAATACGGCTGTAGGGGATTCTGGGTAGGGAAGTCAACGGAATAAGTTGCTCCCGTGACGTAGGCGTTTCCCGAGCCATCCACCGCGACGTCCCAGCCTTGATCGCCCCCAGTACCGCCGAGGTAGGTGGAGTAGAGAAGGGCAGAGCCCGACGGATTCAGCTTCGCTACAAAGGCATCAGAATTCCCCCCACCGGAATCCGGCTGTAGGGGATTCTGGGTGGGGAAGTCATCGGAATATGTATATCCCGTGATGTAAGCGTTCCCCCAGCTGTCCACCGCGATGCCGTGACCATAATCCCTGTTACTCCCACCGAGGTAGGTGGAGTAGACCAGGGCAGAGCCCAACGGATTCAGCTTCGCCACGAAGACGTCACCGCTATAGATCCCACCATCACCTGGGTGCAGAGGATTCTGGGTGGGGAAGTCATCGGAAAATGTATATCCCGTGACGTAGGCGTTTCCTAGGCTGTCTACCGCGATGCCATAGCCCCCGTCGGCTTGGCGCCCGCCGAGGTAGGTGGAGTAGACGAGAGCCGAGCCCGAGGGGTTCAGCTTTGCCACGAAGGCGTCACGCAAACCGGTGCACTGCTCCGGCTGTAGTGGATTCTGGGTGGGGAAGTCATCGGAAATAGTTTCTCCCGTGACGTAGGCGTTTCCCGAGGCATCCACTGCGATGCCGCGACCATAATCCTCGATACTCCCGCCGAGGTAGGTGGAGTAGACCAGGGCAGACCCCGACGGATTCAGCTTCGCTACAAAGGCATCATAATACACCCCACCGTAATCCGGCTGTAGGGGATTCTGGGTGGGGAAGTCATCGGAATATGTATATCCCGTGATGTAAGCGTTCCCCCAACTGTCCACCGCGATACCGTGGGCCCGATCATCAGCGCTCCCACCGAGGTAAGTGGAGTAGACCAGGGCAGAGCCCGACGGATTCAGCTTCACTACAAAGGCATCATAATCCCCCCCACCGTAATACGGCTGTAGGGGATCCTGGGTGGGGAAGTCATCGGAAATAGTTTCTCCTGTGACGTAGGCGTTTCCTAGGCCGTCTACCGCGATGCCGCGACCATAATCCTCGATACTCCCGCCGAGGTAGGTGGAGTAGACGAAGGCAGGGTCGATGATTAACGGCTCCGTGGTGACGTACTCTCCAAGACTGAATGCCACTTGCCCTTCTCCGAGCAAGCGGTAACCTCCCTCAACGGTGATGCGCGCTTCATCGATCACCTGGTAGATGAGGGGCGGCTCTTCAACTAGCTTGCCAATCGGTGTTTCTAGGACTAGCGATCCGTCATCTCGCACGTACATACTGGAAACACCACTATAGTCCATGATGATCACTGTGGGATCAGCGCCTGCAGCAACAACGAATTCACTCTTCAAGCGACCTTGTTTGCCGCTGTAGACAAGGTCGATGCCTGGATAAAGGTCGTGATAGGTAATGGCTGCATAGGTGGGCACGTTAGCCCGCCACTGCTCTGGATCGTTACCCAAGAAGAAGTTAGCGACTCCGGGAAGTGGTTTCTCCCCTCCTACTTTCACTTCTTCATTTGCTCCGGTAAACCGAAGGCGTACTACTGAACCGCGAGTGAGCTCGTCCTCTGTATGTTCACTGGTGGCGAATACTATCGCTTGAGGGGTAAAGAAAATGGTCTGTTCACCAGCTTTGACTATGAACTGCACGTTCGCATTTGCCTGGCCGGCATTGGCAATGAAGCTGAGAGGAAGCTCCACTATGTCTGCCTGAATCTTCGTTTGACAGATCTGGCTTTCATCTTCCTGAAATCCAGGAAGAATACTGTGAGTCAGAACTTCAGCAGCAAGAGATTGTGTTGCTGCCAGAGCAAAGAAAACAACAAAGAGGAGAGCCACGAACACAGCCGTCTTTTGGCGCAACAACACGACTACGCACATTTCCCCATCACATCCCCTTAAGCCCCAAAGACAAGGTCCAACGATGGAATCTTTCTCTATATCCCGAAATTATCCGCGTGTACCGCTGATTCCGTTAACCCATACTACCACCATTGAACCGGCAATGTCAAGATGGAG
>Ga0315543_1003616_pt1 | contig 13730 bp, 5 predicted proteins | sample SalMarSW160210MG_2_FD_203098 | JGI IMG/M metagenome (GOLD analysis project Ga0315543, IMG submission 203098) | Salt marsh sediment microbial communities from the Plum Island Ecosystem LTER, Massachusetts, United States - Salt Marsh Sediment SW1601-210 ...
AAACAAGGCAGGGAATTGGGGTGGTGGAATGTATAACGACACCGTATGTTCTGTGACTAATTGCTCATTCAGTGGAAATTCGGCAGAAATTGGTGGTGGAATATACCATTATGGAGCAAATAGTGATGAACTTATCCTCACCAATTGCACATTAACCGGCAATTCGGCGCTATATGGAAATGCCCTGGCTTCTCATAACATATACGGTAGCCTATTTTATGGCAATCTTAAGTTAACAAACTGTATCGTTTGGGGTAGCGGCAATGAAATATGGAATGATGACGGCTCGTCAATTACAATCTCTTACAGCGACATCCAGAATGGCCAGGCCAGCATCTATGATCCTTACAGCGGTGTCGTATGGGGCGAAGCAAATATTGACGCCGATCCTTTGTTCGCAGATCCGGGTTATTGGGTGGATGTGAATGATCCGAATAACGCTTTATGGGTAGATGGCGACTATCATCTGAAATCACAGGCGGGGCGGTGGGACCCGGTGAGTGAAAGCTGGGTTATAGATTATGTAACCAGCCCATGTATTGACGCCGGCGATCCATTGACACCAGTCATGTATGAGCCACATCCACGCGGATATTTTATTAATATGGGTACGTATGGCGGGACCGAAAAAGCGAGCAGATCCCTTTTTAATCCTCCATTTTAACAGGATGGCGAGTGGGAAAACTAAGGACATTAGGGCTGTTGAAAAAGTCCCACAGCGACGTTTGAGATTGCCGCGCGATTCTTAGAGTCGCTGGCAATGGCCTGAAAGCGCACCTTGTGCCATTGAAAGGAATCCTTCGACCGAGCTCAGGATAAATTCCGCGATGGAGCAATCTTACCTTTTTCAACAACTTCTCCGGTACAAATATTTCCTGTTATCCATATATTCAGTAAAAAAGTGTAACGAATGCCGGAGGACATGGACTTTTATTTATAGAATTGCGAATGATATGAATAATTTCAGTTATATGGAATTTATGAGTTCCTGTAATGAAACTACTTAAAAGAGATACGGCAATGGAGACTGAATTCGGCGTTCTCGAAGTTCTGAAAATCGCTGAAAGGCTTGAGCATAACGGCAGGCAGTTCTATACGAAAATGGCAAAACTGTTTATTGAAACACGCTGCAGGAGTCTGTGCGAGGATCTGGCAGACTGGAGGGCCGGCCGGGAACTCACACTTGCTCAGCAAAGAAAGCAATTCAATCAGCAAAAAGCCGGACTCATGCTAAAAGATGACTCTGACTACTTTCGAATCCATCCTGATGTCATAGCCGATCTATCCGTCTTTGCCGACAAATGTTATCCCCTTCATACCCTCTCCGGACACGAGTCTCTATCAGAAATTGTCAAAGACGCCGTTACCAGAACAAGGGAGGCTGTCATCTTTTACCGCGGCTTGAAGGATTTCGCTCGAAATCAGGAAACCCGGGCTTTGATCAACCAGTTCATCGAAGAAGAGATAAGCTATATATGCACTCTTGGTTTTAAGGAATAACATCAATATTTAGCTTGGAAAATACGCCTCAACGGGTATAATATTAATGAGCAACCTTTAGCGAGCGATAAAAAAGGAGTAAAAAGGTGAGTTTTACAGCGGCAGATCGGTTTCTTGAAGAAAAAGTTGCCGGGGCCATTTATTTCTCTCAGATACCTCGGTGTAAACGAATATTTCACATTATCTAAATATTCGGTAAAAAAAGTGTAACGCATGGAGGAGGACATGGACTTTTATTTAAAGAACCATGAATGAAACGAATAATCTCAATTCTGGCCGGGCAGAGAGCCTTGCTGCGATCGTAACCAGGGCCAAGCAGGGAGATCGCACAAGTATGGGTCAGTTGGCCGAGGTTGCGGAGCCTCGGCTGCTAACCTATATCTTCAGACTGACCTTGAGCCAGGATCTATCCGAAGAGTTGTGTCAAAAAACGTTGGTGAAGATGGTGCAATCGCTTAAGACGCTTAAGAATATTGATAAATTTTGGTATTGGTTGTTGAGGCACGCCATGGGTGAAGTTCAGCATTACTATCGAGATCAAAAACGCAGGCACCAGGTCGAAATCGAGGCTCTGAACCGGGAGTATTTCAAACAATATGTCGCTCGAAACCATCACGACGGCCTCGATCAGTCGGCACGTATTGAATTGTCTGAGATCATTTATGAAGCCATTGCTCAATTGAGGTTTACCTATCGCAACATCCTGGTACTGCGTTGTTATGAGGAACTGTCCTTTGCTGAAATTGCTCAGCTTATTAACTGCAAGGAATTCGGGGCCAGGGTCTTGTTTTTTCGGGCCAAACACGCCCTGAAACAACATCTTTCCCGGAATGGCTTTGGAAAGGAGTTGCTCCTGACGGGGCTCGGCTTCTTTGGAATCCTGACCCTTTCGACCAAAGCGACCACGACGGCTTGTTCGGTGGAAACAGCATCCCTGAATGTCGGCCTCGCTGCGACGTTGGCCGGATCGCTGTATACGAAAATGGGTATTGCCATTGTCACCTCAATCAGCGCGATCCTGGCCGGTATTACATTCCAGCATGTGATTGTCCCAATCATAGTAATAGCGGTGATATTAGCGGGACTTGTCATTGCCGGCCTGTATTCCGGTCTTGATTGAAAAAATGAAAGGAGAATCAAAATGTGCGAGATAACTAAAAAAAGCGGAATAATACTAATAGTATGTTTATCATTACAGTCCGTAGCTTTATCTATAGAATTTGCCGGCGGCACGGGCGAGTTGAATGACCCGTATCAAATCGCCACGGCAGAACAGCTAATCGCCATAGGTTCGGATCGCGATCTGCTGGAAAAGAGCTTTATCCTGGTGGCGGATATTGACATGGATCCCAATAACTCGGACGGGCAAGTCTTTGATGGGCCCGTAATAGGCCAATCCTCCTCAACTCCGTTTGAAGGAGTATTCGACGGCAACGGTCATAGAATCCTGAATCTGACTATAGATGGTAATTCCAGTTCGGGTCTGATTGGTGAGGTCGGCTCCAATGGGCAGGTTCACGATCTCGGACTTCTCGGCGTAAGTATTTCGGGATCTAACGCTGGTTCTTTGGCCGGGACGAATAATGGTTCGATTCGGGATTGCTATGCTGCTGGAAAGGTTAGCGGTCACAGCGATGTAGGCGGGCTGGTGGGAGAAAACCGGGGCTCTGTCACAGGTTGCTACAGTATTTGTGACGTGACGGGCGACTGGAATGTTGGTGGTTTGGTAGGTAATTCAAGAGAAGGTCAAATATCTCATTGCTACACTACCGGATCGGTTACAGGTGACTGGAAAGTTGGAGGATTGCTTGGGGAGTCAAGCAACACTTCTCTCTTACAATGCTATGCCACCGGATCGGCGTCCGGAAATCAGGGCGTCGGGGGATTGGTAGGTCATGGGCTTCATGATACTATTACGTATTGTTATACCACCGGGTCTGTTGACGGCGACCATGATGTTGGTGGACTGGTCGGTGATTCATTTTGGACATCTATTGGATGGTGTTATGCGAACGGTTCGGTTAGTGGTGTCGAGAGTGTGGGCGGATTGATTGGATTCTCGATTGGCCCTGAAGAAGTGTATTCGTGTTATTTTTTAAAGGCTGAGGACGGCGGCGGCCCGGACAACGGGGATGGTACCGCTCTTACACTCTCACAGATGACCCAACCGGCAAGTTTTGTCGGCTGGGACTTTTTTGGGAGTAGTCGGGATGGACTTGAAGATCACTGGTTTATGCCGCCGAATAGCCCGCCGGTTCTGATTTGGCAAACAGATATTACCGGTCTGGTCGCTGTGCCGACAGTAGCGGGACTAACCTTTAATGAGGCTGAGATTGCACTGACAAATGCAGGTTTCATAGTAGGCACAGTAAAGCACGACTATGACAGAACCGTCCCAGCGGATCATGTCATTTGGAACAAGCCTGCCGAGTACGCAGTGGCTGGTACAATCGTTTACATAGTACTAAGTTCCGGTGCCTACGATTGGCAGGACAATCCCGGCCAAGGCAGTCCAGAAGAACCTTACCAGATATCCAGTGCGGGTCAGCTCGAATCCCTGGCCGATCATCCCGGCCTTTGGGACAAGCATTTCGTCTTAGTCGACGATGTCAATCTGGCTGGACGCACGTACAAGACCGCACTGATAGCGGCGGACGCAAACAATGATGAAGATGGCTTTCAAGGCACCCCATTCACCGGGTCTTTTGAAGGCAATGGTTTTGTGATCCGGTATTTAACAATAGAACCGGATTTTCCGTCTGATTTCGGATTTTTTCGAGCCGATCTCGGACTATTCGGCAAGATTGGTCAGGAAGGCATTGTTAGTCGTGCTCAGCTTGAGAACGTACAGATTGAAACCGGCATTTTAGGGAGACAATGGCATGTGGGGCCGATAGGTGCTTTAGCTGTTGAGAACGAAGGAACCATTAGTGACTGCTCGGTAACAGGAAACATTATCGGGGGGCAGAACACTTTTGGAGCCGGAGCTCTTGTGGGAATCAATAGTGGTGAGATTCACAAGTCTTATGCAGGAGCTGGTTTGATTATTGGTTACCACAGCGTCGGTGGTCTCGTCGGAAGGAATGAAAACGGAACGATAAAAAATTGCTACGCGACGATATCTGTTGAGGGGGCAAGTGAAGTTGGCGGATTAGTCGGCACCAACGACGAGGGAACCTTGCGCTTTTGCTATGCTACTGGCCTAATCACAGCCGAATTCGATCGCAGTGCCGGAGGTTTGATCGGAGACGAATGGACTAACCGTGAAGGTACGATTATCAACTGTTTCTGGGACATGGACACAACAAGTCGACTGCGCAGCGCAGGTGGTATGGGATTGAGGACGGACGAAATGAAGAACGCCAACATCTACGCTCTCAACGGCTGGGCTGGCAATTCCAATTGGATTATCGATGACGGTAAAGACTATCCGCGACTGACATGGGAAAGCACAATTGGCACACCTGTTCCCGAGCCTGTGGTGGACTGGCTTGAAGGTGCCGGGACATCTGATGATCCCTATCTAATAACGACGGCCGAGCAACTTAGTCAAATTGCAATTTCCAGCGTACTCTTTGACAAACGATTTCTATTGGTAGCAGACATTGATCTGGAAGGCGTCGAATGGCGTCCTATCGGCTTCCGCCCTGGAACTGAATTCGAGGGTGTCTTAGACGGAAACGACCATGTTATCTCCAACCTGAATATGACTTATCCTAATGGGCCACAATACTCGGGCATGGGTTTGTTCGGTTATACAGCAAATGAGGCCATTATCAAACATCTTATTCTCAAGAACATCACGGTTGCGGAAGGCCGTGATAGAAAGTATTCGGGGGCCCTTGTGGCCGGTAACCGTGGTATAGTGAAAGACTGCCGCGTGCAAGCGACGCTAACCGGTAGTGACTGCGGCGGCCTTGTGGGGGAGAATGTAGGCCTGATTATTAACTGCGATTCAACTTGCTCCATTAGCATTGACCAGAGTTTGGATATCGTTGGTTTACTGGCGGCGGACAACAACGGTGGTTCGGTTTTTGCATCCCGAGCAAACGGTTCCATCACGTGCGGCGATGAAAGCAGGCGCATTGGTGGAGCAATAGGAAGAAATTATAACCATGGTATAATAACCGCATGTTCGGCTGATGTGACAATAACGTGCGGAGACAAATCTGAACGTATAGGGGGACTCATAGGATTCAATCAGGAAACAACTGTATTTAATAGCTATGCAACCAGCTCACTGAACGTGGGTGGGCAATGTAATAATATTGGGGGTTTAGTCGGAGAAAACTGGTCGAACATAGTGAATTGTTATGCGACCGGTGGGATTGTCGCAGGGGATGAAACAGTCGATTCGGGAGGTCTGGTAGGCGGGCCGAGATACCACAGAGAGAAGGTTATTGGTAGCTATTTCCTTTCTCCGGCAGATGGGGGCGGCCCAAATAATGGGATCGGTAGAGCGCTGACGGATGCACAGATGAGACAGCAAGCAAGTTTTGCAGAATGGGATTTCGTCGGCAAACTCGAAGATGGAATAATTGATTACTGGCGAATGCCCGATGATGGCGAGTATCCGGTTTTAAGTCTGTTCGATAGATATGAATCCCCAGTCTTAGCTGGAACTGGCACTGTCGACGATCCCTATCTTATCGATGCGGCTGCGCAGCTTGGGTTTGCAGCACGCAATCCTGACGCTTGCTATCGCTTAGTTGTCGATCTGGATCTGGGTTCAATTAATTGGACTACGGCTGTTATGCCGCTTTTATATGGCCACTTTGACGGCAGTGGTCATACTATTCGAAATCTCAGCGTTACTGGTGGCGGTGATATAGGTATGTTTGGAACGATTTCGGCGCAGGCAACAGTGGAAGACCTTGGCGTGATCGATGCAAACATCTCAGGACCGGATTCCTCAGAGCACGTCGCAGTGCTGGCGGCCTTCAACAAAGGCACGATTTCCAGATGTACTGTCACGGGCACAGTAGCAGGCTACAAGCGTGTCGGTGGGCTCACGGGCGAGAACGAAGGCCTGATCACGGATTGCTATGCCACGTGTAAAGTTTCTGGTGGCCCGAGCACCGGGAGCTTAGTCGGTGAGAATAAGGGGCTCATCACAACGTCCTACGTTAACGGAGATGTATTAAATAAGAGCGATGATTGGAACGTTAGCGCTTTTGTGGGGTATAATTACGGTGGTAGCCTTGTGAACTGCCTCTGGGAGAAACGTGACGGCATGGTAATAACTAACGATATCTGCCAGGGTCTAACGACCGAACAGATGATGGACATAGAAATCTACAGTCTAAACGGCTGGGCTGAGAATCCGAACTGGGTAATCGACAACGGCAATGATTACCCTCGTCTGGTATGGGAAGGGATACTGGGTGAGCCGATTCCTGTACCAACCATTGACTGGCTTGCCGGTGACGGAACGCCGGAAGATCCGTACCGGATCGAGACAGTTGAACAACTTAAGCTCATAGGAACTGCCAATGTTCTCTGGGACAAACACTTTGTGCTAACAGCCGATTTGGAGTGTGATGGCGTACAGTTTGATCGCATTGGCGTTTGTCCCGGCACAGGTTTCAGCGGTAGCTTCGATGGTGCATACTATCACATCTCGAATCTGACGCTTGGTTCCGGCATATCGAGACAAAAGTACCTGGGACTCTTCGGATATATCGATCCCGAGGGCTCTGTGAGTCGGCTGATCATCGAAAATGTTCAGGTTTCGTGTGGGGCTTTAAGTGGGCCTGTTGCTACTATTGCAGCAGAAAACGAGGGCAGTATCGTTAATTGTGGCGTAACAGGTTCGATGGATTGTGATAATGCATGCTGGGGCGTTGGCGGTCTCGTAGGTGAAAATGACGGAATTCTCGAGACGTGTTATGCCGATGTGACGATTCTGGTAGGAGATGACTCTGGATTAATGGGTGGTTTGGTCGCGGACAACAACGGTCACATCGCTAATTCCTATGCTCTCGGATCTGTCCGCGCCGGCTCTAGTGTCCGCTGGCTCGGTGGACTAACGGGAATCACCCGTGGCCCCCTAATCAATTGTTATGCCGCTGGCGATGTCAGTCGCAAAAGCGCTGCTCTTAATACGTATCCGCTGATGGGCGGGCTCGTTGGCGAAGAATTTTCCGGAAGCGTCATAGTCTCATGCTATTTTCTTGGACGGAATAATAGTATTGGCACCCTGTTATCCGACGAACAGATAAAGATGCAGGAGAGCTTTGTCGGCTGGGACTTCAGCTATGTCTGGATGATGCCCGAAGGTGATTATCCGAGACTACAGTGGGAAATCGAAAATGAAAATGATCTATAGTCGACTCAAAACTGCTTCTTTGGCTGGTTATAATATAGACTGTCAACCTTATGGCGACTTGCTGGCCTGGGTTGTTCCGCCGTAGGCGCCCATGTTTATGACTGAGCCGTTCGGATTGGGCTCCAATCCTATTGCACTGCCCGGATCGCCTGCATCGATACAATCACTGGTCAGGTCATCCGAAATCCATGTTTCGCTGCCGGGGTGCCATCTGCCTGCCTGCGATTTGAGATGATAGTCGTCGTTAGCGGAGTCCGCAAAGAGCGGATCGGCGTCGATATTGCCGGCGCCCTGGAAAGAGCCCTGAACGTTGCTGTATGTAACCGTGCCGATAATGTTATCTATCTGAGCGTCGCCATTGAAATAAACAATGGAGTTTGTAACCGTCGGCATGGAATCCTTAATGCCGCTCTTGAGGTTCCCGGCGATCGTGCAGTTCGTTACCGTGGGAACTCCCCGGAGAAGGCCGTGCCCGCCGTTAGCGGCGACGATGCAATTGCTCATTTGGGGGCTGTTATAATATGTGAACCGACCGGCCCTTCGCGGGCGCATTTCAATGCCGGAACCGCCGTTAGCGATAATGGTGCAATTGCTAAGTATCGGATTGCCGCCGCTGTACAATTCTATGCCGGAACCGGTATTATTCGTAACTGTGCATTTGTCAATTTTGGGGGACACATTATTTGTGCAGTATATACCCCTGCTGCCGCCTGTGATTGTAAAGCCGCTCAGAATGCAGTCTGCAGTTTCACCATTGGCGAAGGTTACCGCCCTGTTGCCGCCGTCGATAATCGTTGCCGCTACGACGTCGGGGTCGTCGGGATTTGTCGAGCTGAGTGTCAGATTTCTGCCGATTAAGTCGATGTCCTCTTTATAGGTTCCCTCAGGGACTACTATTTTGTCGCCGGCCTGGCCTCTGACAATGGCATGCTGGATGTAATCGTAGTGTTCACCGGTGGTCAGATTTTCAACGGGCCCTTCTTCGGCGGCATATCCAAACTCCAGCGAGATTGCACCGATCTGGCCGAAAGTGCCTGCTTGCCAGACGAGTGTACCGGCATCTATCGCCGGGCCGACTCCATAGAAGGGTTGCAGCAGTTCTATATCCATAACGCCTTTTTGTTTGGTCAGGCAGCAAACTCTGATTTGGCCGCCGGCATTGACGCCATCGACATAAGCAATCAGGCAGCCGTCAACGTCCGGCTGAAGCTGACTGCCGGGGGATTTGATAATTGCCAGCTCCCGGATATTTTCCGTATCGGAGATGTCGGCACCGTATATGTCACCCCCATCGTCCCGCTCATCCGTCCAGACGACCAGATTGCCGGAAATGGAAGGATCATACTGGCGGGCGGAATCGCTGCAAATGGTAAAGACCCTGATGTCGTCGATATTCGAGATATCGGCCCCGAAAATGTCACCTTCGGCTTCCCAGACGACAATATCCTCGGATATATCCACGACATCGTCAAAGTCTTCCATGTATGCCTCGTAGGCATAAGGATCTCGTCTGCCGGCATTTTCGGCGACAGTGAAATAGACTGGATTGTCCAGGTCGGTGACGTCGGCTCCGCAGATACTGTACGACATGTTATGGTAGTTGTTTTCGTTGTACTTGTTTATATTGAGATGCTCCAGCCAGACAACCTTATTGCCCGAGACCGCCGGATGGCTGTACGATGCCGAGTTACTGTGCTGCCTTAAGATCTTCTGCGCTGCCGTAGCGGTATTCCTCAGGAAGATACTGATGCATTCAGGCCCAAGGAAATCCGGCATGCCCGGGCCACCGGCCCACACGACGATATCGCCATCGACTTTCGGCTGAGTATCGAGTCCGCCGTCAAGAAACGCCTCATCGATTTCGCCCGTTCCGAGGTCTTTGCTCCTGATGTTCCAGGTGTAGTTAACGTCCGGACCGACACTGTAAACGACCTTATTACCCGAGACATCCGCATAGTGAAAGTAATCGTCAGTTACATAGCCGGCATCTATATGATCCTGGTTCATTGTCACGGCAACGGTCGTCACCCGGACGACGCTGGGCCCGCTGTCAACAAAGCCATCGGTGACAACCAGCTCGAATGCATACGATCCCTGCTCGTTGCAATCGAAGAAGGGTCTGGCAGTATCCGCATTCTGAAGATCAATCTGTGGACCCTCTAATTGTTTCCAGGTATATATAAGCTCATCAATGACATCTGGATCGTGGGAACCGGTGCCATTTAGATGAACCTGGCTGGGTACGGGTGAAACTCTATCGAGGCCGGCATCAGCGACAGGCTCTTTGTTACCCACAAGAACCATTACTTCATCAGGCCGGCTCAAATGCGTGCCATCCCAGACCACAAGCTCAAATCGATATTCACCTTCGACTTCCGGAATGAACGACGGATTCATACTCTCTGGATCGTCAAGCTCCACTGCCGGGCCAAATTGCTGGTCCCACTCATATATCAGCTCATTATTTGGATCGTATTGAAAACTGCCGCTTGCGTCGAGAGTAACCAAATCAAGCCCCGCTACGTGTATGTCGGGGCCGGCATCGGCAACGGGCTTCATGTAGCCGAGGTACTCATCCGCGCCGATATCGATCTGTTCACCCATCGCAGCATTATCGCCGTCGATGTCAAGCTGCCACGGATAGGGGACATAATCCGGATCGCCGGCATCTATGCACGGAGAGTCCAATTGCAGGTGAAAATCTTTAGCCTGCGCATCGACGAACAGCGGGTCCTCCGAGATATTTCCATTAGTGCCCGTCTGTACCGACAATTCCATGTAGTTGCCGGGCGAGTTGCCCCAAACATTATTAAATGACATCAGAGACTCATCTATATCGCCCTCCCCGGATATTCCCCCTCCTGACGGTGCATTGCAGATTATATTATTAAGTATCAGGCGCTGAGGAAACTGGTTATCGAATACTATGTAAACATTACCTCCCGGCCCAGACCCGGCCTGAGCGCTCGCGTTGGTATCGTTGCCTACAATTGTATTGTTGATCAGGCGTCCTCCGAACAGGATAACACCACCACCAACAACCGCAGAATTGTCGTATATCAGGTTATTGCAAATCTTGTCGTCACCCAACATAAAAATAGCGCCGGCGTATCCGGAATTGTTCTTGATTATATTGTTAGTGATTATCGCACTGGATTCTAAACAACCGATTGCTGCTCCATAGCACAATTTCCACTGCGCCTGATTATTTCCAATAATTTCGAGCGCACCGATATTGTCAGTAATTATATTACCTTTAATGGTCGGCGAAGTACCGAAACAAAAGATACCCGCTCCCCAATAAATGTTGCTTCCTACTTCAGAAACGGCTGTTCCATATCCGCCGGTGATGGTCAAACCTGTCAGTACGGCCTCGGAAGTTTCGCCGCTTTCGAAGGTCACTACGCTGCCCTTGCGACCACCATTGATGACAGTAGCTGCTACAATGTCGGGATCTTCGGGATCGGTGCCGGTAACGGTAATATTCCTGCCGAGGAAATTGATGGTCTCAAAATACGTGCCGGGCTCGACAACGACCACATCCCCGTCATTACATTCCTGGATTGCCTGCTGAATGGTTGCGTAGACGCCGGGGACCAAACGGGTTTCCGCCCTTGATTGTATCGCTACAACCGATAGCAAAGCAAGACTCAGTAAGATTGTATTTCTCATTATTCGCCCTTTCCGAAACGTATGACAAGGTTAAAAAACAGTTTTAAGCGAAGTTAAGCATACCGCCACAGCATATAGCATGTGCAGCTTATAACAAATCGCAGAACATCGTAAAAATCTTAGAGCCTGCCTCCATAATATGGCTACATATAACTTTAACATATAAGTAAGCGACTTTGCAAGACATTTTTCTCTGTAATCTTTTATTCCTGTAGTTACAGCAGGCTTATCATCTATTTAGATAAGACGTACCTGGGAGGCTTTTGTCGCAAATTTTTTTGTTTTTTTCTCTAAAAAATTGCCTTTCGACTGTTTTTGGGCAAAAAGCTGTCAACTGGAATGTAACGATAGAACAAGTCGCTGCGGAATAAAGGCCGGAATCAGGAGATTGCCGAAATGCCGATTAGAATCCGGCCGGCAGGCCGCTGTTTCTCTTAGTCACCCAAGTGCCGTATAATCAAACAGGACATCCGCTGTTATCATAAAAAAACCGGGGCCTATACCTTATAAACTGGTATAAGCCCCGAAATAATACAAATCCCGCTGTTATTCCATACAAAACGGTATTTACTCTGCAGCATCTGTCGGTCTATTCAGCCGGATGTCATCAAAGAACATCTTGCCCGCACCGCCGGGTGCTGTCATGTTGCCCCGGGTTCCCAGGCCGATCGCTATTCTGTCGACGTTGGTCAGCACTATGCCCTGATCGGCGAAAGCCGACAGCGGGATAACCCATTCGGTCCAGGTGTCGATCTGTGCCGCAGCCGGATCATCATGAATTACCACCGCGGGTGTGCCGGCACTATTTGACAAAGCAACATAAAGCGGCTCGGCATCGTTACTGAGTATGCCGATGTCCTGGTTCGCCCACTGTCCGGTGACATTACCGGTAGTCGTGACGTTGCTGAATACGGCCTGACAAGTTAAAGCGGCATCATGGCTGGTCAACGCCAAACCGATATAGACGTTCGAGCCCATTGGTATACTCTCCGCAACAGCGCCTGTTACAGGCTGCCAGTTTGAGCCGTTCGCTGAGTGTGAAACCGTAAAGAGGCCGGAGATACTACGCTCCAGTTTCACCCAGTACGGAGCGGTAAGTTCAGTCTGGTTATAGTTACCACTCGTGCCACCCGTACTTGGACGATACTGCGAGGCGACCCCGTTAGCCGGTGTAACACAAGCAAAAGCATGTGCCGAGTCAGAATCAAGCGTTTCTCGAATCATCACGCCGGCCTTGGTCCAGGCGTTTGTGTTTTCGACGCTCACGACTTTTGCGATAATCGAGCCGGGGCCTGTCAACATCTTGTAAGCAAAGTGGAACTCGTCGGCTTCCACGCCGTTAATCGTCCAGATATCCGTACCGGATGCCGTCATTGTGTAAGTGCCAACCGGGCCTTCCGCGAAGCTGCCGACGGCTCCCGGGTAGCCTCTGAACCATAGCGACAATTCCGTGACGCCTTCCTCGGTCCAATCCCGCTGGACTGCCAATGTATGCTCCACCTGAGAATACTTCGAGTAGCCCTGCTTGTTGTTGTCGTATGTAAGCGGCATCGATTGAAGGCCACCGTTGATGATAGTCTCCTCGGTATAAGAAGCGGTGTTTTCGTCGCCGACCGCAGCGCCGGTTCCGTTGCCGGCAAAGTAATCCGCGGTGCCGGGCGCCCCATAACCGAGGCCGTCGTGCCAGGCGTACCATATCTGGTTCTCACCCGCATCGTAGTCCTCGAAGTCGTCGATGACAAAGAAATCGCCCGTCGTGAAGCTCCAGACGTTGCCTGCCCATGGGCTCTCGGGGTTGACGCTGTTGACTTCATCGATCCGCCAGTAGTAAGTAGTAGTCAACGTAAGTTTACCGGGATCGTAGCTCTCTTCACCGAGAGCCTTTGCCCCCTTATACTCGGGTGAGGCTGTCGTGGCATTAGCCACGGCATCTGCATCTTCACCGAAATACACATCGTGTGAAGCGGCAACCGCTCCGGCATCCCATGTAAGAATCTGAGTCGGCTTTACATCCACTGCACCATCAGCCGGATTCGGGCCGGTTACGGCGCCCTCGGTAGTGAAACTCCAGACTTCGCCTTTATACGTAGCGGCGCCATCAAACTCATCCACCCGCCAGTAGTAAGTTTTGGCCAATTTGAGCTGGCTGGGAGTGTAGTTTGCAACTCCTTTGGACGCTCCACCCGTAGCTTCATTAACAGTGTCAAAATCTTCGCCGAAGTACACGGTG
>Ga0315543_1003619_pt1 | contig 13725 bp, 9 predicted proteins | sample SalMarSW160210MG_2_FD_203098 | JGI IMG/M metagenome (GOLD analysis project Ga0315543, IMG submission 203098) | Salt marsh sediment microbial communities from the Plum Island Ecosystem LTER, Massachusetts, United States - Salt Marsh Sediment SW1601-210 ...
GTTTATCCGTTTCGGGTCCACTCTTCGAACGAATTCACCTATATCAAACTGCAGGTTTGTCAAAATATCAATTTCTATATCCGGCCTCAGGTTGTCGATTATGTAATAGAAATCACGGTGAAGTGTTGGTTCTCCCCCTTGGAGTGTTAAAGGAAGATTATGTCGAAGTTTAAGCCTGTTTAAGCATCTGACCCAACTCTTACCATCCATAATTCCTTTTCTAAGGATATGTTTTTCGTAATTATTAATACAATAAGAACATCTCATATTACAGGCAAAAGTTAAAAAAACTGCAATATAGTTTATTTCCCCCGGCACCTCAATCTCCGGCAATTGTTTTCCGAGAGAAATGCTTGAGTACTTTTCGAGAAGGGCCACGGCAGATTCGGGATATTTTTCTCTACCAACAAGATGCTTAATATTCTGCCACGTAAGTTTGGCTAAAAAGAGAATAACACTGGCAATGTTTCTCAACCTGAAGATTTTTGCTTTTCCGCTGCTTCTACGTTGAATTTCAGTTGCTACTTCCTTGTATGTGAAACCCGCATTTATAAGATTAATTAAAATTTCAGCTTGATAGGCGAATCCGTATGTGCGGATATTATAACCTTTAAGAACTTCACTGCGATGAAGTACCGCGCCATTGTAGTATCGCAGTTTCAAACCGGAGAGACGATTGAGAATAAAAACAAAAGCTTTGGAAACCAGCTGTCTGAATTTCGATCGGAGTTCCTGGTTCACAAAGTATGGAATAATGATATCCGCCTGATGGGTTTCACCGAGTATCGTTCGAATTGCTTTTCCTGCAATTTCATTATCACCAGGAACCAAAATGATATAGTCCCCTTTTGCGAGGTATGCTCCCTTTTTATACGCATGACCAAACCCTTTGATATCTCCCTCATTATAGAGTCTGAGTTTCTCATTATCGTTTAACAACGAGCTAACAATTTCGACGGTTCTATCGCGACTGCCCCCGTCAACCACTATTATTTCATAGTCCAGTTTGTCATAAGGAACATTTCTTTCGATAGTGTCGATGGTGTCCTTGATATTCTCTTCTTCATTCAGAGTTGGCACGATAAAGCTTGCCGTTTCTTTTTTCATGGCTAAGACCCCATAAATATTGCGATTAGTTTGATATAATCAATCTAATAACAGCATACAACAAAAAACTGTAATAGTTTTGTCGTAGTTATAATATAATCAAAAAACGTCCTTGAATATTTGCTCTTTCTCTGTAGCAAAAATATCCTCTCTTTTAAATGGCGATTCTAACCCCAAAGCATCCACTGTGGCATTTATTACGTCAACAAAGTTTGGATAATATTCTTTTTCAATAGCAGGCCCGGCAGGAACAGGGCTATCTGGAAGGCTGATTCTTTTAACGCTTTTCATGGTCCGTGGCATCTCTTCGGCGATTGAGCAGATTATCTCTGCACTCACACCAAAACTTTTATGATCTGTGCTGACAATGACCAATCTTCGTGTTTTTTCTACCGACGAAAAGATCATTTCTTTATCCCACGGCTTGACTGAGCGTAAATCAATCCATTCGGCATCTACTCCTAATTTTTCAAGTTCCTCAACAGCCTTTTTTACTTCTATATTCATGGCAGACAGCCCAACGAGGGTTATATCCTTGCCATTTTTTATTTTTTTTGCTTTACCTATTGGAACCTCAAACATTTCCACTGGGACTGCCCCTTCTTCTTTATGGATTGAACGGTGCTCAATAAAAAAAACTGGATGATTGCTTCTCACGCATGAAATCAACAAGCCCTTGGCGTCGTAAGCACTATACGGCATTACAACGTTTAATCCAGGTATATGGCTAAACAAAACTTGCAGGCTTTGAGCGTGCTGACTTGCTTGGCCCCAACCCCCGCCCACGGCACGCCCAACAATCGCACGAATAGTTAGCGGCGCGTTTGACTTACCCGCCATCATAAATTCCCACTTTGCCAAGTGGTTGACAATTTGATCCATAGCTATTAGCAGAAAATCCATCCGTTGATGGGTAAAAATCGGGCGCATGCCAGCCACTGCTGCACCCAATGCGACGCCTGTGAGACTATTTTCAGCAAGTGGTATCCCTATTACTCTTTCCGGAAATTCCCTGGCTACTTTAGCTGTAGTGCTGAAAACTGCCCCAGAGCCATCCACTCCTAAGCCCATAACGAAAACGGAAGAATCCTGTTCCATAAGCTGGAAAATCGCCTCGTTTATAGCTTCGGAGTAAGAAATATTTCGTGTAGCATTATTATTTTTGCTTTTATGTTTCACTACTTTATTCCTTCCATTGTTGGGTATGGCGAATTCTCCATGTATGTCCAGGCTTCCTGAATTTGTTGATTTATATTGTTCTTCATTTCCATTATTAATGTTTCATTTAAAAGTCGTTTTCCTAATAAATAGAACTCGTAGTTCTTTAACGGACATTTCCTAATCCATTCTTCTACTTCTTCTTCAGACCTGTAACTCAAATTATGTTCATAATGAGGTCCAACATGTTCTAGCCAGCGATAGGTCAAGGCCTCAATAAAAGTTGGACCCTGGTTTTGCCGTGCCTTTTCGACCGCCTTTTTTGTTTTTTGATAAACATCTAAAATATTATTGCCGTCGATTCTGACAGCAGGTATGTTATAAGTAATTGCCATTTTATAAATTTCAGTATTGGCTTTAGTATCTTCAACAGAGGCTTCAACAGCATACAAATTATTTTCACAAAGAAAAATGACCGGCAGTTTTTTTAAGGAGGCAAAATTTAAACTTTCGTGTAAAGTTCCTTGGTCAGCTGCACCGTCCCCAAAAAAAGCTACTACTACACTTTCTTTTTTTTGCATCTGAGCGGCAAATGCCAGTCCGACGGCAATGGGAATACCCCCACTGGCAATAGCTGTACAAAAGATATTATTCCCAGGTGAACTTAGGTGCATCGAACCACCTATACCTCCTACACAGCCACCTTTTTTATTATAAAGCTCGGCAATCATTTCTTTCAGACTACCACCTTTAGCCAGGTACGGTGCATGCGACCTATAGGTAATCGTAATACAATCATCTTTGCGTAGGTTTAGTCCAGCACCAGCCGAAACCGCCTCTTGCCCCAGAGAAAAATGAACAGGGCATTTAAGTTTGAGATTCAAGGAATCTTCCCGGATTGCTTCGCTTACCAAGCGAATATAAAGCAGTTTTTGATACAAAGCAAGTAAGATTGCTTCAGGTATGTCATTGTGCTTATCATAATTAAACATGTTAGTTAAATAAAACTGTGGTTAAGCGGCGGATTTAAGAGTTCCTCAAGATATACGTTTACCTTGTCCATTCTGCAATTTTCCCGACATACTTCTATCGGCATTGCCTTGAGTAATTCCCAATTCTTTTTCCTTTTTTCATTCTCCCATATCCGGTCAAACCCCTCTTTATTGATATTACCCAGAAGAAAATCGTCATTTCCTAAAAAAGCGCTGCAGCTATAGACATCGCCATTAGACATTATATAAGCCCAGAAGAATGGAACCGCATGACACCGTTTGTAGGTGTGTTCGTTGATGACTGCTGTACTAAAAGCTTTAGTCCTGAAAACCGCGCTGAAATTGTCGTCAGAAAGTCGGATAACTTCACTTTTAAGGAAGTCAAGGTTACTATAATCAACGGTAAATTTGTTTTTACTGTACAAGCCCTGTGAATAAGGCTTTACTACAAAATATTCAACTCCAAGGTCCTTCATGTTTTTTGCTAAAGTTAAAACCTCGTGTTCGTTTTCCGGAAGCAGCAGAATCTGGACACCTATTGAACAAGCACAGTTATCTTTTTCCTTCAATTTTACCGCATACGTGATATTTTTAATGATTCTGTGATAATCTTCTGCTTTTGTTCCGTGTATCACAGCGTGCGTTTCAGGAGTTGCTGCATCCAGACTTATTTTTATCCAGTTAATATACCCTAAACTTATATCCAAAAACTCTGGGGTCATCAATGAGCCATTGGTAGTAAATGCGGTATCAATCCCCTTTTGTTTTGTTTGAATTACCATCTCACTGATCTGAGGATGCAGCAATGGTTCGCCCTCGCCGCCGAACATTATACTTTTAATTTCTTTTTGTGATGCAATTTCCAGAAAGTCAAAGTATTTGTCGATATTAAGAAAGTTTGGTTTGTAACCCAAAAAGTCCAACGCACAGAAAATACAACGATGGTTGCAACCGCCAGCAGGTGAAACCTCCATGTATATGGGGTAAATCGTTTTCGATTTTTCCCAGTCATTACGGTTTTCCTGCCACCGCGCAATTCGCGAGGGAAAATAAGAAATCTTCTGGCTGTCAATTTTATATTTATCCACAAATACTGTGAAAACCTACAAACACTCCGTTATTGTTTCGATGCAAAAACCAAGATTAACGAAACAAAATAAGAAGTCTTTTGATGCCATTTATTGTGTGGACTGCACCACATACAAATGCAATGTAGTAAAAACCTATAAACGGCAAAACATATCTGGTAGCTGCTGCAACCGCTACGCATATAAAACCGAGAAATAATATATAAGCGACACATAGAGAGATTGTAACCAAGCTGTTGTACCTGCACAGCGAGAAAATTCCAACCAGAAGGAAGATTGTAAATACCGTCGCCCACAAATCGCGCTTTTTAGCAATTGAGCTGAACAAGAACATGTTCTTATAATCTTTTAACCCGTGTTCTATACCGAAGCGAATAAGTGGAAATGGATTTGAAGCAACGAGGGAATACGCTCCTTGTTCAAACTCCTCAACAGTAAGTTCCACTGCCTGCTTGTTGTTAGGATCAATGAATGGAATAGGGCGTCGGCTAAGTATTGGTAGGACTTCAAGAATTGGCGGGTGGGCGTTAACTGCATAAAGTAGCCCTGATCCGGCATAAGCCTTGGTGGGATGACCATACTTTTCGTCCGAAAATTCCTGCAGTATTCTTATCTTCTTCATTAAAGGATCGCTATTAGCCGGAGCAGGGATCCAGTAGCAGTTTATTAAGCCAGCCTGTTTGTTAAAGATAGCCGCTCCAGGTGCGAGAAAAGTGTGTATTTTTGCGACTACAATTGCGCTCAAAGCCAATATTACTAATTTTGTAGAAGTAACCGCTAAACTATATTGTTTAAATTGTTCCACGTTGCTTATCTTGACAATGCAAAAAACAAAGAAAAGGGAAAAACATACGATTAATAGAATTATACACATGATTACTTTCAAACTCACTGCAATAAAGGTCAAAGCTAACCAGATTAAAAAGTAATACTTGGTATTCTTGTCAGAGAGAATGACTTTGTAGGCTAATAAAATTACAGCTAAAGACAAAATACACAGCAGAGGATCAGCATAATCATAAGTGGAAATTCTAACTAATTCATTGCTTGGGTCCAGAAAAGGAATGGCTAAGGCTATAGCATAGAGTAACCCAAATCTCCTCCACGCCCACAACATACATAAGATAATCACGATTGTTAATATGATTGGCTGGCAAATCGTAGCTGCAACTGAATTGTATTGTCCCGTAAGGCGCATAAATGCTGAAAGAACTAATGGGTACCCTAACGACCTGTAAAAGTGAGATTTTGATCCTTTATCATCTGCCTGTATTTCCTGTGATATCTTTTCGACAAGCTCTCCATTAATGCTCCACAGATAAATATGGTTGTCACTACAGGCACTTGCAATTATTTGTCCATCCGGGCTAAACGCAATGGATGTGATTGTTCGGCCATTTCCACTAATTTCATTGCCTATGAGGTTACCGTTTAGGTCCCATAGGTGAAGATCTCCGTCTCTATTGGCCGTGACAATTGTTTTCCCATCAGGGCTAAAGGCCAGAAAGACGATAGCCCATCTCTTCACCAGAAATATATGCATTTGGGCTATAGGATTGCCTTGACAATCCCATAACATAGCATAAGAGCCTCTCTCTCCAGCACCTGCAATAAGACTGCCATCAGGGCTGAAGGCGATAGAAGTAACGAAATTAAGACCTTCGAGTGGTTTACTTAGTGGATTACCGTCAAGATCCCACATTCTTATAGTACTGTCTGCGCTACCGCTGGCAATTAAATCTCCATCAGGACTAAAAGTAACTACTGTAACAGAACTTTCATGTCCATAAAATGGTGTTCTGATGGCAATACCCTCACGGTTCCACAATCTTACAGTACCATCATGTCCTCCACTTGCAATATATTTACCATTTGGGCTGAATGCTACAGAATAAACCTGCCCCGTATGGCCCCGGAATGGCTCACCAATAGATTGCCCCTGGCAATTCCATAATCTGACAGTACCATCTTGTCCCCCACTTACTACATATTTTCCATTCGGACTGAATGCAATAGAGTTGATGGGACCTTCATGTCCATGGAGGAATGGCTTCCCTATAGGCTCACCGTTGCTGCCCCATAGGGTGATTGTCCCGTCTTTGTTGCCACAAGCGATAGTCTTACCATCTGGACTGAACGCTATAGAAGGAGACGTACACGAGGTTGGAGCCGGATAAAAATCCCTATCAGGGAGGGCTTCCCTATGATTGGTTATGTAAGCGGTGTAGCGAGTGAAACCGTTAGCGTCTCTGTCGACTCGGGCAAAAAGAAAAGATGTGTCTACAAATGCGAGTAACAGTTGGTTTAGTATCGAAATTGTGACTAAAACAATGGATCCAATTCCAACACCAGCGTTCCATAGTTTAGGTTTTACGAATATACAAATGCTTGTAATCAGTACGGTTATTCCATAGAGTAGCAGCAGAAAGTTGTGAACCTTGACTAATGGCAGTGGTACTATATCTACGCTCTTGCTTTTGTAATAGAGGCTAATAGTGATTGCGCATAGACCAGCGACAATTCCTATGACGCTGCCTATCGCTTGCCAATAAAATTGTCTAAAATCGATTCCCAACAGTCTTTTTACAAATAATGTTTATGTGCCCTTAAGGTTTTTAATATTTGCCTTTTTGTCTTGCGGTAGCATTCCCCACAAAAAGTTTTGTGAGTTTTGTTTTAATTCTTCTTGCCAAGTTCCAAATCGTTATTTTGATATTGATACAAGCTTGGTATTTGCAGATTCGTCTTTTTTCTGTCTGCCAAGCAATAGAATCTTCTTGGAACATCGTTTTGTTTTCTATATACTTGGTTAGTACTCGGTAGGTAAAAGTTTCATCATTTACCCACACTTGATTGATAAAGAAAGGCATCGCTGCCTCTATGACTTTTTCTCGATTAATATATAATGCATCCTTGTTGTCAGATATTTCAGAAATATAGTCGTACAACTCATCCTCAGAACCAATACATCTGACAACTTCAGTACCACACAATTCGCCATTGCCAAGAATAATAGGCTTTTTCCCCTTCGCTAATGCATAATATGAAATACTACCTGGTGCCGTCATTATGATATCAGCTTTGCTTACCAGTAAATCCAATTCAACTTTGTTAACCAAGCGAGTAATTCGCGGATTTATATGCTGTTTCTCAAGTCTATACTTGGTATATGGATGCTGTCTCACTAATAATTTACTGTCCGGCAGCACTTTTTGTACGCACTTTTCAATTTTGGTTGTAACTTCAAAATCGTTCCCCCATCCTTTGCCATTTGTCCAGTATTCCTCGACATTTTTTAAACAGTAAGACCCTCCGCATCCATCGCTAAGAAGTAATAAAACATACTTGTCTGGAAGCGATTCTGCTTTTTCGTCTGTTTTATGTCGTCCTTTATAATCTGAAAACAGCTTTTGCAGCAATAAACGATATTGGTGCTCGTTATCAACTATTAAGTTGCTGTCTAATTTGGGTAGTTGAATGCCATGTGTACTAAACTGGTAAGATTCCGCAAAAGTCCATTTTTCAAAAAGAATAAAGCTTATCTTCTTATTTACCAGCACACTTTTCACAACTTCGTAAGCAGTGTATGATCTGGACATCACAAAATAAGCAGATGCACTACTCGTTAGGTTTTCCACAAAACTAATTAAATTATCCAGCCTGTATTCATAGTCACTCACATTTATTTTACAATTTCTGTTAATCTCTTTTTCAAGTAGAATGAGCCTTTTGAGAAAATCGTCATTATAAATGTTTATGTCCCTTTTTTTCTTGTGGGGTAGATTCAGATTAAAAAGATTAAATGTTTTCAGATAAATATAATCACATTTCAGTTTTTTAATACACCCCTGATAATCCTTAAAGACGACCGCTCGCAAAGTAATCCCTTTTTGAGCAAGATGGCCATAAACTTCGTTCAGGAAAGCTATTTCTGGCTTGCTAATATCTGTGAAGAAAATAACCGATGGCATAATAATATCACTTGTTTTTATTGTATTAAGCGAATAAATTAGAAGATAAAGATTCGAATCTCCCCACGATGATGCCGCTACTCAAATTATCACACATCCCAACCCATAACCCGATAAAATTCCTTTTTAAGCACCTCGAACATGCGATTCCCTTTCTCGTCAAATTTCTCTGCAATTTTTATTTTCGGGAACCACTCTTCTCCAAGTTTGGCATAGAGACTGAATGTTCGCTGCAATCCGTATAATTCCTCTCTGGTTACTTTATCGTATTTTATATCTCCTCCATCAAGAACTTGATGAGTTTTAGAACTTGGATCCAGATATCCATTTTCTACACAGTATTTATACAGCCAGGTCCCGTGATAAGGGGTAAAAAAGTAACAGTTCATAGTTTTAGGTCTTATCTGTCGATTAAACATGATGGTATCCCAGACCAGTTCTCTTGTCTCACCAGGAAACCCGATAATGTTGTTCACGGTATAAGGAATCTCGAACTTTTCCGTTAACCAACATGCATTCAACATTTTTTCATTTGAAATGTGACGGTTAAGCACTTTTTTTCGAAATTCATAATTTCCGTGCTCGATTCCATACTGAAGATCGGCACAGCCCATATCCTTTATGATTTCCATTTTTTCTTCGGTAACGGTTTCAGGCCTGGACTGACACCAAAAGGGCAAGTTAATTTCCTTTTTATATCGCTTGGCAAGCTCTCTTAACGATTTAACGCTTTTAGCTAAAAACGATTCCGAATTAAAATTCACGTAGTCAGGCGCATACTTCCTCTTTAGATACTTCATTTCAGCTATTATCCGATCAGAGCTCTTTTGTCTATAATACTGAGATTTGGTGCATACCTTATATTGTTTTCGAATTGCCGGAGCTTCACAATATGTGCAATTATATGGACAACCTCTGTCCATTTCTAAATGTAACATTCTAAAAACCCTGCCATGCATAGGGCGGGCTATACGTGACTCTTCAAAAATATCAAAATCCAAATATGGCAAATCATCAAGTTTCACAGGAGGACGCATGGGATTTTTAAATATTAATCCGTCCTTCTTAAACCATATGTTTGGGATTTTGGTAATCTCTTCACCAAGACGCATGCGCCGGCATAATTCTGTTAGAGCATACTCGCCCTCACCAATACATACCATATCAATAAAATCTTTCTTTAGTATGTCTTCTGCCGAGGAATACACATATACACCTCCAGCAACGATAGGTGTATCACAATATGTGCGTACTGATTTCAACAAATCACACGCTAAATCGAAAGTGTCTTCTACCAAAGTCACAGCTATCAGATCCGGCTGGTATTTTGTTACCTTTTGTTCCAGGTCTTCATAGATATCTGTTTTCTTAAAGAGAATACCTGCTTCACTGAGGTTGTATGGTTTTATCTGAAGAAGTTGCACTTTCTTTTTTTCGAAGTTAACTTCTTCAGTCGGATAGTACGTTGTATCAAACAATTCCACTTGAAATCCTGCTTTCTTCAGACATGCAGACAACAGGGAAATATTCAAAGGCAATAATGTAGCCATCATCGTATTTGGATATATAAAAAGAATTTTAAAATCTTTACTCTTTTTCACTAAGGCCACCCAGCCGATACTTTAATAAATTTAATAAGATACAATACGTACCGGTGCATATCCAGCTTTCCTGCGAATCTACTTGTATTTTTCGCACAAAGGATCGTTGGCCATTATTTGTTCTACTTTTTGTCTGTCGGCTTCCGTATCCACCGAATAGGTGTCAAAAGGGGACTCGACTAATTGAATGGTATAACCATTTTCTAGTACACGCATCATATCAACTGACTCCAGAATTTCCAAAGGCGTTTCATTCATCTGGTTAAAAGTGTTTAAACTATCTTTCCAGAAAGGCATGATACAAACCTGCTTCCACCAATTTTTGTGTGGTATGTTTTTTACGGAAGGAATGGGTTCGCGAGAGAAATATAATGCTAGCATATCTCTATCGAAAACCACTTTAACTTCATTAGGATCCTCAAACTCTGTTTGTTCTTTAATTTTTGCAGCCAAATTGACACAAAAAATATCTGACCCCTTATCACCCAATAATGGGGCAACTGCCAAATTAATCATATCGGGATGCACGAGCGGTTCATCCCCCTGGATTATAACGAGAATATCTGCGTCACAGTTGATATTCCGATAAGCTTCAGCTACCCTGTCTGTACAACGGGTATGAGAACTACTTGTCATAACAGCTTCTCCGCCAAACGCTTGGGTGGCTTTAATGATTTCGTTATCACAAGTGGCGATATACAATTCGTCAAGAGACGAACTCAGTGCGGAACGTTTATACACATGCTCTATCATCGGCTTACCACAAATTGATGCCAAAGGCTTGCCTGGAAATCGAGAACTATTCATTCTCGCAGGAATAAAACCAACAATTTTCATAGAAGCTCTTTTAGGGATTGGAACAACCGAGATGCCAAGGTTCCCAATATATATGTGTCTATTGAAACAGCGACAAACTTAAAACCTTCATTAATCCGCTGGCGTATTTCATTTACATCAGGCGAGATAACATGTATTCCAGGGGTGATTTGTCGTTTTTTGGCGGCATCCAAGACCCTTTGAATGGCCGCTTTAACCTCCGGATCATCAAAACATCCAGTTTTGTTTATGGAACCCGACAAATCGTACGGGCCAATGAGAAAAGAATCTATTTCCTCGATAGAAAAAATTTCTTCTATGTTATTAACCGCACCAATGTCTTCGATCTGAGTTACTACAACGACGTCATCATTAAAACGATTAAAATATGTTTTAAAATCAAGCCCATAATTATTCGCTCTTGCGTGGCCTATTCCTCGTCGCCCCCTTGGGGGATACTGTGCAGAGTTAACAGCCTGTTTAGACTCATCCGCTGTCCGAATCGCAGGGACAATAATACCCTGAGCACCTGCATCCAGTACGCGCTTGACGAGATGAGGGCTGTTTTCACTCAGCCGTACAAGCGGCAATGCTCCTCCATTTTCGATGGCACGAAACAAATCAGGCAAATCAGCTACATCAATCGGTCCATGTTCCATGTCCACAGCCAACCACTCGAATCCGGCTTTAGCCATAACCTCGGCCACATCCGGGCTATTGAACTGAAGCCAACTACCAATAGAGAGAACATTATCTTTCAACTTTTTCTTTAAATTTATCACGGTTTTATTTCCTCATGATGGTGTAAAATTTCATGAATATAATAAAACTCAACCGTCAAGCTTTTTGTTTTTGTGCCACAATCAGCATATGTGAAGACAACTTATTATCTATTAAAAAGCGTTGAAAATTATTTATTACCTTGTCAGAATTTTCCATTAAAAGAAAATGCAGAAATTCATTCCTGTCTCTCAATGGATAGTTGTTGTCTGTTACTTCACGAATGACTATCTGAGTATCTAATATTCCTGGTGTCTCTATGCTAATAACACGGTAACCAATAGATTCTAACAATATTCTTATTGATTTAGGATTAAAATAATTGATATGCTCTGGGGGTGTTATATTCACTGTACGATCTTTGAAGATTTTAAAATCAAACCCTTGGCCATTTGGCGTAGCAATAGAAATAAATCCTTTTGGCTTTAACACTCTGTGACAGGCCTTTAAGAAATTTCTTGGGTCGAAAACATGTTCTATCAGGTCATTCATTGTCACTAAATCCACAGAATTCGACGACAAATCTTCTGTTGAGCCTTGCACTGCATCTAATCCTTGTTTCATACAGGCCCTCACACAATTTTGAGAAAAATCGACAGCTAACACCTTTTTAAAAAAACCTGTCTTTTTTAAAGCTAAGGCGAACGCTCCGGAGCCAGCTCCAAGATCAACCGCTAATTCCGTATGCGTTCCAATTCTGGCTTTCAGTAAGTTAACAAGCTCCCGTGCTCTCGGTTCATATTGCAGCGATTTACGTTCCACATCTGTTTCAATTAACAGCTCTGTCCAGTGTTGCGGAGCTTCCCAATCAGAGTAATATTCACACAGCAGGTTTTCTGTGGGTCTAGGAGAACAAAAAAGAGTCAAACAAGAAGGACACTGCTTATGGTTAAATCCATATTTGACAAAAACATCTTTCCCCTGATTTCCACAAGCAGGACATACCACTTTAACAAATAACTGATGATATTTTTGATAAAAGCTCTCGCCGCACTTTCCCCTCAAGCCCAATATTTTTGAGTGCTTGTCTATGGGTCGCATTCTGTCTATTTCTGTGAGCTTTTGACTCGTCATTTTGCTTCTAAATAACCTGTGTCCAATAGCAATTAGATGTATTCAACAACAGACAGCTTGCAAGATTTTAGAGAAGAAAAATCTATTATACCTTTCTGGCTCCTTTTTGCATCTCGAATTTCTGCAAAACCCTTTTACTGCCACCGGTTGATGTAGTTCTGATTTTTCCTTTTGAACTTTCTTTTAGCTCGTATTCATATTCAGGTACCTGAAGTTGAAGTTCTTCTCCTCTAATAAATCTTAAAGCCTCTTCTGTTGCCAATTTTTCCATTTCAAATCGGCAGTCGACTGTACAAGACCCCATATGACAGGTCAAGTAGCAGTTATCCAAAGTTGATAATTCTCCCCCGTAAGGCTCGTTACTAAAGACGTCGATGGCAGCTCCACCTATTTTCCTACTTTTTAGTGCATCAAACAAATCCTTTTCATCTATTATACCGCCGCGAGCCGTATTAATCAGAAATACGCTCGGTTTCATTAGCTCCAATTCTTTTTTAGCGATTAAGGGAGAGGTTAGCGGAGTTAGCGGCACATGTAAAGTTATAATATCAGATTTCCTGTAAATGGTTTCCTTTGATACAAGCTCAGCGTGGAACAAATCATACAGATTGTGATCCGGCTGGATGTCATTAACGAGTATCCGCATAGGTGAAAATCCCTGCAAATGTTTAAGCACTCTTGACCCTATACGCCCTGTTCCAATTATTCCTATAACCTGATTCGACAACCTCTGGCCCATAATCCGCTGCCATATTCCAGCTCGCAGTTTTCTGTCTGCCAAAGATATACTCCTACAGATATTCAAAATATGACCCATTGTCAATTCAGCCGCTGCAGAAGAGGGAGCATCTGGTGTATAGGAAACACTAATCCCCAATTTCTTGGCGTGAAGCAGGTCAACGTTATCCAGTCCGATTCCAACTCTGCAGATCAATTTGAGCGATGGGGAGTTATCCATAACTTTTGCTGTTAAAGGTTCAGTGCCAGCAATCAGAATATCGTAGTCCTTTAATATTCCGGCCATTTCGTCTTCGGTAAGTTTGCGGCCTAATGGATTGATCACGAACTCACAATTTGGTTCTTTTTTCAAGATATCCACTGGATAAGGGGCTATTTGACCAAAAGGAACAGTTGAAAT
>Ga0315543_1003620_pt1 | contig 13725 bp, 10 predicted proteins | sample SalMarSW160210MG_2_FD_203098 | JGI IMG/M metagenome (GOLD analysis project Ga0315543, IMG submission 203098) | Salt marsh sediment microbial communities from the Plum Island Ecosystem LTER, Massachusetts, United States - Salt Marsh Sediment SW1601-210 ...
ACTAAGGAGTTTTAATGAGTTTCGAAACCTTCAATTTTCATCCGAGCATCATGGCCGGTGTACGGGCGCTCGGTTACATTACACCCACACCAATCCAGCTTAAATCCATCCCGCCAATTATGCAGGGCCGTGACCTCATTGGTCTGGCCCAGACCGGAACCGGCAAGACCGCCGCTTTTGGGCTGCCAATTCTGCAGCGTCTACTGCAGGGCCCACGGGGTTGCGTCCGAGCTTTAATAATCTCGCCCACGCGTGAACTGGCCGAGCAAACATGCGAGGCCATAAATGATTTGGGGGGACAAACCGGATTACAGAGTCTTGCCATTTACGGCGGGGTGAGTATGGAGCAGCAAACCCGACAACTAATTAAAGGGGTTGAAATAATTGCTGCCTGTCCGGGCCGCCTGCTCGATCACCTTTGGAAGGGTACAGTTGATTTATCCCATCTGGAAGTTCTCGTAATCGACGAGGCGGACCGGATGTTTGATATGGGCTTTCAACCCGATATTCGGAATATTCTGCAGTGCATTCTGAACAAGCGACAGACTTTGCTCTTTTCAGCGACCATGCCAGACAATATCCGGCGTCTGGTGCAAGAAATCCTGCACGATCCGGTCACTGTACAGATAGGCCGCTCGGTACCTGTAGCCACAGTGTCACACGCATTGTATCCGGTAAAGCAGCATCTCAAGACAGCTCTGCTGAAGGAGCTGTTAAGCAAAACCAGAACAGAGTCGGTGCTTATCTTTACGCGTACCAAGCACCGTGCCGAGCGCGTGGCGCAACAACTGGCGAGAGCGGGCTATCCGGTGGCCTCACTGCAGGGGAACCTGTCACAGAACCAGAGACAGGCGGCACTTGATGGCTTCCGCGATGGCTCATTCAAGATTCTGGTGGCGACTGATATTGCCGCCCGAGGCATCGATGTCTTGGATATTTCACATGTCGTCAACTACGATATGCCCGACAGTACGGACGCCTACACTCATCGCATCGGCCGTACTGGACGAGTTGGCAAAGCTGGTGATGCATTCACTTTAGTGACGGGGGAAGACAAGACCATGGTACGCTCTCTTGAGCGCCTTCTTGACGCACCGCTGGAGCACCGGACACTAAAAACCTTTGATTACACAAAGTCTGCACCAGCTAGAGAGTACATCCGCTCTCCGCGCCAATCAGGGCGGCGCGCAGTATGACGGGTCTTGGCCTTTCTGAGAGCAAGTTGTAAGTAGAACCCCTCATAGCATGCTTCCATTGCGGCATATGTTTGATGTGGCACTTGCGATGCAGAATCTGGTCTTAGCTGTTCTTGGTGGATGAGCCTTCACTATGGTGGGCGGTACTGGACTTGAACCAGTGACCTCTTGCGTGTGAAGCAAGCGCTCTAACCACTGAGCTAACCGCCCAAAATCGTATCTATTTTAACCCTAAAAATCAGCTTTGTAAACTAGTGGCTCTTGCTTCGTCAAAATTTTGCACACCTTTTGAGTGTACCTCATCTAAGAAGGGGTTGCCGCCTCCTTTTTCGCCAGCGCCTCGATTTCGCCGTAAGGTATCTTAACCTTGGGCAGTATCGGCCTGCCATCGTCTCCCATCTTGATAGCGCCGGTGGGGCAGACAAAGGCGCAATCGCCACAGCCAATACACTCCTCAGTCAGCTCATAAGCGTAGAAGGGGGCGGCCACCTCCCGGTAAATACCCCGGTTGACCAGGCTTATCGCCGATTTGCCAATTATCTCCTGGCAGGCCCTGACGCACAGGCCGCAGAGAATACAGTCCTGGTCCCCCAGGACAAACCTCGGCTCCTCAACCCCGTACTCCTCGGCCAGCTCCTGTATCCTCTTCACATTAGGGCTCCGGGCCAGCATCAGCTCAATTATCCCCTTACGCAGCTTCTTAATCTTCTCCGTGTTAGTCTTGACTATCAGGCCATTCTTCACCGGGTAAAGGCAGGAAGCGACGAACTTAAATTTAGAGCCCCCGTCCTCGCTTACCTCAACGGTACATATCCGGCAGGCCCCGTAGGGTTTGACCGCCGGGTGATTACAGAGAGCCGGGATATTGCCGATTCCATCCACGCGCTGCACCGCCTCCAGAATCGTCTGGCCGGCCGAAACAATAATCTCCTTGTCGTCGACGGTAAGGCTAACCGCGTTAACCCCGTCGGCGGCCTCCACCTCTATAGAGGTCTCACTATCAATCCATACCTTAGCCAGAACACACCTCCTTCACTGCCTTATTACGGCATTGAATTTACAAACGTCGTAGCAGGCGCCGCACTTGATACACAGACCCTGATTCAGGGTGTGGACCTCTCGCTTCTCGCCAGTGATTGCGCCCGTAGGACAGGCTCTTAAACACCTGAGACAGCCTTGGCACTTCTCAGGGTCAATAGAATACTGGATTAACTCCCGGCAGACACCGGCCGGGCACTTCTTCTGCTCAATATGGGCTAAATATTCATCCCGGAAATAACGGAGGGTGCTCATCACGGGATTGGCCGCCGTTCGGCCCAACGCACAGAGTGCGCCGGCGCTCAGGATTCCGGCCAGGTCCTCCAGCGTATCCAGGTCTTCCCGCTTACCCTTGCCCTGGGTAATCCGGCTTAAGATTTCGCTCATCCGGTTTATTCCCTCCCTGCAGGGGGTGCACTTACCGCAGGACTCCCCTTTCAGGAACTCAACAAAGTACTTGGCGACATCAACCATACAGGTGTCCTCATCCATCACTATCATACCGCCGGAGCCCATCATCGAGCCGAGCTTGGTAAGCTCGTCAAAATCCACCGGCGTATCCAGAAACTGCTCGGGGATACAACCTCCGGAAGGACCACCCGTCTGCACCGCCTTGAACTTCTTTCCGTTGGGGATACCTCCCCCGATGTCGAAAATCATCTCCCTTAAGGTTATCCCCATGGGCACTTCCACCAGGCCGGTGTTATTTATGTTCCCCACCAGGGAGAATATCATCGTTCCCTTACTACCGGTGGTGCCAATCTTAGAAAACCAGTCCGCCCCCTTGTTGATTATCAGGGATATGTTAGCCCAGGTCTTGACATTGTTTAACAGGCTGGGGCTATCCCACAGCCCCTTCTCTGACATATGAACATATTTAGCCTTCGGCTCGCCTATCTTGCCCTCAAGGGAGGCCATCAGGGCGCTGGACTCCCCGCAGACAAAGGCACCACCCCCCTTATTTATGGTCACCTTTAGATCGAATCCGGAGCCCAGTATGTTCTCCCCCAGCAGCCCGTAATCCGTGGCCTGCTCAATAGCTATCCGGGCATGCTCTACGGCTAAAGGATACTCGTTGCGGACATAGATATAGCCCTGGTGGGAGCCGATGGTAAAGGCGCCGATAATCATCCCCTCCAGAACACTGTGGGGGTTACCCTCGAGAAGGCTCCTATCCTGATAGGCGCCGGGGTCACCCTCATCGGCGTTGCATATTGTATATTTAATATCGGCCTTGGCATCAAGGCAGGACTGCCACTTCCGGCCGGTGGGAAAGCCGCCGCCACCCCGCCCCCTTAAGCCCGACTTCTTAATCTCGTCAACAACCTCTTGGGGTTTCATCCCGGTAAGCACCTTGCTAAGGGCGGAATAGCCGCCGCTGGCAATGTAATCTTCAATATTGGTCGGGTCGATTTCCCCGTTGGCGCCGAAAATAGTCCGTGTCTGCCTCTTATAGAACGGGACATCGGATTCGTAGGTAATCTTCTCCCCGCTCGCCGGGTCTACATAGAGCAGCCGCTCAACAACCCTGTCACCCATTACGGTCTCGGCGATAATCTCGGCAACATCCTCCGGCTTAACCTGCTGGTAAAAAATTTTCTTGGGTTCGATGACCACCAGGGGGCCTCTTTCGCAGAAACCGTGGCAGCCGGTCTCTTTCATCTCCACCTGCACCTGGAGCTCCCGCCTCTCGATTTCATCAACAAAAGCCTCGACCACTGCCTCAGCTCCAGAGGCACGGCAGGCAGTGCCCCCGCACACCGATATGCAGGTCCGGCTTGAGTCTTTTTTATCAAGTATTGACTGCCGCAGCTTCTCTAACTCGACGGCGCTCTCCACTCTTTTTTCTAATAACTTTCGTACCTGCTCTACCATGTCACGCCCCCTCAAGAGTTTATTTGTATCCCCTCAAGACGCGGTCGAGCTTATCGGGGTTAATCTTGCTTTCATATTTCCCGTCGACAACCACTACCGGCCCCAGAGCACAGCAACCCAGGCAGTTAACTGTCTCCAGACTGAATCTCATATCCTCGGTGGTCTCGCCGGGTTTTATTCCGTAATCCCTTCCCATCTTGTCCACCAACTTCTGCCCCCCCCTGACATGACAGGCAGTGCCCAGGCAAACGGTTACCAGATGGCGTCCTCTCGGCTTCAAGGTGAAAGCGCGGAAAAAGGTAACCACGCTGAAAACCTGGCTCAAGGGGATATCCAGCTTCTGGCTGACTTTGACCAGCACATCCTGGGGCAGGTAATTAAACTCGGCCTGAATATCCTGCAGTAGAGATATCAGCTGCTCCTTATCACCGGCGTAGCTATCAATTAGAGAATCAACCTTCTCCGTGGAGCTCTCTACGATAGCCTTAACTTTGGGAAAATCAAGGGTAAGGTCCATCAGCTAACCTCCTTTACCATCCGCTAGTTTTATGTTAATATTTTTAAAGCCTGTCTCCATCCGTCATCACGCCCGTTTTATCCAGTGGTATTGCCTCAATTCAACAGGTATATTAAAGCACCAATAACACTTATTAACAGCGAAGTATCAGGTGATATAACGCAGGTAGTAATACCCAACCAAAGGTAAAAGGTTCAGCTGTTTCCACCCTTGAACAGGTATACCCGACTCTGGTATGCTTACATAAGGGGAGATAAGTTTATGAGCAGTATCAACGTACTTCTGGCTGAGGATCATGTGATAACACGGCAGGGTATCCGCCGTCTTATAGAAGACGAGAAGGGCGTTAAGGTTATAGGCGAAGCCAGCGATGGTGAGGAAGCGGTACAGATGACCACCGACCTGAAACCCGATATAATCATCATGGACATCGCCATGCCCAAGCTCAACGGCATCGAAGCCACCCGGCAAATCAAGCTGATTAGTCCCCGCACAGCGGTGCTTATCTTAAGCGCCTACGATGATGACGAATACGTCTTCGCCCTGCTCAAGGTTGGCGCCGCCGGTTATCTTCTAAAAAATGTCAGCGGAGATGAACTCACCCGCGCCATCCGGGCGGTGTATAAGGGTGAGCCTGTCCTCGACCCCATAGTCGCCCGCAAAGTCATGAACTACTTTAAACTGCCAGGCAAGGCGCGGGGGATGGAAAGACCCTCCGAGCACCTCAGCAACCGCGAAACAGACATCCTCAAACTGGCCGCCAGGGGTATGACCAATAAGGACATCGCCGATAAACTTCACCTGAGTAACCGCACCGTCGAGGGCCACCTGAGGACCATCTTCAACAAACTGGGAGTTGGCTCCCGCACCGAAGCAGTGCTGTACGGCCTGAGGAAAGGCTGGTTCACTCTGGAAGAGCTGCCTTGACCCTCCTCTGCATTTAAAGAAATCGGGGTATTATCTATGCCACAAAGTCTATTAGGTTTAGAAATGCTGGCCAAGATTATTGATGGCTCTTCTATTCCCTCGTTTGTCATCAATAATCAGCACCGGGTTATCTACTGGAATATAGCCATTGAGGCTCTTACCGGTTTAAAAAGGGACAAGATAATCGACACCGATGAGCAATGGCGGGCATTTTACAGTGAAAAAAGGCCGACTATGGCCGATTTAATGGTGGACGGTGCCCAGGAAAACGAAATCGAAACATATTATCAAGGAATGTGCAAGAAATCCCAGCTGATTGATGGCGCCTATGAAGCCGAAGATTTTTTCCTCGACCTCGGCAAGAACGGAAGGTGGCTCCACTTCACGGCAAGTCCCATAAAAAACAACAACGGGGAAATAATCGGCGCCATCGAGACCCTGGAAGACGCCACCGAACGGAAGCGCGCCGAGGAGAATCTGCGCTACCATCTACAGCAGATAACCAGGACTCAGGAGGAGGAACGGAAACGTATTGCCCGTGAGCTTCATGATGATACGGCTCAGGTCCTGGGGTCTCTCCTGCGGCAACTGGATAACTTTATCAGGAAAAAGCACGGCCTTGCCTCCAACGAGGTTTTATTTCTTAAAGACCTGCAGACCCAGCTCAATCGCGGGCTGCAGAGTATGCAGCGCTTCGTCCAAAACCTGCGCCCGTCCCTGCTGGACGACTTAGGCCTAATCCCGGCAGTGAGGTCATTGGTCAAGAGCCTGCAAGAGTCCGACGGCATCGGTGCCGAACTGAAGATACTCGGCGGAGAAAGGCGTTTCACGCCTGAAGTTGAGCTGCTGCTCTTCCGCATAGTTCAGGAAGCGCTCAACAATATCGGGCGGCACGCCCAGGCCTCCAAGGCGCAGGTGTTAATTGAGTTCGGCGGAGACGAAGTCAAGGTGACCATAACTGACAACGGCCGGGGGTTTGAACTACGGGGAGGCGTAGATGACCTGCCCCGCAGCGGGAAGCTGGGACTGGCTGGAATGCGGGAGCGGGCGCGGTTATTAGGCGGCACCCTTAAAGTGAAGTCCATACCGGGCAAGGGGACAACTTTAATAGTAGAGGTAACCAGCTAAAGCACGGCCCTCTGATCAACCAGCCGGTTCATCTATGCTAGATACTAAACCGTCATCTTGTTCAATGGGGGCATTAGCGGTTGAGTTTGATTGAACTCATAACCCAAAGGCCGTTGGTTCGAATCCACGCCCCAAGGTCGCAAATAAATTAGCACGTAATGAAAAGTCATAAGGTGAAATTGGAGACACCGGTGTGTCCACAAGTGAGAACACAATCATCAGCGGCACGGGCGGTCTGGCCAACCTGCGCGGTACCTCACATTCAGAGTCAAAATTTGATAAGAATGGAGCAACCGGCACTTGTTCGGGTACGTGCTGGTTCGAGGAATAAAGACAATAAGCTGGGCTTCTGCTGCCTTGGCCGGAATAGTTAGCCTCAGGGAGCCCCCAAAGGGGCTCCCTTCCCTTTTTCAGATTGCCCTTTATTCTGTTTATCGTCTTGGGCTTCCTGACATATTGTTTATTGGAGGTTTAGCTCTATCCTCATCGGCACCAGACTCTCTCGCAATCTCGCGTATAGTCGAAGTAACTAAAGCTTGCTCTGTTGATACACAGCATGCTAACGTGGTAGGCTTTATATTGTTTCCAAGAAAGGGTCAATATGCAAAAAACGAAGAAACCCAAAATTGGAGGAATCCTCACAATAATCTCTGGAACTCTTGCTTCATTAGGGGCCGTCAATTATGCTATTGGTTTTAGCGATGTAAGCGGACTTGGTAAGGGGGATATACCTCCTTTTGTACCAAGCATTATCTTTGGAGTACCCATTCTATCAATTATTATCGGAGTATTCGCTTTGATAGGTGGGGTTCTTTCCATGCGAAGAAAGAAGTGGGGATGGTCCCTTGCTGGTTCAATTGCAGGTACTTTGTCGGTACTTCCATTGGGCATACCAGCGATTATACTCATAGCCCTTTCTAAAGATGAGTTTGCATAGGGCTTCACTTATTAAATCTATTAAGTTGACCAGCTTAGCCACGACGCGGGTTGCACATTACATCGGAATGTGGGATTAGGTTAGAACCCAAGGTTTACAGATATCGCTGTTCTTCTGTTCAGGCATCTCAGAAACAGAGACAAGTCTGCCGGCTGTCTTCTATACTGGAACGTGGGTGTCTCCCAAAAGCGTGGTCAGTTAACTGTTCAGTCGGAAGGATGTTCCTTCACTGGACTAGTGAAAATATAGCCCGGTTTGCTCAAGCTTTTCGGCTGACAGAGTTCCCTGAAAGCGGAGGAACTAATAGGCGCCAACACTCTACGACATCCGGTAATACACAATAAGCTAGGTAATGAAAAAGACCTCTTGCTTCGTCACCCAAATTTCGTAGCTAAATCAGAAGACCCTAGCTTTGAGCCACCACCTCTTGCGTGTGAAGCAAGCGCTCTAACCACTGAGCTAACCGCCCGATAAACATACCTATTTTAGCCCCCATAATCAGCTTTGTAAAGATTGCCTTTGGCTTTGCCGTCTTCAATTGAGCTTGTCGGTTCTGGATGCTATAATAGGGCGCTTATGATTCCAGAGACGGTGGGTTAGTCATGGTCGATTTGGATGACCTTTTGATTTACCGAAAGCTTGATGCCGCGGGGATGCTGAGCCACCTGCACCAGTTCCCCGAGCAGTGCCGGTTAGCCTGGGAAAAGGTCTTGAAGTTTGACCTGCCCCCGGAATACAACACGGTGGATAAGGTTGTTATCCTGGGGATTGGTGGTTCGGCTATTGGTGGTGACATGGTGCGCCGCTTGGCTCTGGCGGAAAGCAAGGCGCCGGTCTGGGTGCACAGGGACTACGGCCTGCCCCCGTTGGTTGACCGGAACACCCTGGTCGTTGCCTCAAGTTATTCGGGGAATACCGAGGAGACTCTATCTGCCTTCACCGCGTCACTCAAAACCCCGGCTAAAAAGCTGGCAATCACTGCCGGCGGCAAGCTCCGACAGCTGGTGGAAAAAGAGGGCATCCCCGTTTTTAACATAGATTACCGGGCGCCTCCCCGCGCCGCCTTTCCCCACAGTTTTGTCCCTCTGGTGGGCATCTTTCAGAAACTGGGTCTGCTCGGTGATAAATCAGCCGACTTAAAGCAGGCACTAGATATTTTGAATAAATTTGCCGGGGAACTGGTGGAGACCGCCCCCCTTGCTTCCAACCCGGCCAAGCAGCTGGCGGCCAGGCTGTGGGGGCATCTGGTGGTAATCTATGGTGGGGAGGTGCTATCGGAAGTGGCCCGGCGCTGGAAAAACCAGTTCAACGAGAACAGCAAGGCCTGGGCTTTCTTTGAGCTTTTCCCCGAGCTAAATCATAATGCCGTGGTGGGCTATGATTTCCCCCCTGAAGTAAGGGACAGGGTATTTGTGGTTTTGCTGCATTCCGCCCTGTTTAGTCCCCGGAGCCAACTTCACTATGAGGCTACGGCTAAGCTGCTGGCTGAATCGGGAGTCAGCAAGGAGGTGGTAGAGGCGGTGGGGGAGACGGCTCTGGCGCAGGTGATAAGCCTGGTGCTCTTCGGGGATTACGTCAGCGTATATCTGGCGATGTTAAACGAAACTGACCCCACACCGTTGGGTGCTGTGGATTTTGTTAAGCGTTACCTTGCCCGGTTTAACCCTGCCGGCAGTTGACATAAAAAGGTTGAAAAGTTGGACCCGTATATTTATCAGAGCGGTGAGCAGCCCTTTAACCTGCGTTTAAAGAAGACGACCGGGAAGTGGGCATGGCACGGGGTCGATTTTCCCTCGGCTTTCCACAACAGCCACTGGGGGAGAAGCATCGTTAGGGGAGAATACTTCCAGCCGCAGGGGGCAGCCCGTGCGCCGCTGGTTATCTTACTTCACGGGATGGGCGACCATAGCGTAATTCCCTGCAAGCTCCTGGCCAAATCTCTAGCCAGTAACGGCACCGCCTGCTTAATTCTATACCTCGTAGTTCACTCAAGCCGCCTGCCGGAACATATGAAGCGGCAGTATCCTGTTTTCACCCCCGAGGAATGGTTCCAGATATACCAGACTTCGGTGATTGAGGTGCGCCAGGCGGTTGACTGGGCGGGTAGGCGGGAGGAAATAGACGGGAAGAAGATAGCGGTGCTGGGGATAAGCTTTGGCGGCTTTATATCAGCTATAGCTATGGGGGTAGACGAGCGTGTTGGCGCCGGCGTGTTTATTGTATCCGCCGGTAACAGTGAGAAGATCAGCCATATGAGTCAACTCAGTACTATCATCAAGGATTACAGACGTACTGAGGCGGAGTACCAGCGCCTTCAGCAGTCTTATATGCAGTACCTTACAGAAGTGGCCGAAAAAGGGGTTGAATATGTCACCCCCGCCCGGGAGAATTTTCTGATTGACCCGATGACCTATGCCTATAACCTGCGGCGGCGCCCGTTATTGATGATTAACGCCCGCTGGGATGAGGCCGTTTCCGCCGACGCCGCCCTTGATTTCTGGAGGGCATGCGGACGGCCGGATATAATTTGGCTCCCGGCAACCCACGCTACCATCTGGGTGTGGTATCCTATTATCATCCGGAAGATTGCCGGATTCTTTGATAGAAGTTTTGGTAACGGAGAGACATCCAAAACATTAAGCGGAGGAGGTGAACGGTAATGCCTAGACTGGTAATGAAGAGGGCAAAGCAGAAGGTGGGGCTTGTTCCCGGGACCCTTGTCTATACAGGGGAGAAAAAGATTGAAAAGGTAAGGATTAGAATCATTGACTACGATGAAACGCAACTTGAAGAGAAGGAAGTAGAGAAAATTGAAGAGTGTTTCCCCTTTAAGGACAAGCCTACTGTCAGCTGGATAAATATAGACGGTCTGCACGACGTGGAGGTGGTGGAGAAAATCGGAAAGCAGTTCGGCATGCACCCTCTTATACTGGAGGACATTGTTCATACCGTACAGCGCCCCAAATTGGAGGACTTTGGGGATCACATCTTTATTGTTTTAAAGATGCTTTACTATAATAAGGAGAAGGGTGAGGTAGAGGCGGAGCAGGTGAGCCTGGTATTTGGCGAAAATTTCGTTATTTCCTTCCAGGAGCGCGTGGGCGATATTTTCGAGCCCTTAAGAGAGCGAATCAGAAAGGGCAAGGGGCGGGTGAGGAAAGCGGGAGCCGATTATCTTGCCTACACCTTGCTTGATAGTATCGTCGATAACTATTTCGTGATTCTGGAGCAGTTGGGGGGAAAGATAGAGGATACCGAGCAGGAGCTGGCCACAGACCCGGATATAGCGACATTACAGACTATCCGTGCCTTCAAGAAAGAGATGATATTCCTGCGCAAGTCCATCTGGCCGCTGCGGGAGGTGGTCAATTCACTGGAGAGGGGGGAATCGTCGCTTATTCACGAGTCCACGGGCATATATCTGCGGGATGTTTATGACCACACCATCCAGATAATTGATACCGTAGAAAGTTACCGGGATATGCTTTCCGGTATGCTTGATGTTTATCTTTCTATCATCAGCAACAAAATGAACGAAGTGATGAAGGTGCTGACTATCTTCGCCGCCATATTTATACCGCTCACCTTTGTTGCCGGCGTTTACGGCATGAATTTCAGCTTTATGCCGGAGCTGGGGTGGCAGTGGGGTTACTTTGCCGCTCTGCTGGTAATGGCACTCGTCGGCGCTACCATGATAGTCTATTTCAGGAGAAAACGGTGGCTCTAAGAGCCTGGCTCGCGTGACTGTTTACAGCTTTACCACTTTGGCGGAGTAGACATCGGGCAGGGCCAGTATCTGCTGGCGCTGTTTTTCGGTCAGGTCTTCGTCCAGGGCCAGTATCATAAGGGCCTGTCCTCTTGGTTTCAGGCGGCTCAGGTGCATGAAGCTGATATTTATATCGGCTTCCCCGGTTATCTTGCCGGCGGCGCCAATGAGGCCGGGGCGGTCGAGGTGGTCACAGAACAGGAAGTAGCCGCCAGTAGGGACAATATCAATCCAGTAGTTATCAATCCGGACGATGTGGGCCTCCCCGCGCATTACCGTGCCGGCGACGGTGGTGACCCCGGCGCTGGTGGTGGCTTCTACCGTAATCAGGCTGGCATAGTTCTCACTCTCCGCCTCTTCCTGCTCCACCACTGTCAGGCCGCGCCGTTTGGCCACGATATCGGCGTTAACCAGGTTGACCCGCTCCTCGCTTACCTGCTCCAGCAGTCCGCCCAGGGCGGCGGCTTTGAGAGCCTTGGTATCGTATTCGGCAATCTCGCCGTTATATTTAATCTGGATAGCGCTCACCTGCCCCTCGACCAGCTGGCTGACCAGCCGGCCCACGGTGGCGGCTACGTTGATAAAGGGCGCCAGCGCCGACATCATCTCTGCCGGGATGAAGGGGGCGTTAACCGCGTACTTGGCCGGGTGTCCTTTAAAAACATCGACAATCTGCTCGGCGACGTCACGGGCGGCAAAGACCTGAGCCTCGGTGGTGGAGGCGCCCAGGTGGGGGGTAACAATGATATTATCGCTTTCGAAAAGGACGCTTTCCGTGGTGGGTTCGGTGGGGAAGACGTCAATGGCGGCGCCAGCCACCCGCCCTTCTTTTACCGCCTTGGCCAGTGCCTCTTCGTCGATGAGGGCGCCGCGGGCGCAGTTGATGATTCTAACCGTTGGTTTGACCAGAGCCAGCTCTTTATCGCCAATCATTCCCTTGGTTTTAGCGGTTAGTGGTGCGTGCAGGGTGATGAAATCGGCTTCTTTGAAGAGCTGTTTCATCGGCACCAGCTCTACCTGCAGGTTTTGGGCGTGCTCCGCCGAGATAAAGGGGTCGTTGGCGATTAGCTTCATTTCCAGGCCGCGGGCGCGCCGGGCTACCTCCGAGCCGACATTGCCCAGACCGAGAATGCCCAGCGTCTTGTTTCTCACCTCGGTGCCCATGAACTGGCTGCGTTTCCAGGCGCCGGATTTGAGCGAGGCGTTTGCCTGGGGGATGTGGCGGGCTAAAGCGAGGAGGAGGGCGATGGTGTGCTCGGCGGCGGATATGGTGTTGCCGGTGGGGGCGTTGACTACCACGATACCCCGCCGGGTGGCTTCTTCGATATCAACATTGTCCACACCGACACCAGCCCGGCCAATAACCTGCAGCTTTTTGCCGGCGGCTATCACTTCGGCGGTGACCTTGGTCTGGCTGCGCACTATTAGGGCTTCGTAGTCGCCAATTATGGATATCAATTCTTCGGGCTTTAGCCCGGTTTTAACATCAACTTTAGCGTGCTTATGCAGGATATCTATTCCTTTTTCGGAGACGGGGTCGGCGATTAGGACTTTCATGTTTAGTTACTCCTTGAAACCCGCCTGGGGCAGCACTTTCTTTATGGCTGATATTACCTCTTTAATGTCATCCTCGGTTGCCCAGCCCAGGTGACCGATGCGGAATATCTGCCCGTCAAGTTTCTGCTGCCCGCCGGCGAGTACCACGCCGTGCTCTTCACGCAGAATCCTGAGCATCTTCTTGGTGTCCAGCCCGTTTGAGGCGGCGACGGAGGTAACGGTGTTGGAGGCGTGGCTTTCTTCGGCAAAGGGGGACAATCCCAATGCTTTTACGCCCTCGCGGGCGGTTTTGCCCATCCGGGCGTGGCGGGCGAAGACATTGGCCATACCCTCTTTAAGTATCATATCCAGCGCTACCTCCAGGGCGAAAAATACCGAGACGACCGGCGTCCAGGGTGTTTGCCCCTTTTCCAGGTAGCTCTTGGCCTTGGCAAAATCCCAGTAGAAGCGGGGCATCTTGGCTTTCTGGTTTGCCTGCCACGCCTCCTGGCTGACACTTACCATAGCCAGCCCCGGGGGAACCATCCACCCTTTCTGGGAACCGGTGACGGTAATATCGCAGTGCCACTTATCTACCGGCAGGTCGATGGAACCCAGGCTGCTGATGGCATCAACCACCAGCAGTTTACCGGCTTCCTTGACTACCGAGCTGATAGCAGCCAGGTCGTTGGTGACGCCGGTGGAGGTTTCATTGTGGGTGACCAGCACCGTTTTTATCGCCGGGTCGCTTTTAAGCGCCTTGCGTATGGCGTCGGGGTCGGCGGCTTTGCCCCATTCAAAGTTT
>Ga0315543_1003621_pt1 | contig 13720 bp, 13 predicted proteins | sample SalMarSW160210MG_2_FD_203098 | JGI IMG/M metagenome (GOLD analysis project Ga0315543, IMG submission 203098) | Salt marsh sediment microbial communities from the Plum Island Ecosystem LTER, Massachusetts, United States - Salt Marsh Sediment SW1601-210 ...
TATTAGGGGTAACTGGAATTAGTGAGAGGTATTATGCAAAATTCTATAACGGTTCTCGTTATTGACGATGATACAATGATAAGAAAATTGCTGCATATCGCGCTGGCAAGCAAGGGCTTTAAGGTCTTTACTGCCTCTAACGGCCAGGAAGGCCTCGACACCGCCAAAACTGACGAAATTGATGTTATATTGCTGGATTGGATGATGCCCGAAATGGACGGTATGGCGGTACTGGAAGAATTGAAACGAGACCGCGATACAAAGCGCATACCGGTATTAATGCTCACAGCCAAAGATGGCTGCAAGGATATCGAACTTGCCATCGATAAAGGCGCTGATGATTACATCGTAAAACCTTTCAATCCCTATGAAGTCCCCGAAATGGTACAAAAACACCTTGAAAAAATTCATAACGGCACCAATATCCACAAACAAGGCATTTTAAGCAGAATCTTCGCAAATCACAGCTAAGCCGATAATCTACATATTCCTGCAATACCTCCCGTATACACCACTGTTGATAAGCCTATTTAGCCGTTATGAAAGATTATCGGCTGTTATGGCATCCCCTGAAAAAAGCCTATTCATAAGCGATTTAACCGTAAAAAAATTCCTAATAAATCCTAAAAAACAGATTTTTCCCTTGCATTTGTACTTCCGTTGTGGTATAATCGCGAAAGAATTGGGATAGGAGAAAGCACCCGATACAGGATGTATACCAACTGACTTGAGTGCGGGTTTTTTGCATTGTTTTGCAACGTTGATTTTAAGTGAATCTCTGCGTTTTAAAATGAGAGAAGGGTTATTGAGCATAGAGTTTGCGCGCGTTTTTAAAGCGATAAAAATAACCTCTTATTCGAAAGTGAGGTAAGATATGACGAAAAGATTTTTATTCTTCTTTGCTGCTGCACTCTTTTTAACAACCGGGTTGGCTTCTGCCGATATACTCGGCCCAATTACCACAAGCACGCCGATTTCTTTGACGCTAACCGATTGGTCAAACACATTGGCATTTCAGCAGTTTAACCCCTCGTTGGGAACTCTAAATAGTGTAAAACTTGATTTTTCCGGCTCACTAAGCACTGTAATAACCGTTTCATCAACAACTGACGCAAACGGCTGGGCAAAAACCGAAGTTGTATTGGATGTTCAGAAAACAGGTCTTAATCTCAATAGTCCGACAATCTCCCTGTATAGCGATCAATTTAACTTTGAGTATCTCAACGGCACTGTAATTTCTCCCACACTCACCAAGACCGGTCTTTCTTCTAACATATATACAACTACTGCGGTGCTTAATGCATTCACAGGAACCGGCAATATTGTGCTGGATGCCAGCGCCGCCGCGACAACATTGTTGTCTTTCAGCAGTGGTAACGTTACGGCCAGCCAAGTCACGGATGCATCGTTGACTGGAACTGTTACTTACGATTACATTCCCATCCCTGAACCAGCTACGATTACTCTGCTTTGCACAGGCATCTTTGTATTAAAGATAAAGAGAAAAAAGCGGTAAAGCACGGCTTCATAAGCAAATAACTTTCTAATATTACGGATAAGGTTTTTTATATAAAAAACCTTATCCTGCTGCTATATCGGCATAATTGACACAAATTGGGGAAGGCTGAAAACTCCTTATATACAGGTTCTTTGCTATCTGATTTGGGTTTTGTTTTTCTGCATCGTCATTACATCGCTGAATTTGGAGCATTTCTTAATGTTTTAAGCGAGAGAAGAGTTATTGGGCAGGTTGCGCGCGTTTTTAAAGCAACAAGCTTAACGAAAACCAGGGTATTATGACAAAAGGATTTTTAGCTTTTCTCGCTGTCGTACTTTCTGTAATGGCTGTACCGGCCTTTGCCTATACAATCTCACAGACGCAGTTTGTTACCGGCATACCCAATATGAACGGTTCGTTGGCCGACTTTAATCAATTCGATAACCTTGGTGGAACCCGGCAATTACAATCTATTCAGGTTGCATTTACTCTACAATCAAGTGGTGGATATCTGGAGGTTCAAAATATCAGTTCTTCACCCGCTTCAATTACCTATGCATTTGGTGTAAACGGTCGTATTTCTTCAACAGACGTTTGCTTGCCGGATATGTTATTGCAGGTATTTGACACTAATCATTTTGACCTTAATCCTGGTGCCAGTTGGTCATACAATGGCAGCATAAAAACTGACAGCGAGTCAGATTTCGTATCGGCCTCTCTCTGGGGCGGTGGAGCCAAAGGGTTTTTGGGAGCAGGCACGTATAAAATAAACTACTCCATCGGTCGGACGGCCGATTGCACCAGCGACGGGGGAATAAGCTTTGCCGCTATCCCAGCCAGTGCATCCGGTTTTGTAACCGTGCTTTACACCTATGACGTTGTTCCTGAGCCTGCTACAATTGCCTTGTTGACATTTGGAGGGTTTATCTTCTTATTAAAGAAAAAACGCGGCAAACGTTATCCGCCATAGTGAGATATATTTTTAGCTATACCTGGAATCTCTGCTCTTTCTTTACGGTCTTTACAGAGTGCCGCCTCTGCGTCCCATAATTTCGCGGTATATACCCGCCCAAAAAATATCGGATTTTTCCCTTGACAAATATTCTCGCTTCTGGTATAATATCTTTAAATTGGGGTAGGCGGAGAAAATGGGAGTCTGAGAAAACACTTATTGGGTAGTTTGGAGAAAAACGCGTTATTGGGATAAGTTGGTTTTTGCGCGTTTTTCAGCATTTGCCTTCTGATTAAGGAGAAAACACCAAGGCTTTGGCGCACATTTTGTGCGCTTATTTAGGCCTTGTGCTGTTTGGCAATCAGTTTTTTGAATCCACTTGGTTTTATCTGACTTGATTTACTTCGGTTTGACGAACCAGTCTCTAACTTTGGCTGGAGAGAAAACAACTAAAAACGGAGTAGGCCGTTAGAGGACGGCCGAGAAGAAGTTTTACAGACGGAACGTGGATTAGAGAAAATATGAGGCAAGAGAAGAATTATAAGATGCAGGAAGCACAAAAAAACAGAAAAAATCGGGCGGACGCTTTCTGTTCTCATTTCAGTAACACCATTCGTTCATTGCCATCTCTCATTTTGACCGGATTAGGTCTATTAGCATTCACAGGGAAAAAAATAAATAAAATAGTAGAAAGGAGCCAAGTATGAAAAAGTTAATTACAATCTGTGTAGTATGTGCCTTCGTGGCGTCAACTGCCACTGCACACTGGGTGCCCCAAGACGGCCACAAGATGCATTTTCCCCAACTGCCCGACCCCCAAGGCTGGGATATCGCCTTCAGCACTACGCTTGCCGACGATTGGCAATGCAGTGGAACTGGCCCCGTAACCGACATCCACTTCTGGGGCTCATGGCGGCAGGATATTGTCGGCAACATCCAAAATATTCACCTGAGCATCCACGAAGATATACCGGCAAACGACCCTCGGGGTACCTATTACAGCCAGCCTGGAATTGAACTTTGGTCATTGGACACCACAGATTTCACGATTTCGGATTCATTTTACGGCTGTGAGGGCTGGTATGACCCCACTAACACCGCTGAAACGACCTACCCCGACCACGATAAGTTCTACCAGTACAACATTACAGATATCCCGCAACCCTTTACGCAGCAAGAGGACACAGTCTATTGGCTGGATATTATGGTTACGGTTGAGCAGGGAACCAATGGAGACCAACCGGAATTTGGCTGGAAAACAGCGGACGTAAATTCCTATCCCGACCCATATACGGGCAGCCACTACAGAGATGATGCTGTTTTCTTCTCATACGACACAACCGGAGCCCCTCTGGGCTGGTTCGAGTTGTACGACCCATACGAACTCGATAAGTCTCTGGACCTAGCGTTTGTTATCACCCCTGAGCCGGCAACGATTGGGCTGCTCGGCCTTGGCGCCTTGAGTCTGATAAGAAGGAAAAAGTAAAAAAAGACCAAAATGCGGAGCACTGTATGTGCTCCGTAGAACGGCCTTGTGAAAACTAAGGAGAACCTTTGAATGAAAAAGGCAATTGCAATTTACATAGTAGTAATGATTTTGGTTGCCGCATCAGACCTTATAGCAACACCAGTGAAAATTATGCCCCTTGGTGATTCTATAACCTTTGGCTTAGGCTCAGTTGACTACAATGGCTACCGCAAACCGTTGTATAACAAACTGACGGCAGCGGGTTATAATTTCGATTTTGTAGGCAGTCAGACTAACGGTAATTTCCCGGATCCCAGTCATGAGGGGTACAGCGGCTGGCATGCAGATACCGCGGGCACAAGCGATATTTTAGGACAAGTTTACAACTGGCTTGAAGCCAATCCCCCGGACATCGTTCTGCTGCACATTGGAACAAACGATATCACTTACGGCGGACAGAATGCTAATGAGGTAAGCGGCATCCTTGCCGAGATTGACAGGTTCAGTCCCGACATCAAGGTTGTTCTTGCCCTTATAATAAATCGGTGCCCCTACAGTTCCACGACAACTCAGTTCAACTATGATGTTAACGAAATGGCTCAAAACCGTATTGCCGCAGGTGATGATATTATCATCGTGAATATGGAAAGTGCGCTCGACTATGCAACCGATATGGCTGATAGCTTACATCCTAATGACACCGGCTACGCAAAAATGGCCGATGTCTGGTTTGATGCAGCTTGCAGTTACGGTTCGTACTTTGGAGCCCCCAACCCTGAGCCGGCAACGATTGTCATGCTCGGCCTCGGCGCTTTGAGTCTCGTCCGCACAAAGAAACGGGCTAAGTAAAAAAGAAAGAAGAATGCAAAACCGTTTAATACTCATCTTGTTGATGTTCTTTTCTGTCGGATTTATATCCGTCGATACCGATGCCAGTATGACAATAGCAACCTTTGCCGACCCATCCGAAGACAGCAGTAATCCGTTGTTCGATGTTAATTTTACAAGTATGAAACTCAACGGCGGATGGGATGACAACAAAACTGGTCTGATTCTGGAAATCCCTTACAGCGATTACACCGTTGAAAACAATAATGCCTTCATAGATGTATGGTTTAACATGACCGAAGTGACAATAACATCCAAGTTTCTGACACCATTGGGTACCTTTGGTCAGACTGGTTTTGGTAAAATTGATTTTTACGAGGACAACTCTTCAACAGACCCCTTAGTGGTTATTAGCTTCGACAGCGGTTCCGTATCGCCATATGGTTTCGGTGCGAATGAAATGCTATTTACCGCTTCAAACGTAACGATTACAGGTTCCAAAATCACAGATACACTTTCACAAGAGCAATTTTCTTTCAGCTTTGCCAACCTGGCGAAACTATCGGGCAGCACTGACTGGAATGACGGATTTACCGCCACGGCGGCGTTTACTTCATCAGCGGTTCCCGAGCCGGCGACAATTGGCCTGCTGAGCCTTGGAGCTTTGAGCCTCTTCCGAAAAAAGAAACGAGTATAAGTAAAAGAAAGGAAGGAAGGAAGGAGAAGAATGCAAAACCATCACTTAATACCCCTCCTGTTAATGTTATTTACCGTCGGATTTATATCTGTCAATGCTAATGCCAGCGTGACAATAGCAACCTTTGCCGATCCATCCGAAGACAGCAACTGGCCGCTGTTTACTGTTGATTTTATAAATAACACAATTAACGGTGGATGGGATGACAACAAAACCGGTCTGATTCTGGAAATCCCTTACAGCGGTTACACCGTTGAAAACAATAATGCCTTCATAGACGCATGGTTTGATATAACCGAAGTGACTATAACATCCCAGTTTCCGACACCGACCGGCATATACGGCAGTACCGGCCCTGGTGTTATCAACTTTTACGAGGACAATACCCAGACAAACCCCTTAGTGATTATTAATTTCGACATTGGTTCTATATCACCGTACGATTTTGGCGCGAATGAAGTGCTATTTACTGCTTCAAACGTAACGATTACGGGTTCCAAAATTATAGATGCACTCTCACAAGAGCAATTCTCTTTCAGCTTTGCCAACCTGGCGAAACTATCGGGCAGCACTGACTGGGATGACGGATTTACCGCCACGGCGGCGTTTACTTCATCAGCAATTCCAGAGCCGACAACGATTTGTCTGCTGGCAATGGGTTCATTGGTATTTATTAAGAATAAAAAAACAGTAAATGAGAAAAGTTAGAAAAATTTAAAAATAAACCCGGCATAGCTATAGCTATAAACGAATGAAATTTACGGCTATGCGATTGTAAAGGAGAAGAAGCAATGATGAGTGAAAGAAGATATTGTAGAAGAGGCGTTTTTGTACTGTTAGCCGTTCTTGGCTTAAACACGTTGACTTATGCCGCTATTATCCACGATTTTCGTATTTTCAACAACTCAATATATGAACAAGACGAGCGGCTTAATTTTACCCTGACAATCACCGATGAGGGCCCCACTTACAGCGGTAAACAGAAAATAGGTTTCAAGTTCAACAACAACAGCACTATCAGTTCATCAATCACCGACATTTATTTCGACGCCCGGCCGGATACCGGCAGCTCTCTTGATTTCGGCAGCTACGTTTCAATCATTGAAAGCTCGGGAGTGTCTTTCAACGAGGACGCATATCCCACAACCCTGCCCGGCGGCGACGAGCTTACCCCTGTATTTGACACATTCCCCGAATACAGCGTTGATTCGGATTATTCATATTTTTCAGACAAAGGCATAAACCCCGACGAATGGCTCAAGCTTATCTTCACGCTCAAGTACGACAGGACTATGGATGATGTAATTGCCGAGCTTGCTGCAGGCGGCAGTTCAGAGAATAATCTTCGAGTCGGCATTTATATCCAGTCTCTGCCTCAGTCAAATAGTCATCCTTCCGGTGGCTGTTGCTGCCCACCTGATTACACCGACAGCGCTTCAGCTATAAATTGCATTCAGCAAGAGCCCATCCCAGAGCCGACAACGATTGTCCTGCTGGCAATGGGTTCATTAGTATTTACCAGAAAAAACAACAAAAAAGCAATAGAAAGAAAAAGATTATAAAAAAGCTAATTTCCATTTGCCTAACAGCAGGGATGATTTTAACGGCAGCGAGCAGCTTTGTCTTCGCAGCGGGCGTAAAAGTCGCTGTGGTGAAAAGCTGGGGTGATGGCATCCCCGCATTTACCGAATTGAACAATAATTATGGCAATTATGGAAGCATTCCGCTGACTATTGATACCTCTCTCAGACTGGTTAGCAGCTTTACCTATGAGGACCTGGTAAGCACCGATGCCAACGTTCTATGGCTCTCCAATCCTGCTGGCGGAGTTAAGCATTACTCTGATGCGGAAGTCGCCGCGATTGAGCAATATGTCAGCGAAGGTCATTCGATTCTCGGCACGTATAGAGTGTTCCAGGGCTGGCAAACCGACAACCGCAAGCTGGCTCCTATTTTCGGATTGCCTCAGGACGTCAATTACAACACAGATATTGTTGGTGCCGGCCAAACCTTCGACATCATAGATACCTATACCAACCATCCATTATTTACAGATATTAACGATCCTTATATCAGTAACGGATACGCAAATGCCCAGGTGCCCGACGATGACTACTCATGGGATGCAAATGACCTCAAGTCAGCCCAATTGTTGGCTAAAACAGACGACAATCGCGGGATAATCACCTTGTATGAGACAACTTCCTATCATGCCATCTTCATCAGCGAGATGCCGGAGTACAACGACAGCCCTGCTGATATGCAGTTACTTTACAATGCTTTGACTGTTCCCGAGCCGGCAACGATTTGCCTGCTGGCAATAGGTTCATTAACACTTACCGGAAAAAACAACAAAAAATCAATAGAAAGAAAAAGATTATGAAAAAGCTGATTTCCATTTGCCTGGTAGCAGGGTGGTTTTTATTCTTAACCTCTATTACAGTCGCAAGCCCCGTTGTATTGTCGCTGGTACCGGCCTACGATTGGTATCATGGGTGCGGGCCGACAGCCGCCGCTTCGGTCGTCGGATATTGGGACTTGCATGGTTACTCCAACTTGTTTAGCGCAGAAGGCTGGGACGCAGTTCGGCTGACGGCAAATGTACAGAATCAGATATCAAGCCCTGAACATAATGCCAGATATGACCCGAAGCCGGATGACACAACCAAGCCCGAGTCGTGGAACAGCATCGCCGACTGGTTTCGCACTTCAAAAGACCCTCTTGACTACGGCTGGAGCTATCAGAGTTATGCCGATGATGCGTTTGAAGGTTATGCTAATTATCGCGGCTATCAGTTTGATTCCTATTATGAAAGCTGGGGCGCTTTCACCTGGAACGACCTCGTCAATGAAATCGATGCGGGTAATCCAATGATGTTCCTTGTCGATTCCGGCGGAGATGGAGATACAGACCACTTTGTGCCCGTCTTTGGATATGAAGACCGAGGCAGCGATGGACTTTGGTATGCTCTTTATACAACCTGGAGTGAAAGCGAAACAACTACCTGGCAACAGTTTCGACCTATGAGCTCCAGTTACAACTGGGGTGTTGGATACGGCACTTTTGTACATCCAATTCCCGAACCGGCAACAATTACCCTGCTCATTTCTGGCGCTTTGAGTCTGATTCGCAGAAAAAACAGGCATAATTTAAAATAAAAGGAGACTTTTGAATGAAAAAGTCAATTTTAACAATTTGTTTGTGTGTGCTGGCAGCGTTTCTAACCGCCCCGGCCGGGGCAACGACCCGTACGTGGGACGGCGAAACCGACAACGAGTGGTGGACAAACGCAAACTGGAACCCTAACGGCACGCCATCTTCCAGCGACGAGCTGACCATCAATTCCGGCTCGCCTACGACTATCGACACCGTTATTACCGCAGACGGCGGGTCCATTACTTTTAACAATTCTGGGACGACAGGCTCGTTTGTGGGACTTTACACCGGCTACTTTGGCACAGGCACGCTCGATATCACCAACGGTGCGGATGTTACCAGCAGCGCCAGCCTCATCGGTTACTCTACCGGCTCGACGGGCACAGCGACTGTCGATGGCTCCGGCTCGACATGGAACACAGGAGGCAACTACCTGTATGTCGGCCGCGAGGATGGCACCGGCACGCTCAATATTACCAACGGTGCGGATGTTACCAGCGGCACCGGCAGCATTGGTACCAATACCGGTTCGACTGGCACAGTGACTGTCGATGGCGACGGCTCGACATGGGACACAGGAATCGACAACTTATATGTCGGCGCTGGGGGCACCGGCACACTCAATATCTCCAATGGTGCGGATGTTACCAGCGGCCGCAGCTACATCGGTAACAATAGCAGCTCGACGGGCACCGCAACGGTCGATGGTTTCGGCTCAACATGGGACACAGGAACCGGCAGCATGTATGTCGGCAACTCAGGCACCGGCACACTTAATATCACCAACAGCGCGGATGTTACCAGCGGCGAAGGTTCAATTGGTCACGAATCTGGTTCCGAAGGCACCGTGATTGTCGATGGTTCCGGCTCGACATGGGACACAGGCACCTCCTGCATGTATGTCGGCGACTCTGGCACCGGCACACTTAATATCACCAACGGCGCAGATGTGACCAGCGACACCGGCTACATTGGTCGCTATAGCGGCTCGACGGGCACCGCAACGGTCGATGGTTCCGGCTCGACATGGGACACAGGAACCGACAGTATGTATGTCGGCAACTCTGGCACCGGCACACTTAATATCACCAACGGCGCGGATGTTACCAGCGGCGAGGGTTACATCGGTCACGAAGCCGGTTCCGATGGCACTGTAACCGTCGATGGCTATGGCTCAAGCTGGGACACCGGCAGTGACGACCTATACGTCGGCTACGATGACTACGCCACCGCCACGCTCAACGTCAGTAATGATGCACAAGTAACCACTGGCGGCAATTTCGTCATCGGTGATAGGGGCACGGTGAACCTCTCCGGCGGGAAACTCTCGGTTAAGTATCTGTCTGGCTCGCCCGACACCCCCATGAACTTCACAGGCGGCGAGCTCGAGATTACTACCGGCCATGCGTTCATCTCCGGTACCAGCCCTCTGGGTTCTTATTTAAGCATGACAAGCGGCCAGGTACTCGATGTGCAGAACGGCACTACGACCGTCGCTTCAGGCGCGATACTAAATGTCAACAATGGCACAGTATATAGCGATGAGCTTCAAAACGATGGCTCCCTATCCATCGGTAACGGCGGTTTGGTGAACACCGCCAGCGGTTTGACCAATAGCTCTTCAATGAGTATGTCCGGCGGCATGATCGCAGGCCCCGGGACAGTTACCAATGACTACGGCGCCAGTTTTTCTGCCAAGGGCACAGTTAACCATGCCCTGAATAATTACGGTACCATCAATTTAGATGACGTGCTGACAGTTAACGGAGAGATGGACAATTACGGCTCGGTCAATATCTCCACCAGCGAGATGCTCCGTCAGAACGGCGGGCTGGACAACTACGGCACCGTCGACTTAGACGGCGGCTCAATCAGCGGCAGCGGAACGGTTACCAATCATCCAGGCGGTATCATCCGCGGTGGAAGCGCAATCGGCAGCCAGATTACCAACGACGGCGGGCTCATACACGCCGATGGTGACTCCACACTGCTTATCTCCGACATGACCGACAACATTAACGGCGGCGAGATGAGAGTCGACGACGGCGCAGGCATTAATGTATTAACACCTCTCTTCAACGACGGCACGATTGTACTTAATGGTTCCAACGCCACTTTTTCCGGCGACACAATTTTGAATACAGGTACAATCCTCGGCCAGGGCTGGTTCTCAAACTCAGTGGATAACGATGGCACCGTCCGGGCCTCCGGCGGAACACTGACGCTCGCCGGCTCCGACTTTACAAACAACAGTACCGGCCGCATAGAAGCCCTCGACGATTCAACCGTCTTTGTTACTCAGGGCATGAAGACCAATCGCGGCGACATTGCCCTGCAGGGCGGCTCATTCGATAACGCCAATCATAACATTACCAACAATAGCTCTATCACAGGCTACGGGACCTTTCGCAGTGGTGGCCTAACTAACAAAAGTCATATCGGAGTCGGCGGCGGCGACCTCGAGGTCATCGGCTCTGTTATAAACGACGGCACCTGCGATATACAAGCCGGTTCAACTGCCGTTTTCTTTGATGATGTCAGCGGCTCAGGCACTTTCGGCGGCAACGGAACCGCTATGTTCCTCGATGTCATTAGCCCGGGCAGCAGCCCCGGCACTATGATCTTTGATACAAATGTGATTCTTGGTTCGGGCTCAACACTGATAATGGAGCTGGGCGGCCTGATTCGTGGCGATGAGTATGACGCGTTCGATGTAGCGGGCGATTTTTTCCTTGATGGTATACTGAACATCGCACTTATAGATGACTTTGTCCCACAGTTTGGCAACATGTTCGACATCCTCGATTTCGAACCGGCCAACCTTTTCGGCGAATTTGATACAATTGGCCTGCCAGCCCTTCCAACAGGGTTAGAGTGGGATACATCGTCCTTGTACAGCTTTGGCGAAATCGGCGTCATTCCCGAGCCGGCAACGATTACTTTGCTAACGTTCGGTTGGATTGTCCTTTTCAGGAGAAAAACAACGTAGCCGACGTTAATTTCGGTAAAATTCCAAGGCTGCGAGGCTATCTCGCGGCCTTTTTATTTATCTGGAAATATCCCATAATCAGGATAAAATAATATCGTTATGGATATTCTTTATAAAAATAAAACGCTCGAAAGGCTGTTGATATTAACGAATGTCGCCGTAACTACTGCCGTAGTGGGAATCGCCTTATTGCAGCTGGGTTTTTACCGGCGGGTATTCCCCGTTTCGCTGATATACCCGGTATATACTGCCGCTACGGTCTTTTTCATAGCTGAGAAATTCATAAGGTTCTTCAACGCCTATTCAAAAAAGGATTTTCTTTCTTTGTGGTGGTACGAGTTTCTGTTTGTCGCGGTTTTATTGATTCTCTTTCTCACAGCTAATTCTCTTATAGCTCTTTCAGTATATCTGCTGCTTCAGATAATAACCAAGATATGCAGAACTATGGTCAATCTCGCCGCTTCGGCTAAAAGCCCTGCCGGCACTTTCATCGGCTCTTTTCTTGTCATCATTTTTTCCGGCGCCGGCTTACTAATGCTTCCCCGCTGCCATGTCGGCTCTTCGATTAGTTTCGTCGATGCACTTTTCACTGCCAGCAGCGCTACCTGCGTTACAGGGCTTACGGTTCTCCGGACGGGGCAGGATTTTACATTAGCAGGACAAGCTGTTATCCTGGCAATGATTCAGCTCGGCGGACTTGGCATAGTGATTTTTGGAGCTGTATTTGCACTGCTTTTCGGTCAGTCGCTTAATGTCAGGCAATCTGCCGCTATGCAGGACCTGCTCAGCGCTCAGACTGTCGGACGAATTACACGTTCAATTGCCTTCGTTTTCATCGCCACCGTTTTAATTGAAACTGCCGGGGCTATCGTTCTTTTGAATATGTGGCAAAAAACAGGACCGCTGCCCCCACATATCAGCAGCAAGTGGTTCTGCAGCATTTTTCACTCGATAAGTACCTTCTGTAATTCAGGCCTGGGATTATTTTCAGACAGTCTGACGCGATATCGCATCTACAGCCCCGTTTATGCGGTGATTTGTCCGCTGATAGTTCTCGGCGGTCTTGGTTTTGGAGTCCTTGAAAACATCTGCGACGTGTCCTTCAATAAAATAAAACATTTCCTAATTAGGCTTTTCACAAAGCAGCCCCCTTCGGGCAGGCAGCCCAAACGTATCCAGCTTCAGACAAAAATTGCTCTGACCGTAACAGCTATTCTGATTGTAACAGGGGCAATCGCGCTGATGATTTTCCAGGCTAACGCCATAGGCAGTGATGGCAAAGACAATTTAACTGTCGGCGATGCATTTTTCCAGTCCATAACCGCCAGGACAGCAGGGTTCAACACCATCGATATCAATGCTCTTTCGACCCCCGACAAGATGATACTTATTGTATTGATGCTTATAGGCGGCTCGCCCGGCGGCACGGCAGGCGGTATCAAAACCGTAACGCTTGCCCTTATTATTATGGCCTGCTATACCACTGTCCGAAAACGCAGTGAAGTCGAAATATTCAGACGTTCCATTCACACTTCGATGGTTTACAGGGCAATGACGGTTACGATGTTCTTTGCGGCTGTTCTGCTGGTTTCAGTATTTGCTCTTACCATCACCGAAAGGTACAGCAGTTTTGAAACCTCTGCCGTAGTCTTTGAAACTGCTTCTGCCCTTGGAACTGTGGGGCTTAGCTGCGGAATTACGCCGGCTTTGACAGCGGCAGGAAAAATTATTATCATTATTACTATGCTGATTGGCAGACTCGGGCCGCTTACGCTGCTCGCCGTTTTGACTTTCAATATAAAACCGGCCCGTTATAATTACCCGACAGAACCTGTGATTGTGGGATAAGAATTGAATGTTTCATTTGCACTGTTAAAATATAAAAACTGAGATACTTTTAATAATTTTATAATTTCTTGATGATGAATTCCTGGCAAAATATAGAGTGGTTCGTCTGGTTGTCGGCAATTGCGGTTCTTGCAGGTTTGATTGGACACTTTTTCATTTTCAAACTGCTTATAAAACTTGCAAACCGCACCCAAACCACCATCGACCACTCTTTTGTAAAACACTGTTTTCGGCCCTTAAACTGGATTGGCATTTTGCTGATATACCGATGGCTTCTGCCTCT
>Ga0315543_1003625_pt1 | contig 13700 bp, 16 predicted proteins | sample SalMarSW160210MG_2_FD_203098 | JGI IMG/M metagenome (GOLD analysis project Ga0315543, IMG submission 203098) | Salt marsh sediment microbial communities from the Plum Island Ecosystem LTER, Massachusetts, United States - Salt Marsh Sediment SW1601-210 ...
AAGAATTTGGATTCAAAAAAGCGATACTCTTAACGGTAACGTCAATGGTCTACGGTATTCTATTTGCAGGTTTAGCTTGGAGAATATTTTGTTGTCTTTTCTAGGCGTATGGCTTTAGAGACGGTTATTACAAAATACTAACTTAAATTTTAGTGCTATCTATAGAAGATTTAGTTTATCCCAGAGCAATCTTTATAACTTGACGTTCTTATTGGAAAAGACGAACTGGAAATAACACAACAGAAGGATACCAAGCATGGGTCATAGAAAAAAGCATGCTCCTAGGCATGGTTCATTAGCTTATTTACCTAGAGGACGCGCCAAGCGAACGGTTGGAAGAATCCGTTTCTGGCCCAAAGTGGAAGAGGGACCAACCCTGCTCGGATTCATGGGCTACAAAGCCGGAATGACTCACATCCTCATGGTAGAGGACAAACCAGGCTCCCTAAACTTGGGCAAAGAGACATCGCATCCAGCGACAATATTGGATGCTCCGCCAATCATAGTTTTCGCCATTCGCGCTTACACGAAAGACCAGTACGGTTTACACACCTTTACTGAAGCTTGGATGAAGAGTCCTCCCAAGGATTTCGACCGAGCCCTTGTTTTACCTGAAGAATTCAACACTGAAAAGAACATGAAGAAGATTGAAGAGAACCTAGAGGAAATAGCGGAGATTCGTCTCCTAGCTGCAACACAGCCGAGACTCGCAGCGGTTCCTAAGAAAAAGCCAGACATTATGGAAATCAAGGTGGATGGAGGCTCAATCAAAGAACAAATTGAATACGCAAAGAGCCTGCTAGGAAAAACTGTCTCGATTACAGACGTTTTTAAAGAAGGCCATTTCATGGATGTGGCGGCGATAACCAAGGGAAAAGGCTTTCAAGGTCCCGTGAAACGGTGGGGAATCAAAATCTTGCCTCGCAAGTCTCGAAAGACCAAGCGGGGAGTAGCTGCAATCGGACCATGGAAACCCGCAAGGGTTCTATACACGGTTCCCAGAGCTGGACAGATGGGTTACCACCAAAGAATCGAATACAATAAACGCATCCTAAAAATCGGAGTCGACGGAAAAAACGTTACTCCAAAGGGCGGATTCTTGAAGTATGGAGAAGTAAAAGGAACATATGTTATCGTGGACGGAAGCCTTCCAGGTCCCGCTAAACGTCTTGTGCGGCTGCGACATCCAGCTCGTCCTCCAAAAAAGATACTTGGCTCTCCCCCAAATATCACTTACATCTCTTTGGAGTCCATGCAAAAATAAATTGGTGATATGTTATGGGTAAGATTTCAGCTAAAGTTTTTGATCTGAAAGGCGAAGAAGTAAGCAAACTTAATCTTCCTCAGATCTTCAATACGCCCAGCAGACCAGACGTAATAAAGCGGGCAGTAGTTGCCATCCAGTCTCATAAGTATCAACCGCAAGGCAGAGACCCCATGGCTGGAAAGAAAAACACAGCAGAGTCCCGAGGAACCGGTTTGGGAATCTCCCGTATGCCACGATTGAAGGAAAGGGGCCAACGAGCCGCTTTTGCCCCGGGCACAGTGGGAGGCAGATCAGCTCATCCTCCTGAGGCTGGAAAGAAGATCAGAAAGAAGATCCCGAAAAAAGAAATGCACCTTGCTTTGCGTTCAGCAATCGCCGCAACAGGGTCAAAAGAGACTGTGGCTTCTAGGGGTCACATGGTGGAGGATGTTCCCGATTTTCCGCTGGTTGTTGTGGATGAAATTCAAAGTCTGAAAAGAACCAAAGACATAGAGGAGACCCTCATGAACCTTGGAGTGTGGCCGGATATCTTTCGTGTCAAAGAAAGCCGGAAAGTTAGAGCTGGCAAAGGAAAGATGAGGGGACGAAAGATGAAACAGGCTGTTGGACCTCTGCTGGTCATAACCAAAAACGATGGCGTGGCTGAGGCAGCTAGAAACCTTCCCGGAATGGAAGTTGCGTCAGTGGAAAACTTGAACGCTGAACTTTTGGCGCCCGGAACCCACCCGGGGAGACTGACTGTTTGGACGAGTTCAGCTTTTGAGAAATTAGAGAAGGTGTTTGGAGGAAAATAGCTTGGATCCCTACAAAATTATCCGATATCCGGTCATGACAGAGGTTACTAGTCGCATACTTGAAGCGGAAAACAAGCTTGTTTTTGTCGTCAGCAAAAAGGCCACGAAAAGGGACATCAAGATGGCGGTAGAGGAGCTTTATGACGTGGTTGTGGATAAGGTCAACTCCACCATAACTCCTGAAGGCGAGAAAAAAGCTTTTGTGAAACTTCACCCAGACTACAAAGCAGTTGACATAGCCATCAAACTGGGTATCCTCTAAAAAAGAGGAACATTGGTTTTCAAGATGCAACTATCCTCCAAAATTTTTCCCGCTATAGTTTTTCTGTTAGTTATCGGAACGTCTCTGACTCTTCTCCTCTATCCAGAACTCGTATACGATATTCTAATCTGGGTGATAGAGTCTTTTCAAGCTGGAGGACTCCCCCTCTTGTTTGTCATGATGATTATACAGGCCTTAGCTATCCCCATTCCCTCTGAGCTTGTCCTGATTGCCGGAGGCTTAGCCTTTGAATTCCCGTTTGGATGGCTCGTTGGCGCGTTAGGATCAATAGCCGCTGCTATGTTAAGCTTCTACATCTCCCGAAAAGGCGGAAGATCCCTTGCCATCCGGTTCGTTGGCGAGAAAGGAATCAAATTCGCGGATAACTGGTTTAACCGCTGGGGCGTTTGGGCTGTTCTTTTGGGAAGATTTGCGCCCTTCATACCCTTTGACGCAATATCCTATAGTGCAGGTTTAACTTCGATGAAATTGAAGAATTTCATGATTCCCACAATAATAGGCACGCTGCCTCGAGCTCTCTTCTACACCTCTTTGGGGAGCTTTTTTGGAGTAACCTTCCAAGAACTCATAGATTCTTACAGAGCTACTGGGGAGATACCTCCCGAACTTCAGAGCATGGTTTCTCAATTCAATTACGTCCTGCTGGGAGTGGTTGCAGTTATAGCTGTGATTTTTGTGGTATACTGGCTTGTAACGCGAAGGTATACAGCGGAAAAGGAAACTAAAAGTATTTAAAAAAGAGTCCCGTCTGTAGAACCTGAATGTTCCAAAGGAAGATGATGCATCTTGGGTAAACGTATTCGAGTTCAAAGACGCGGAAGAGGAAGTTCAACTTTTAGGGCATCAAGCCACAAGAGGGTAGCTCCGGTTCAGTATCCTTCAGTATCCGTCACGGAACAGAGAGGGGTCATCCACGGTCAAGTCAAGGATATAATGCATGATCCTGGAAGAGGGTCGCCTATGGTCGCCGTAAAGCTTGAGACCGGCGAAACCTATTACTCGGTAGTTCCAGAGGGCGTCTATGAGGGACAGCCTACCCAAATCGGCGACGAAGCTTCTGTGGAGATAGGAAACGTTCTTCCTTTGGGCAAGATTCCTGAAGGCACCATGGTCTGCAACATTGAGCTTTCTCCCGGAGACGGAGGCAAAATGGTGCGTTCCTCCGGAGCATACGCAACAGTCATGACGCACACGCCTGACGGAACAATTGTGAAGCTTCCTTCCAAAAGAACCAAGTACGTAAATGATCTTTGCCGAGCAACAATTGGCATAATCTCAGGAGCTGGGCGTGTTGAAAAGCCTTTCCTCAAGGCTGGAACCAAGTTTCATCTCATGAAGGCCAAGGGGCACATGTATCCTCGCACCCGGGGCAGAGCCATGATCGCTGCTTGTCATCCTTACGGTAGCAGCAAGAAAGGTGGACGCAAAGTTACAACCGTTTCAAGGAATGCTCCTCCAGGCAAAAAAGTTGGTTTAATCGCGGCGAGAAGTGCCGGCAACAGACATAAAAGAAGAAGAGAATAGTCTGGAGCAGTTTTTGGAAAAAATATTGATTTCAACAATACGCTGCTATTAGGCGTCAAATAGGGAAATCATCAGCTCCTATTTTCGCTGTCATGTTCTAAATTAACCAGCGTTAGAAATGTTTAATAAATCCAGTTACGCAAGAGGGGATGAGTGAGCAGAAAATGCCCAAAAAAGAATTCACATATCGCGGTCATACAACTGAGGAACTGCAAGGCATGTCCATGGACGAGTTCATCAAGTTGCTCCCGTCGCGGCAACGTCGAAGCCTACAACGGGGACTCAATGCGGGACAGAGGATACTCTTGGAAAACATTAGAAGAGCCCAAAAAGGTCAGAATGAAGGAGAAACGGCGGTCACAAAGACCCACGCCCGCGACATGATAATCCTCCCAGAAATGGTAGGCGCCACCATTCTAGTTCACAACGGAAAGGAGTTCACGCCAGTGGAAATAGTGCCAGAAATGATTGGCTGCTACCTAGGCGAATTCTCCATCACCAACAAGCCCGTAAGACACGGCTCACCAGGTATCGGCGCATCCAGATCATCAATGTATGTGCCACTCAAGTAAGAACCTAGACCGTGCAAAACAATCCCCCAACTTTACTTTTTGTTGATACCGAAGCCTGACCCACACTTTATGGGTCAACGCTCCGGAAACCTTTTTCTAAAAAATTAAGGTTGCTAGCATATTAGGAGACTAATAACAGTGCTATGTTGAAAACAAGCTTTTTCCTGAAATTACGAGAAGACACGAAAGTTACTAACGTATTTTAAATATGGAAAGGCACGTTACTTTTCCATGACTTAACAGACAAACAGTCTGAGAGCGGATAGCAGCATTGGTCACATTAATCGAAGTCTTTATTCTCGCCGTGGTTCAGGGCATAACAGAGTGGCTACCCGTATCCAGTTCAGGTCATCTAGTGATCACCCAAAAACTTCTCGGAGTAAACCCTCCACTAATCTTTGATGTGATGCTGCATGTCGGCACATTAATCGTCGTTCTCACAGTTTTCCGGAAAGACATCGCAGAGATAATCAAAGCATTTGTTAGACGTGATTTCGAAACTGAAGAGGGAAAACTTGCATTATTCATAGTCGTTGGCAGCGTGCCCATAGCAATTATCGGCTTCGTCTTCTACGACTTCCTAAAATCTCTCTTCTCCAACCTCCTTGCCGTAGGATTAGCCCTATTAATTACGGGTTGTGTACTCTTCTTTTCCGAAAAGAGAATAGGCAACAGAAAAATTGGCATTCTAGATTCACTATTGATAGGCTTGGCTCAAGGAGTCACCATAATCCCAGGTATCTCCAGAAGCGGCGTAACATTAGCAACAGGATTATTGCGGAGAGTAGACAAGGCAACCGCCTTCAAGTATTCATTCTTGTTATCCGTGCCCGCCATAATAGGAGCAACGATTATGGAGTCAAAAGAATTGGCAGTGGCAAACGTGGACATGACTCCGCTGTTTCTGGGAGCAACAATTTCCATGATAGTGGGTTACGCATCTTTGAAACTTCTCCAGAAGATAGTTATGAACGAGAAATTCCACCTGTTCGCCTATTACTGCTGGACAGTTGGACTAGCGATAATCATTTTCACAATCTTTCAATAGATTGAACACACGTTTCCTCTAAAAAATGAGGGAAACTTCTTAAGCTTGCTTGAGATGTCGGGAAGGAAGACTAACGTATTTAAGTTATGTAGTCTTTTATGGAAAAGGAATGTAGAGGTGGTATCGTGGGAAAGCGGAAGGTCAAGCGCGAAGACTATAATGCTATCAAGTTGCCGGCTGGTAACGATGTGATGGGTATAGCCAAGACAATGCTTGGTTTCGACCGGCTTATGGTGACTTGTCAAGACGGCAAGGAGCGCCTCTGCAGGATACGCGGGAAGATGAAACGGAGAATGTGGATAAGGGTGGGAGACATCGTTTTGGTTTCTCCTTGGGATTTTCAATCCGACGAGCGGGGCGACATTATCTGGCGATACAAGAGAAACCAGGCAGACTGGCTGAGAAGAAAGGGTTACCTGAAAGTTTAACATAAGAATCCGTAATCATTACATCTTTTCGTTTAACAGGAGGATTTAAAAGCTAGTCCATTTATCAATAACAGCACAAACAACGGAGAATCGCAAAATGAGCAAGAAATCTAGCGACTCAAACGTAATATACGTAGGAAGAAAACCCCCCATGAATTATGTGTTAGGCATCGTAACCGCTTTCAGCGGAGTTGAAGTAAAAGAGGTTAGCGTGAAGGCGAGAGGACAAGCCATAACAACGGCAGTCGACGCCGTCGAAATAGCTAGACGAAGATTCGTGAAAGAAATGAAAGTAGCCAAAATCGCCATAGGAACCGAAGAGATGCCGCCAAGGGAAGGGGAAAGCAACTCGAGGATGATTTCAAGCATCGATATCACCTTGACAAGAAGCTAGCCAAGAAGCATTAGCATATTCTACGTATTCCGCATAACTGACAGCGTCTTCGTTAAAGGTCGCGAGCTCCCTCAGGGAGTTCTTGGTGGTTCACGGCAGAAACTTGGCTGTTCGCTGTTAGTCCATAATCCAGTGCCGAATTTTTTTCTATTTTTTTGTTGCTTTGTAGTGTGTTCATTATTTGATGTAACTTATCATTATACCGTAAGGCTTAAGACATAATACATATTAATAGAATAGTAGGGAAAGCGCTTGGGAAAAGCCGCCATAATAACACCTCTATACATATCCGTAGCATGGACATTGATGACCAGCTACCAGCTTTTCACCGAAACAACAGTAACAACCGTCACGATTTACATCAACATGTACTTGCCTACAATAGGCGCTTGGTTGGCTTCCAAATTAGACATGATCGTATTCATTCATTCCTTTGCATGGATCTTCCTTTTGTCATCCGTCATCCCTGCGTTACTTCTAGGAAAAGAGAGAGGCGTCCTCGTCCAATTCGGCGTATGTCTAACATTAGCTTTTTTGGCATTCGTAGTTCAAGATGCCGTGACGACCGGCCTCGGCAACGGAGCCCTAGATCAGATCCTAGGCATAGCGCCATTGTTCCAAAATCCATTATTAGCTGCGGCTTATTTGGCGCTACCATATCTGATGATGCTGGGATTCGACATTCGGGGTAAACGAAAAAAGGAAAAATGGTCAAAAGTTGAAAAAGTTGAAAGTGAAACCGATGATTTTCCAGAAGACACTTTCATTGTGGAAGACGATCTTAGAGAAGAGGAAAAAACACAAGAAGAAGAAAATGTATATCCAAAGTAAATGCATGCCCGCAAGAGAAACCCAAGCGTCGTCTACTGGCTTGGCAACAGCCTATATCTGAACGTAACCAACAGGTGCTCCAACAGCTGCTATTTTTGTTTCAGAAAATTCAAGAATGGCATTCGAGAATTTAACCTAAAGCTGGAAAAGGAACCGACCTCAGAAGAAGTAATTGAGGAACTGCGAAAGGTTATAGACAGAAAGAGTTGGAGTGAGGTTGTCTTCTGCGGATTCGGAGAACCCTTGGAAAGGCTGAATCTTGTTTTGGAAGTAACCCGATGGATAAAGAAGCATTATTGGAAGGCTGTTAGGGTTGACACTAATGGTCAAGGATACTTACTGAACAAAGGAAGAGATGTGGTACAGGAGTTAAAGGAGGCAGGCGTAGACAAGGTGAGCGTAAGCTTGAACGCCCACGACAAGGCAACATACAATCAAATCTGCAAACCTGTGTTCGAAGATGCCTATGAAAACGTCTTGGAGTTCATCAAAAAGGCTAAAGAAGAGGGCTTAGAAACTGAAGCAACAGCCGTAACGATCACAGAGGTGGACCTTGCAAAGGTCAAAGAACTGGCAGAAAATATGGGGATCAAATTCTCAGTAAGAGAATATATTCCCTGCTTCTGGTAGAACACCCATCAGCTCTAGATTTCCCAACTGTTCTAAAAAATAGTATTATTTATGTCCCTCAATTATTGGTTCATGGGAAGTTTTACCTAAATGAGATCGAATCTCAAATTAGGCGTCGTTATCGGAATCCTAACCCTAATCAGCGTTGCAGCTGGATGGTATTTTCATCCTAACACACTCAGATACGATGAAGGCTTTGAAGAGGATTTCGGCGGATGGGAAGGGGACGCTGATGTTCCTCCAGACCCAAACAACCCAGGTTCCCCTGTTGACTGGAACGTTTCACGGGTAACTTCTCCCGTTAAATCAGGACAATATTCTGTGGAGCTATACATCAATGGGAGGCAGGATGACGGCACAGTCTGGATTGAAAAAGCGCTGTCAGTGAAAAGAAACTCGCAAATTCAAGTTAAGGTTTATTTTGATTTTTACAGTGAAAGCGAGAGTTTCAATGCGATAGCGGGCGTTGTCGGTTTTGCAGGAACTTCTAATCCTGAAGTCGAAGCAGACTTTACTGTTCTTGGACAAGCCAATGAGGTTTCAGGATGGAAATGTTACACCCATACGGCAACTCTGAAGACGGGCTCCAGCGGAGAAGTTTGGGTTGCTGTGGGAATTAGTGTACTTTGGGAGACCGAGATGACATACAACTTGGATGATGTAGAAGTTACAATAAGTTAGAAAACTAAAACGCAATCTTTGAGGCTGAAGACTCTTCCCCTACATTTCGGGAACATTGAACCCGACCAAGCGGATTTTGCTTTTACACTGGTTACACTGAATTACTAATGCTTCTAGATTTTCACCATGAACCTTGGTGTTGATTATTCTGTAAATGTCCTCGGTTTCGTCTTCAGGAGATATGATGACTCCACAACCGGGACACGGGAAGTCCCCTTCTCCTCGAAGTTCTGCCAGATCCACTTGATACACCAGAGGTGATCCCATACGTTCCATCTTCCTTTTCACTGTTGATGCTCTCTGTGCCCCTATTTAGTAAATAACGTTTATGAACGCCTCATCTATCTCGATTTTATATATCCAATTTAATGTTGTTTCATCTGGATTCTGATTTCAGAAACTGAATTCGACCTATCACTGAAGGATTTGAAAGCGAAACATATAAAATATGCTTGAGAGCATAATAGGTATAGCAGGGAGAAGAGAACTTGTCTCCAAAGGGCCGTTCAGTTAAAAGAACCACAATCATTTTGGATGAAGAAGAACGAGAATACATAGATTCTCTCATAGAAAAAGGAAGAGAACCGGGAATAAAACCCCTCATATCAAAGATGCTCGACGTTTACCGAAGCATGCGAATCTACGACTGGAAATACCCCGGAGAATACTACATAGGCATCAGCCGCGTAGCCTTTCTAAACGTCGAATTCCTCGACACTCTCCTCAAATACATCCCTGAAGAGAAGTGGAGAGAAGTTGGGCGAAAGATTGGAGAAATCACCAAAGTTTCTCTGGAGGCCAGCATTGACATAGAAACTGCAAAGCGGGAAAGATGGGCTGAAGTTTTTAAGAGGCTGCGTGTCCAGGGTTTCGGTGACTTCTACATTAAGAACAAATTTGTGATAATTAGAACACCGCTCATCAACAATCCGGAGGTTTGGTGCGGATTTCTAGAAAGCTTACTTGGAGTTAGCTTGGAAGTGAGAACCCTAACGCCCCCCCTCGTCTTTGAGATCACCAGCTAAATTCATCATAAGACGCGGCAGATACTCTTCAGCGATTCTCTTTGTTGACAAAGTGGAAATGTTGAGGAAGTCATCATAGTTGGTAAATGCTCCATCATGTTTCATTTTTTAATCATTTTCTGAATAAATTTGAAGATAAGTGCATTTTTAATATTGTTTTTTCACATTTGGATTCTGAATTGAACATTTACGTGTAATACATATTGCAGTTTCATATTTGTTAAATACCGTGACTTCAGAGTTTCTGTGCATAGGAGAATTCGAATAATGAGAAGCATATTAAAATCGAAAAAGGGAATCTCACCAATCCTTGCCACACTACTCTTGATCGTTATCGCCGTCGCAGCCGTCATAGTCACCTACGCTTGGGTCATGACATTTACAACATCTACAACAGGCCAGGCAGGAGCCATGTTAGCACCTGAAAACATAAGATTCTACAACTCAGGAGGAAAGAAAGTCGAAATTATCGTAAGAAACTCCGGAACCGGCGACGCAAAGGCTGCAGAAGTATATCAAGGCACATCAGCCTCAGATCTCCAGCAGGTTAGTTCAGAAACCTACAATCCGACGTCAAACATAATCAGCGCAGGTTCATCCATTAAAATCACCTTCAGCCTCAGCTGGACGAGCGGAACGAGATATTACTTCAAAGTGGTCACCGAAGAAGGATTTAGCCTTCCCTTCAGTGCAGAGGCACCTTAATCTCACCTCTCTTTTCCCTCTTTCCGAAGAAAACCTAACCTAGAATTTTTATACTCTACCTTTTCACAAAGATACACATGGATAGATGATCTAGCGTGAACCAGATATTTGACGGCGCTCGAATTATCTTATGTCTCAGCTTCTTGATTTATGCTTCCTGGAGCGACTGGAAAACCAGAGAAGTGAGCAACAAAGTTTGGGTCATCCTGGGACCCTTAGCCCTTGCCCTAACCGCGTTCCAGTTTTTAATATATTCCCCCCAACTGCTATTTTCATATATTCTATCCTTTGTAATAACCTCAGCCTTAGCCATAGCAATCTTCTACGCTGGAGGCTTCGGAGGAGCAGACGCCAAGGCTTTGATGTGTATCGCACTTGCTTTACCTGGTTACCCTGAGTATCTTCTTCCACAACCCGCAGGATTATTTTCTCCCTTATTTCCTCTAACTATCTTCACTAACAGCGTTCTCTTAGGTGCCCTCAGCGTGTTCTATGCTCTCTTCCGTAACCTCCTCTGGAAGGTTAGAAACAGGGGGGGTGTCTTTGAGGGGTTAGAAACAGAGTCTTTTGGTCGCAAAATTCTGGCGCTTTTCAGCGGTTACAAGGTCAAGATTTCTAAGCTGGAAAAAGGGCACATGTATCCTCTTGAAGACGTAGAAGTTAACGATGAGGGAGAAATTAAGAGAAAGTTGTTGGTGTTTCCGAAGGATGAGGAGCGCGAAGAGATTGTCTCAAGAATCCTAGAAAATGTAAAAGAGGAAAAACTTGATGGCGGGGTATGGGTTACTCCCGGTTTGCCCCTCCTCATCTTTATCACAGCAGGCTTAATCATTGCATTAGCCTACGGAGACATCGTGTGGATTCTGCTTAGCTCATTCCTTAAGTAAAAAATTGAACTTGCAACACAGGAGAATTCCACAGGAAACAGGCTTCTTTAGTATCCAACGTCACAAGCGAACAAATTGCACTGGAGAAACTACGGTTTGACTTTTCCTCCGAGTTTCCTGTTCACTAATTGTGGAGTTTTGTGGTTTTTGGGAAGCTATTTTTGTCTAGCAGCTTGGCTTGCAAGAGTACAGTTGTTCCCTTAGCGGTTACTGTTGAGGCGATCCAGCCCATCAATCCTAGGTAAAGGATTCGGATGGCGGCTTCTATGAGAGGGGACAAAGCTTCTCCGAAGGATGCCATGAGGCTGGGAACCGGTAGGACATTGATGCCTCCCTGCAGATGAATGCAGGCAATAATGAAGGTGACGGATAGGAGAGCGATGCCTACGAGAAGAATGGTGATTCCTGAAGTTTCAGAGGATTTCATCCGCAACCAAACATCAACTCAGTTTACTGTAACACTTGGGGGATGCTCCACTATCACCCAGAGACCAAAATGTCCATCTTCAGGGCTCGTATAAATAGGTTCACCCTCGAAGGTAACAACCGCCCCCTTCCAAGTCACGTCTAAAGGATCAATGAAATTGGCTGGGTATCGCTCCACTGGGTTAAATTCGATGCTAGAATCGGTCACGTTCAGAGCTCCTGTGTTGTCGCCCGCTATGGTGTCGAAGACGTAGAGGTTCTGGTTGTCGGTGTCTGTGAACATGAGCCCTGCTCCCGAGTTTTCTGAGATGAATTGGCTCCAATGGTGATCTCCACCCGTTGATGAATTGTTGTAGAAAATGCCTGTGGAATTTGACGTTTCGGGGTAGCCTTCAATTGTTGTTCCGTTTTCTGTTAGTGGCGTTCCAATGGTAACTGAGAGCTGGATGGCACTGAGGTCTGTTACGTTTCTGTCTTTGAGCGAGTCCACGAAGATTGTTCTTGCGGAATAAGTATAATAATGTGCGTTTGCCGGTAACGTCAAAACTACCTGTGAATAAAAGTTAGGACTTCCTGCAACTCCGCCACTATATTCTGGTTCTTGTTGAACTATATCTCTCACGGTGCCATTATAAATTACATAAGCGGGGTCTGCTCCATATACAGGGCTTTCTCCATTTACCCGCAATATATCTGCCTTCGTGTTGGAATCTTCACCAACTGATGTTACCCAAAAATCAATTAGAATTCTGGCGCGACGTATAAGGACAGGTGAGGGAGAGCCACTCTGTCTATATGTAACTTCGACTTTCATATCATTAATTTCTGTAATGTCGTCAATTATGTTGGAAATGTCGTAAGTCTTCCATTCATAATAGTTATGCAAGTTATTGATAATATATGGATCATGTATTGTCGTGCCATCATCTACACGAAATTCAAAATAGTCATCACCACTGCAGCGGCATTCAAACTGCATTCTGACAGATTTTGATGCTGCATCAACCGCTGATACGCCAGTGAGATCTTGAAAACCAAACCATCCTTCAGTGTTGTAATCATCATTATCGGAAATATATGAATCGCTGTCGTCAAGATAAGGTGAACCGCCCGATCTGTTCCACTGGTCAGTCGACCAATCGAAATTGTTAACATAAAGGTATTTTTCACCGAGAAGCAGCGCTAAATCGTTAGTTCTCAGAATTCCATTATCAGGATCATCATTGAAGTACACGTTTTCCCAAGCATAAGGTGTCTGGCATATTGTATCGTTACCACTCCACCACAGAGTAGCCTTTTCCACGGTGTGATTGACTGAAAACACCACCATGTTTCTGTTTTTGAAGAGACTTGCATTGCTGGTGAGACCCAAGGGCAATTTGTAGTCTGATGCCCAATCCTCCACCTGGTAAGGCACTTCTTGGTTCTCTCCATCTACTATCGTTAAGTTAAGGTGGAGAGCCTTGACGGGAAGAGGTGGAATCGGCTTCGCCTGCGTTGATAGTTGCAGGTTTTGACCGAGCCATCGTAAGGTGCCATTCTGAAGAGCCTCAATGATCAAAGTGTCCTTGGTTAAAGATGAGTAGATGTTTTCCATTCCAGTAGCGTTCCAGTCAAAAGTGTAAGTGTACTGAGGGATTCCTGAGGCAAGTGAGCTTTGGGAATAGAACGCTGTCACCATGATGCCTCTTTGATCGCTAACTTTGACCGAGTACGCGTCTTGGTCTACTCCTTCGGGGATTTCTATAACGTAAGTGCCGTTAGAAGAGATTACTGGGTTATTTTCCGGGTTGACAAGACTCCAGGTTGAGTTGACATAGTTGTACTTGTAGAAATTGAAGCTTGTTTTCTCCAATCCAAGTTCGGGTTCGTTATTGTCGCGGATGATACTGATTCTGGTTTCATCGGCGTTGATAGGTTCTAATAAACTGACTTTCAAGACTGAAGAGGTTTTATATTGTACTCCTTCTATTCCTAGACCCGCCAAGGAATAGGTTACTGAGACGTTTCCCATACTGTAGCTTTGTGGCGTATACCAATTTGTCGAGACATTCTCGGAATTGAGTTCAAAGGATGGGTTCCATTCTGGATGCGAATGAGCGATGTTAAGCAATCCGCTTTGAAGATAGCTGGTTGCAAGTCCCTTGGCATATGTTGAGTTTCCCGTGACTTGAAGGATTGAGCCGTAGTATCCAACGGTGAAGT
>Ga0315543_1003626_pt1 | contig 13693 bp, 20 predicted proteins | sample SalMarSW160210MG_2_FD_203098 | JGI IMG/M metagenome (GOLD analysis project Ga0315543, IMG submission 203098) | Salt marsh sediment microbial communities from the Plum Island Ecosystem LTER, Massachusetts, United States - Salt Marsh Sediment SW1601-210 ...
AATAAGGCGGCTGAAGAATACCGGCATTTATTAACCTTCAGAATTACGAAGCTGTACTGGAATCAAAATCTTACCTGTTCGCTTTTTACTTATTTTTCACCGTCAGACAAAGATGTGTATATGCGGCCTAATATAAATTACAAGGTTAACGACAACCTGGCAGTGGAAGTTGGTGCAAATGTTTTTTGGGGTGATTATCCCCATACATTTTTCGGACAGTTTGAAGATAATACAAATATATACACTGCAATACGTTACAGTTTTTGAAAAGGTGTTTCATTATGAATCACGAGATATATGACTGTATAGGCTCTGTCGGAAGAGCACTTTATAATAGCTTCTTCAGAGATAGATAATGGAGCAAACATTTAAAACCACAGAAATCAATGTCAGATTTCATCCGGCCGGTTACAGGATGGATAAAACGGTTTCGCCAATTGAGGCTCGTTACTATGGGAAAGAAACGCGATTGGGCGAAGTAGCTCTGTTGGTAAAGGAATTAAGCGGTCAAAAAGTAGGGCTGGCCTTTTGTATAGGCTTAAGCGAAGTAGCAAAGATTAGAGAAACAGGTTACTTCTTGGTGAAATAGAAATGCAGAACTTAGTCAAAGATTTTTTAAAACAAAAGCGTTTCGCAATAGTAGGTTCGTTCAGGCATGAGCAAAAGTACGCCTACCAAATTTTAAAGAGTTTGAAGAATAGCGGTTATGAGGTTTATCCAGTCAATTCACGTTTTAAAGAAGTAGAGGGCTTAACCTGTTATCCAAGCGTTAAGGATATTCCCATAGTCTGTGACGTTGCTGACATAGTTACTCCGCCGGCAGTAACTGTGAAAATCGTGAGAGAATGCAAGGAGAAAGGGATTTGCAGAATATGGCTTCAGCCCGGGGCTGAAAATGAATGGGCTATAGAATTCTGCAAACAGAATAATATTAAAGTTGTTTTTAATCTCTGCGTTATGTTGGAAAGAATATGAAACTTTGAATGAGTTTCTTTTTGTGGTTGGTTCATAACACTGAGGAATAATGGAACGGACATTTAATGCAGAACAAATTACCGTTGGTTTCCATCCAGCCGGTTACAGGATAGACAAGACTGCTTCGCCGATGAACAGGTATACAAAGTGGCAAGTTCTACCTGGAAACCGATGGCGTAATCCGGAGCCGGTCTGTTTCGATTCGTTACCACAGCAAGGCTGGTTTGCGAAAGACAGATTTGATTGGGATGAAATTAACATGACAGAAGAAAGGAACATAAGATTATGCTGATGCTTGGCATAACCGTTCTATCCATCCTTGTCATTTCGGTTTTGATGAGCATGACCGGCCGTGGTGGAGGTAACTTTTACGTGCCTGTGTTAGTAGCTTGCGGATTGCCCATGCTCGAGGCAGCTACGTCTGCACAATGTATCCTGCTGTGCACGGCTGTAGCGGCTGCGACAGTCTTCCAGAAGAGCCGAACTATCGACTGGAAGCTTGCGATGGTGATCGATCCACCGACAGATGTGATGGCTTTGCTGGGTGGATACTATGCTCATGTCCTGCCAGGTGGAGTTCTGAAGTTTGTATTCGCCATCTTGCTTGTATTATCTGGCTTCTTCATGTTGCGGCCTGCAAGGAATAGACAGTATTCCGGCAAGAATCGGTTGGGCTTCTGGCATCGAAAGTTCGGTGAGCAAGAATACGAGGTGAATCTGTGGTTGACCCTGCCGATCACCGCGGGGGCCGGATTGGTTGCGGGAATGGTCGGGATTTCCGGGGGCTCTTTCAAGGTTCCATTGATGATCCTTGGCTGTGGCGTACCTATGCGCGTGGCAGTAGGTACATCATCCGCCATGGTCGCCGCCACAGCTCTTATGGGCCTGATTGGACATTCGGCAGCCGGGGATTTCAATGCATCTTGGGCCATTCCCATGAGCGTCACCGCCGTAACTGGAGGGCTCCTGGGCGGCGTATTCTCGATTAAAACAAAGCAGAAAAACCTCAAAAGGATATTCGCTTACACGACGTTAGGAGCAGCTTTGTTCATGGTAATAAATGCGTTGCAAACGTCTGGAAATTGATGGGAAGCAGAATGAAAATAGCGATTGCAAGTGGTAAGGGCGGCACAGGTAAGACAACTATTGCCACTAATCTTGCCCAATATATAGCTGCTTTAGGCCGGCCGGTTCAATATCTTGACTGTGATGTTGAAGAACCGAATGGCCACATCTTCCTGAAGCCGAAAATAACAACCAGTCAAGAAGTTACAGTAGATGTGCCACAGGTCGATTTGGAAAAATGTGTTGCCTGTGGTAAATGCGGCGAAATCTGCCAGTATAGTGCCATTATCTGCATAAAAGAAAATGTGTTGACCTTCGAGCAGCTTTGCCATTCCTGCGGCGGATGTATGCGGGTTTGTCCAGCCGAGGCAATCGAGCCAAAGCTGCTTGGTATCGGAGACATTGAATTCGGCAAAGCTGGTGACATAGATTTTATTCACGGCAGACTGCATATTGGTCACGTGAGAACGCCGTCTCTGATAAAAGAAGTCAAAAGACATATAAAAAAAGACAGTCTGGCAATAATTGACGTCCCGCCGGGCACATCCTGTCCGGTGGTTGAGGCGGTCAAAGGTGCAGATTTTGTCCTGCTTGTTACCGAGCCGACACCGTTTGGCCTAAACGATCTGAAGCTGGCCGTTGATTTAGTCAGGAAAATGAATTTGCCCTTTGCCGTTGCCATCAACCGTTACGACATCGGCAACGACGATGTGGAGAAATACTGCAGGGCTGAAAACATAGATATCTGTCTAAACTTGCCGGACGACCGACGTATCGCCGAGGCATATTCAACCGGCCAAATGATTGTAGATGTATTAAGTGAGTACAACAAGGAATTTTCAGAACTATACGAATATGTAAAGAGTGCAAAGGCAGAAATTGATGATAAAAGACGACTACAAGTTCGGAGAAAGAATAACTCGTGACCTGCAAGCTCGCCGTGCAGCACGCAAAATCCTCGGCGTTAAAGAAGGCGTGACTAAAGAAGCACTGAAGAAAGCGTATAGGCGGGCATCGCTGAAGTATCACCCGGACCATAATCCGAATAACGATGACGCAGATAAGAAGTTTGTGCTCGTCAACTGCGCATACGAACTTTTAGCAGAAGATAAGCCCTGCCAAGAGTTGTTAGAGGAAATCAAGTTATGGCCCGGCGTCCCGGAAGACGATGAATATAAACTTGATAATCCATGGGGACACTTTTTGTGGTGGCGTGAAAAGTTTTTTGGCTAAAAAATAAGGTTCTCTGGTATGGACAAGTATTTACAATCCTGCAAAACGGAATTTTGGAAGAACGTTTTCAAAGCCGAGCTGGATTATATTCTGCGGGAATTAAACGGGACTAAGGATGTTTTAAGCGTTGGCTGCGGCCCCGCAATTATAGAGACAGGCTTGGCCGAATACGGTTTTAACGTTACCGGGCTGGATATTTCCAAAGAGGCTTTGGACCAGGCACCGGACGGTATAAGAACTGTGGCAGGCTCAGCAGAAAATATGGATTTTACGCAATTCTCTTTCGATGCAGTTATCTATGTTGCCTCTTTGCAGTTTATTGAAAAGTATAAAGGAGCTATAAAAAAGACTGCTCGTGTCCTTAAACCGGGCGGCAAATTTCTTGTTATGCTGCTTAATCCGCAATCCGAGTTTTTCAAAGAAAAAGTCAACAATCCGGCTTCTTACGTCAGCAAGATTAAGCACACAGACTTGAGAGAGATTGAAAGGACAATTGCAGAGTATTTTTCCGTTCAAACCGAATATTTTTTAGGCATCAAGGGCCAGCAGATTCTTGAAAGCCAAAATCCTAATTTAGCAAGTCTTTATGTTATAAAAGGAAAAAAGAAAGATTAAATATCAGGGAAAGACAAACAGGAACTGTCGTGAGAACAGAACGATCAGAGATGGTTTTCTAATCATAGGAGTTTTGTAATGGTCGTCGCAAAACTGCCTGATAACTTTTACGAAAAGATTAAACTGCGTTTGTATCAACGAATCGGCCGAGAGCTGCGTTTAGCTTATCGCGTGCTTGATTTGGGTTGTGGCGCGTGTGAGCTTGCTCAGTACCTGTCCGAGACCTACGGTCAAAAAGTTACAGGAGTGGATATTTCTGCCAATAGTTTCCCAAATAACCGAAATATCACCAAAAATACCAAGCATATTCGCTGTATTCGTAAAGATGGAGCTCAGCTTAGTTTCATTCTAAACAAAACGATAGATGCAGTGGTAATGTCTTGGGCTTTGCATGAGATGAAATATCCTCAGGCGGTTTTGCAAGAGGCCCATCGTGTTTTGCGACCAGGCGGCAAAGTGCTTGTCGTTGAGTTCCCGCGCAACTCATTGGCGCAAAAGTTATGGAATGAGAACTATTACACCAACAAGGAATTAGTTGATTCTCTCCGTAAGGCTGGATTTGAAGATATCCGCGCTAAACGAATTGAACATAAACAAATCCTTTGGGTGACCGGTTTTCGCAGTAAGAATTGATCTGAAAAGGAAGAAACTGTAGGTGTTAAAACTTATGAAACGCCAAAAGAGTTACTTGTTCAAAAATACGGTATATCAAGAAAGTGGAAAATCGGCAAAAACTGCCTTCAGCGGACCCGGTGAGCTGGAAATCGGCCCAGCCCCAGAATTCGGTGGCAACCCGGAGACATTAAATCCGGAGGAGATGTTCGTTGCTGCGATTAATGGCTGTATAATGACGACCTTTCTCTACTTTGTGCGAAAGTCGAATGTTGAAATTTTGGCGTACTATTCGGACGCAGAAGGTCAGGTCGAAAAAGGAGCAGGGGGATTTCGATTTACTAATGTGGAAGTTCGAGCAAAAGTTGTATTAAATGATGACAAGTTTGCTGAAAAGATTCGTGAATTTGGCAATCTTGCCGAAAAGTACTGTCTTGTATCTCGCTCTGTAGCTTGCCCAATCCGGTACCATCTGGAAATAGGATAGAAATTAAAGGAATCAAAAGAATATATAAATGAGAAGGCTTTATCCTAAATCAAAAGTTGAAACCACAGGGTTTATGGCCCGATACTACGATACCCTGCTCGATATTGCCACTTTTGGGAAATATCTTCCGTTTATAAAGCAGGTCATAAACATAGCAAATATCAAACCGGACGACAGAATCCTCGACATGGGAGCAGGGACAGGCAGAAACGCTTGTTTGATTATAAGATATCTATCCGGTGAGGGTGAGTTGGTTGGAGTTGATATCTCTAATGATATGATTGCTCAGTCTAAAAAAAGATGTACAGATTTTCCCAACGTTAAAATTATCAATCGAAGAATTGACCAAACCTTACCTTATAAAAATGATTTTAGCAAAGTTTTTATCTCATTTGTTTTGCATGGGTTCCCACAAAATGCCAGAAAGGTAATTATTGAAAATGCTTTTCAAGCCTTAAAGCAGGGTGGGGAGTTCCTCATCTTAGATTATAACGAATTCTCGCTGCCGGATATCCCTCTTTACTTAAGGCTTGCTTTTAAGCTTATAGAATGCCCTTATGCCTTTGATTTTATCGAAAAAGATTGGAAGAAAATACTGGCCGATATAGGGTTTAATAACTTTAAGGAACACTTTTTCTTTCGCCATTTTATAAGACTGCTAAAGGCAGTAAAGCCAGATGGCCCTGCCCCATAAATAAAAAGGCGTGTCAGGACTCTGCGGAAGTCTTAAAACTTCATACAGATATGTAAAAGGATGTTGAAGAATTTGATTATAGATTTTTTTGGAGTCAGCGAAAATGATGAATGTCAGTAAAAACAGATGTGTTGGCTGTGGGCTTTGTGTCGACGTTTGTTCGCAGGACGCTATTGTGATAAGTATAGGCATAGCAAATATTGAAAAGGAAAAATGTGTTGAATGCCGAGCTTGCTTACGAGAATGTCCTCAAGAAGCTATTATGTTTATCGAAAATATCGAGCTTATGGTGGCCTTTGGAACTGATGACGGCAACACACTAAAAAGCAACCACCATGTTGGAATGTCAAAGTATTTCAAGGTATATCGGTTTTCTGACGGCAAGGAAGAGTTTGTTGAACAAAGGAGTAACGTGAAATATAAAGAAGATGAATTAGAAACTCACGGAGACCCCGGAAAAGCTAAAGCCACCGCTTCAGCTTTAGGAAATGTAGACGTTCTTATTGGGCGTATGTTTGGCCCGAATATCACGAGGCTGAGAAACAAGTTTGTATGTGCAGTTGTCAGGAAGGATACCATCGAGGAAGCAATTCAAATGGTACGCGAAAATATCAACGAGATCATAGAAGAAGAAAGTAAAGAGGATAGAAGAGGTATAATCTTAAAGTAAAAATGCCCCCGTTTATATAGTTGGTGCTCATATCGTCTGAAGCGACATAGACTATAAACACTAACCTCTCAAAAATTGATAAGTACGGTAGAATTACTAATGTGCCAGCAGAAAAAGGAGGTTTTATTTTGAAGGAAATAGTCGTTATAAGTGGTAAGGGTGGCACGGGCAAGACAAGTATCGTCGCATCATTTGCTGCGCTTGCGAAAAGTGCTGTGTTGGCCGACTGCGATGTCGACGCAGCAGATTTGCATCTGGTATTGCAGCCCGATATAAAACAAACCCACGACTTCAGCGGCGGCAAACGGGCATCCGTTGTTACAGCAAAATGCATCGGCTGCGGCAGATGCGAGGAAGTCTGCAATTTCGACGCTGCCTTATTCAACGGCCCAGCCAATGATGTAGTCGAAAGAACTTACACGATTGATTCCATCGCCTGTGAAGGGTGCAAAGTATGCGTGGAATTCTGTCCGGTCGATGCAATAGAATTCAAAAATGCCATCAACGGCCGATGGTTTATATCAGATACGAGATTCGGCCCTATGGTGCACGCCAAACTCGGAATCGCCGAGGAAAACAGCGGCAAGCTCGTCAGCTTGATTCGCAAAGAGGCAAAAAAAATCGCAACTAAGCAAAATAAGAACCTGATAATCGCAGATGGCTCACCCGGTATTGGCTGTCCGGTAATTGCCTCGATTGCCGGAGCAGATTTAGTATTAGTCGTTACCGAACCAACCGTTTCAGGCCAACACGACCTCGACCGGGTCATTGAACTGACAAAGCATTTTGGAATCCCCACAGCAGTTTGTATTAACAAATACGATATCAATCCCAAAATCGCAGAAGCAATTGAAAAAAGAACCGGCGAAAAAGACTTGAAAGTGGTTGGTAAAATTTCTTACGACACCGAAGTAACCAAGGCACAGCTCGTCGCCAAAACTATTGTCGAATATTCAAGCAACCAACTAAGAGAGCAAATAGTATCACTGTGGCAGGCACTACTGGATATATTAAATACGAGGGAAACAAAATAATGGAAAATATAGCACACAAGTTTCTTGTTTTAAGCGGCAAAGGTGGTGTTGGCAAAAGTACTATCGCTGTCAACCTTGCCGTTTGGCTCTCGATGCAGGGTAAAAATGTTGGCCTATTGGACATCGATATTCATGGACCTAGCATACCTAAACTATTAAATCTCGACGACAAAGCTGTTCAAGCTGAAGACGATAAGATCAAACCCATTTTATATAGCGACACGCTCAAAATAATGAGTATCGGATTCTTGTTGCCGGATGAAAGTAACGCTGTTATCTGGCGCGGGCCTATGAAGCATAAGGTTATAAAGCAGTTTGTAACGGACGTCTCCTGGGGCAATCTTGATTATCTCGTAGTCGATTGCCCGCCCGGTACCGGCGACGAGCCGTTATCAATAGTTCAACTGTTAGGTAATGCCGACGGTGCCGTTATTGTTACTACTCCTCAGCAGCTTTCTGTCACTGATGTCAAAAAGTGCATAACATTTTGCAGGCAACTGAATTTACCTGTTTTGGGAGTTATAGAGAATATGAGCGGTTTTGTCTGCCCGAAGTGCGGCCAGAAAACCGATGTGTTCAAGTCCGGCGGCGGTGAACAAATGGCCAGACAAATGAACGTACCTTTCTTAGGACGGATACCAATAGACCCGCAAATCGTAGACACCTGTGATTCAGGTCAGCCGTTTGTATATCACTACAACCAAAGTCAAACGGCGAAGGCTTTCGAAAAAATATTGAATCCCCTTCTCGAGCTTGACAACAATGCTCAGGAATTAATCGAAACACAATCTTTACAAACAGGAGATAAGAGAATGCGCATAGCAATTCCGTTAGTACGAGGCAAATTGAGCCTTCACTTTGGTCATTGTGATCAATTTGCAATCTTTGACATCGATGACAACATTAAAAAGGTTACAAACAGGAAAGATGCAACCCCTCCCGGCCATGAACCCGGAGTATTGCCGAAGTGGTTACACGAAAACAATGTAAGTGTTATTATAGCTGGCGGGATGGGCCAGCGTGCACAGCAGCTTTTTACCCAGAATAACGTCAAAGTTGTGATAGGCGCATCCGACCAAACTCCTGAAGAGCTTGTGTCCGCTTATCTGGAAAACACACTCCAAACTGGAGATAACATCTGTGATCACTGATTTATATTTATAGGGGACAGTGAAAATGCCTACATATGAATATAAATGCGAAGATTGTGGTTATACGTTTGAAAAATTTCAAAATATGAAGGACAAACCTATCACAAAATGTCCAAAGTGCAAAGGCGGAGTTCAGCGGTTAATCGGGCCCGGTGCGGGTGTGATTTTCAAAGGTTCGGGCTTTTACGCAACTGATTACGCTAACAGCAATGCTCCAGCTTGTGGTCGAGACAAACCTTGCTGTGGCCGTGATGCACCATGCGAGGAAAGGCCGTGTGAATCTTAATCAAGCACCTAAAAAGTTCTAAAATGATGAAACGAATATGAGCATTACAGAAAATTATGCAAGACTCCGGGAAGAAATTCCAGCAGATGTGACCACAGTTGTATCCGGTAAGGCAAGAACAACGGATGAAATAGAAGAGGCGATAAATGCCGGGGCTACAGATATTGGTGAAAATTACGTTCAGGAAGCCGGGCAGATGTACAGTGCTTTAAAGAAAAATGCAGCTAAAGTTAGATGGCATATGATAGGCAATCTGCAAACGAACAAAATAAATAAGGCACTAAGAATTTTCGATGTAATTCAAACTGTTGATTCTCTGGAAAAGGCGGCAGCTATTGATAGAAGGGTAGAAAAAGCGAGAAAGAGAATGATTCCGGTTTATATAGAGATAAATATAGGTAGCGAATTTTCTAAGGCAGGCATAAAACCAGCGGAACATGAACCTTTTGATGAATATATGGAAAGATTAGTCGAGGATATGTCTAAACTTGAACATTTAAGAATTGAGGGTTTGATGACTATGGGACCTCGCTTTGGTGCCCCTGAGAACGTTAGGCCATATTTCAAAAGAACAAGAAAGATATTTGAAAATATCAAGGAGCTTGATTTGCCAAATGTGAATATGAAGTATCTGTCTATGGGTATGACAAATTCGTACAGGGTTGCCATAGAAGAAGGTTCCAACATGGTCAGAATCGGAACGGCAATATTTGGAGAAAGAAATGGCAGATGACGTTGATAAAATTGCAAAAAATCTTCAGGGAACTACCTTGGAAGGTTGTTCACAAAAGCTTAAAGATGAATTTTTCGATCCCAAAAATATTGGCAAAATAGAAAAGCCGGACAGTCATGCCAGTATAACCGGTGTTTGCGGCTTACTTTACTTGCCTAAAATGCCTTTGGCATATCGCAGACACGTAAAACGTTACACAGGATTAGGTGTTGAATCCGGTATATTTCAATTATGATGGTGAAAAATGCAGATATATAAAATAAAAGAGGCAGTTCTAATCTCAATATTTGCCTTATTATTCACGCCTTTGGTCGCTGCAATGGCTCAGGAGATAGCGGCTGAGCCGAATTCAGAAAGTAAGGATTTAAGCCTTACGATAGTTTATGATAATAATCCTTATGAAAAAGATCTGGAGACCAGATGGGGTTTTTCTTGCTACGTAAAAGGGCCAGAAAAAACTATTCTTTTTGATGTCGGCGGCGAGAGTTCTATACTTCTTAAGAATATGAAAAAACTTGAGATTGACCCTAAGACAGTAGATGTAATCGTCCTTTCCCACATTCACTACGACCATATCGGCGGATTAAGTGATTTTTTGAAGGTCAATTCTAACATCACCGTTTACATGCCAAAGTCTCTGCCCAAAAGCGTTAAAGACCAAATCACCAAGGCCGGCGCCAAATTGATTGAGGTTCACAAGCCAATAAAAATCTGCAAAGATATCTATTCTACCGGCGAGTTAGGGACCTTTATAAAAGAGCAATCCCTTATAATAAAAACATCTAAGGGGTTGGTAGTAATTACAGGTTGTGCTCATCCAGGGATTGTAAATATAGCTAAGAAGGCAAAAGAGATGCTTAAAACTGATGTTTATTTGGTGTTGGGCGGCTTCCATTTGTGCTGGATGAATACCTGGCAGATAAAGGGGATTGTCAAGGGACTAAAAGAACAAAAGGTCAAGAGAGTGGCTCCTTGTCATTGTTCGGGCGATCTTGCTAGAAAACAGTTTGAAAAAGTCTATGGAAAAGACTTTGTTCTCTCAGGTGCAGGGAAAAAGATAACGATAAAAGATGCTTTCTAATTCTATAAAATTACTAATAGCTGGTTTTACTATGGGCTGGGGTCCGTGTCTTACTTATACCGCTCCATTGCTTTTGCCCTATATTGGAGCGACAAAGAGAAATTGGCAGGATGGTTTGAGAGTTGCTTTATTATTTTCAATTGGCAGACTTTTAGCACTTTCTATTTTGGGCGGACTTGCGACCGTAGCCTTCGGTTTTATTAATCAATTTTTCCCGCCTCAAAAGTCCGGCTGGCTATATTTAGTTTCAGCCGGCTTTATGATAACAATAGGCATTCTTATCATCTTGGGCAAAGGGTTTAAAATAGGCATTGGAAAGAGCATCTTAGATAAAGGCACTACAAGCATGTTTCTATTTGGTTTTTTGATGGGCATTGCTCCTTGCGTTCCTTATGTGGCAATCCTCACCTATATTGCCTGCATTGCAGAAAATGCGGTTTTGACAGGCATATTGTACGCTGCGGTGTTTGCCATAAGTACAGCAACTGCTCCCATAGTATTAGGGACTTTAATGGGTATCATCCCAGGAAAATTATTTAAGCCGGCTAAATTGCTCAGAACTTTTCAGCTAATTTGTGGAGTTGCTCTCGTTCTCTTTGGATTTCAGCTTGTCTATTATGTATCGAACCTGCTGAGTTAAAGAACGAAGAATAAAGAACAGAAAGTGAAATTTTCCTCTGTGAAGAAAAAAAAGAAAGACGCAAATGGAGAAACAGTTGTCTTTTAAAGATTACGCTATAGTTTCTTGTGGGACGCTTGCACCGGAGCTGAATTATCTGAGAAAGCGGGGTTTTTTAGATGCCAAGAAGATTGTGTATACAAAGCCTAGACGACACGAGATTCCTAAGGAGCTCGAAAGCCAATTGATAGAAAAAATAAATATTCTCAGGGACATCCTGAAAAAATCCTTGAGCTTTCTGACTGGATGGGTATTGAAATTCGACCCAAAAAATTACTTTGGATAGATTCAAAAATCTTCTTTTAAAGCAGCAAAAATTGCATATTAAAAAGTAGAAAATGAACGAAGAAATGGAAAGATGGGAGAGTAAAGAAGGGGTAGAATTCTTGCGCAAAGCAGGTATCAGGAAAAACCATGTCGTTTTGGATTTTGGCTGTGGAGCGGGCCACTACACTATCCCGGCAGCAAGAATTGTAGCAAGCACAGGATTTGTCTACGCTGTAGATAGAGAGCAACAAGCTGTAAGCAAACTAAGGCAAAAAGCCCATGCTAATAATTTAAAAAATATAAATGTAATGAAAGCTTCAGGCCAAATAGAATTGGATTTTGGAAGCGAGTCGATCGATATAATTTTATTCTACGATGTTCTTCACTATTTTGGAAAAGAAGACAGGGAAAAGCTCTGCCAGGAAGCTTTCCGTGTTCTAAAACAGGATGGTTTACTTTCTGTCTATCCCAAACATACCTTGAAAGACGATCCGCTACAGCAATTCAAAGAATTAAATGTGAATGGCGTCAAACGAGAAATCGAAGATTTAGATTTTTACTTCGAAGAAAAATATTGCGGGATTGTTAGCCACGACGACGGGCTTAATCAAGGGTGTGTCTTGAACTTCAGAAAAAAATGAAAATAACCATTATATACAACAATGAAGCAAATGCCGGCCTGAAATCGGGATGGGGGTTTTCCTGTTTGATAGAAGATAAAGAAAAAATTCTATTTGACACTGGAAATAGCGGCAAAAAATTGATTTACAACATGAAACAATTAAATATTGAGCCGAAGGATATAGGTAAAGTTATTATCTCACACAATCATTGGGACCATACAGGCGGGTTAAAGAAATTTTTGGAAGCAAACAATAAAGCTCAAGTTCTTTATCCAAAATCTTTTTCAAAGTGTACAAAAGTTTGCACAGGGATATACTCAACCGGGGCCCTTGGAACATTTATCAAGGAGCAGTCTTTGGTAATAAATACTCAAAAAGGAAATATTATTGTAACTGGCTGCGCCCATCCGGGCCTGGAAAACATAATTGAAGAAGCAAAGCGGCTTGGAACAATTTATGGGGTTGTGGGAGGGTTCCACGGATTCTCAAGACTAGAGAAACTTCAAAAAATTGGACTAATTGCTCCGTGTCATTGCACGCAGTACAAGCAGGAAATAAAACAAAGGTACCCTACTCAATTTAGGGAAATAAAAGCAGGTAGCATTATCGCAATTTGAAAGTAGGAAAGACAGTATGGCAGACTTTCATTACATTGTCGTCGAGGGCACCAGATAATACACCGCAGGAGCTGGTTATGCAATATCTGACCGGACAATTACAATGTGGCGAAAACATCTGCGACCATTAACCGTTACAGGGATATGAGATATGCCAAGACCAAGACATTTCAGGCGAGTTGGTTGCCTGCCGCAGGCTAACTATTATAAACCCAGGGGGATACCTCTGGCGATACTGCAGCATATCACTCTAACCGTAGATGAACTCGAAGCAATCCGATTAGCCGACCTGCAGGGGCTCTATCAGGAACAGGCCGCGGAGAAAATGAGCGTTTCCCGGCAGACCTTCGGCAGAATTCTCGAATCAGCACACAAAAAAATCGCAGACGCCCTGGTCAATGGAAAGGCCCTCTCAATCCAAGGAGGCCACATCGAACTCTCTGTCCCGCCAGAGATTGGCGAACCTCCACATCGTTTTCGCCGCGGCCGACAAGGGCGAGGACACCGGGGAGGAAGGGGAGGAGGACGTTAAACCGGCAGAATTATTATCCCTGCTTTATTCTCGAATCAACGTACTCAAATATTCTTTCCCTCACCTTGTCAATGTCTTCAGTCTCCGGTAGAAAATCAAATATTTTTTCCAGAAACCTGCGCTGTTTTATCCGTTTCAGCGTTGCCGTAAAATTCACATCATAGACCCATCCAAGCTGACAAAGCTTCATATCATTCAGCGTTCGCAACTTACTGTAATCTATCCGCCGCCCGCGAAGAATCCGTCCAACCACCTCATCAGAATATCCCGGCTCATCCGGTAATTCCAACTCCAGCATAAATTCCTCCGGATTATCCCTGTATTGCTTGTAGTATTCCA
>Ga0315543_1003627_pt1 | contig 13693 bp, 15 predicted proteins | sample SalMarSW160210MG_2_FD_203098 | JGI IMG/M metagenome (GOLD analysis project Ga0315543, IMG submission 203098) | Salt marsh sediment microbial communities from the Plum Island Ecosystem LTER, Massachusetts, United States - Salt Marsh Sediment SW1601-210 ...
CGCCGCCCCGTCGAAGAGATGCCGGCCGTTCGTGCTCTGCATGCCCTGCGGGCGACCGCTTGACGGGGGACGCTTCGCAGCCTCGCCAGAAAGAGGGCGAGCGGAGCGACGCTTGCACCTGCGCTGCAAGTGCAGGTGAGCAATCTCCCCCGTCTACGAGATTGCTTCGTCGCAAAAAGCGCTCCTCGCAATGACATTTTCATGCTTGGCGGTATCCCGTAGTCGGCACTCTGGCTAATTTCAGACACGCTCTGAGAGAACTCGAGAAATCCTTCGGACTTGAGTCCTTTGGGACAAAGCCTCTGCGCACTCTGCGTCTCTTTCGCTTCAAGCGTAAGAGGCTGCGTGCTCAGCGGTGAAGAAAGGGCACCAACACCAGAGAGGGAAGCTACCACGTCGGTAACTTGCAGGTTGCACGCTTTCAGGCTAGAATGCGTTCACGACTGAGTGCGCCAGAGGCTGGAAATGCGATGAGCACGGACGTGATCACAGAAGAGTCAGCGATAGGCCGCGTGCAGATATGTTCCATCGGCCACAGCGATCACACAATCGAAGCCTTCCTAGATCTGCTGCGCCGACAGAGGATCACCGTCGTCGTGGACGTGCGCAGCCAGCCGTATAGTCAGTGGGCACCACAGTTCAACCGCGAGAGCCTGCGTCGTGACCTTGAGGCTGCTGGCATACGCTACGTCTTCACGGGTGATTCCCTCGGCGGGCGGCCTGCTGATCCTGCGCTCTACGATGCAGGTCAGGAGCATCCCAACTATGAACGCCTGGCGCAAACTCCGGCCTATCAGACTGGCATCGAACGGCTCCTCAAACTGGCCGAGTCAGAGCGCGTAGCCATGATGTGCAGCGAGGGTGACTATCGCAAATGTCACCGCACCAAGCTCATCACACCGACTCTGCTGGAACGCGGAGCCCGTGTGTTTCACATCCGTCCCAATGGGACAGTGACTGAAGCGAAACCGGAAGCGCAGCAGCTCACTCTTCCCCTCTAGGGAGACGCCCATGCCTACATTATACACCATTGGCTACGAACGCCGTCCTCTGGCGGAGTTCATCAGTCTGCTGCAGAAAGCGGGAGTGGACGCCGTCATTGACGTCCGCTTGCGCAACACCTCTCACCTGGCCGGCTATACCAAGCGCGATGACCTGGCCTTCCTGCTGCGCCAAGGTTTTGCTATCGCTTACGAGCATCACCCGGAACTGGCACCCACACCTGAGATTCTGGATACCTACAGTGAGGATCATGATTGGCCGGGTTATGTAGCCCGTTTCACGGAGTTGCTGGCCGAACGTCAAGCTGAAGCTGTGGGGCGCGATATCCTGGCCCGTTACCGTGCCCCCTGCCTGCTGTGCTACGAAGCCACGCCTGAACAGTGCCACCGCCGTCTTGTGGCCGAGTTCTGGGCCGCTCACATAGCGGAATTAGTTGTAGTACACTTGTGAAACCCTCCCGCACGTTGGTTTGGGTCGAGAGGCTGGCCAACAAAGTTGCCTGATTCTCTACCGCAAACTGAACCTGCGGGAGGTTGGGTGCTTATGGGAGAGCGCCATGCCTACAGAGGAAGTCCTGATTCTAGCCATGACCCGCATGCAAAGTGGCATTTGCACGGCCGGATTCACTCGACAGCCAGATGCGACCACGGGCCTGCGCTGGGTGCGTCCAGTCAAGGAGCACGACACAGTGCTCTTGGGCGACATGACCGACCAGACGGGGCGCGTCGTGGAGTGCAGCGACGTGGTGGCGTTGGACCTCAAGAAGCCCCGCCCTGACCCGCCGCATACAGAGGACTGGCTCACCGATTTCATCTACCAACGCCCCCGCCTGTTGCGCCGCCTGGAAGGCGAGCGGCGCGCCCGTTTCTTTGCCACCCACCTCGATCGTGCCCCAGAGGACGTGCTTATCCACCACAGTCGCTCACTTTGCCTGGTCCGCCCCGATGAAGTGCACGCGCTGTTTTCAATAGACCCTTACTCCGGCAAGTACGAAGCACGCATAGGCTTCAGATTGGGCGACCTGCGACTCAAGCGTGCCAACTCCGCACGAGGTGTCCCCGTGACTGACATCAAGTGGCGTGCTCTGGGACGCGCTTGGTTAGCCGCATCTGGAAGCGAACTGGTGCTCGACGGCTCTGAATTGGCCGCCCGTTTGCAAGCCACGGACATATACCTGGCGCTGGGCCTGGGCCGTAGATACCGGGGCCGATATTGGCCGCTGATAGTCGGTGTACACGTCGTGCCAGACTATGAGGTGGCTGTGGATTATGACAATCTGTGAAGTACTACCCAAGGAGGAACCGCGATGCCCGCTGATGTTCTGCTCGAACTCGGCCTGACTCCAGGACAAACGCTGCAGTTGCCAGGCCGCCTACGCAGCCATCTGGTGTACTTTCTTCTGCGCTGGAAGCACCATGCGGCCCTTGCCGCCTCTCTGGACGAGCTGCTTCCGGCCAATCCAAGTCTGGTCTCGTTACTGGACGTGCAGGCACGGATGTTCCTTAACGAGGGCTTGCCAGACGCTGCGTTGGACACGATGCGCAAACGGCATCAGTTGAGAACCTCCATGTCATCTCAAGCATTCGTCGCACGCATCCATCTGGCGCGGCATGACGTACAGGCTGCACTGGAGATCGCACGGACACTGGTTACAGAAGCAGGAGACAAAGCTGCGCCCTGGAGTCTGCTTGGCGAAGTTCAATTGGCAGCGGGTGATCACGCAGCCGCCCGCGCCGCATACCGCCGCCTGAACGAGATACGCCCGGACAGCCGCGCTTACCTTCTGGGTACGATGGCCATCCACCAGGTTCAGGGCAACTGGGTAGCCGCCAGCGCCTATGCCGTGCGCTTGCAGGAAGCGGCGGCTGCGGAGAAGCCCTTGGCAGTGACCCACCTACGGCGGCTGCACGCCTATTTTGAGGCCAGCGGAGAGACAAACCGCGCTGCCGACATCGAGACGGAACTGGCAACGCGTTACGCTGCAGAGTTGGCCGACCTTCAGGAAGCGATAGCGACTGAGTTTGGACGTCACTTACCAGGGCAGGTAGAGCCAGAGCCAATCCAAGTGGCGCAGCGAGCAAAGGCCCCCGCCAAACCGCTCGACTCCTTCGAGACCGTTTCGGTCTCGTCGCAAGAGAGGGCCCAACTGCTGGCTGCTGCCAGGCGCTTTTTTGGCCATGAGGACTTTTTGCCTGGCCAGGCTGAGATCATGGCCTGTGCTATGCGCGGGGAGGACGTGTTAGCGGTGCTACCTACCGGCGGCGGCAAATCGCTGTGCTACCAACTGCCAGCACTGTTGGCCGAATCAGGGACAACACTCGTCATCTCTCCACTTATCGCCTTGATGAAAGATCAAGTGGACAAACTGCCGTCTCAGGCAAGCCGGCTGGCGACGACGATCAACTCTACCCTGAGAGGTGACGAACTATGTCGCCGCTTGCGCAGGATCAGAGCTGGCGGCTACCGGCTGGTCTACGCTGCTCCGGAGCGGCTGCGCCAGCCATTGTTCTTGCACGCTTTGCGCTGTGCTGGCGTGAATCGCCTGGTGATTGATGAAGTGCACTGCGTCAGCATGTGGGGCCACGATTTTCGGCCTGATTATCTGTACATCGCTGAAGCTCGCCAGGCGTTGGGCAATCCTCCCCTTCTGGCCATGACAGCCACTGCCGCGCCCAGAGTGCGTCGTGACATCATCCGCCGCATGGGAGATATGCGTGTCATCGCGGGCGATGTGCTGCGGCCCAACCTGCGTCTGGAGGTCTTTATCGCGCGTAACAGTGACCACAAATTGCGCTACCTGCTGGCCTTCTGCCGCAGTGAGCCTGGCGGAGGGATTGTCTATGCTGGTACCCGCGTGCGATGCGAGGAACTGGCAGCTTTGCTGCGCAGTCAGGGAATCTCCGCAACCCACTACCACGCTGGCGTCCCTAACCGGGCTGCTGTACAGGACGAATTTATGAGCGGCCGCGTGCGTGTTATCGTGGCCACCGTTGCCTTTGGCCTGGGTATTGACAAACCCGATATCCGCTTCATTGTGCATTTTGTGCCACCGCCTTCGTTAGAGTCGTACTACCAAGAGGCGGGACGTGCCGGGCGCGATGGACTGCCTGCCCGCTGTGTGCTGATGTACGCCTCATCAGATCGGGCCACTCTTACCAGGCACGCACGGCAAGATGCGCTGCCAGAGGACTTTCTTCGTCAGGTCTACGCTTCTGTGAAACGGCACTTGCACGGGGCATCGCCTGGTCGCGTGGCCATTGACGACCTGCGGCGCGACGTGCAGGCCGAAGAGACACCGGTGCGGGTAGCAATCAGTTTGCTGCAGCAAGTAGGCCTCTTGCGGCGCTGGCAAGATGCGCCGCGAAGGACAACCGTGCGCCTGACAAGCGCCCTACCGAATGATGAGCCAGAGTTGGCAGCGTTCTGCCACGCCGCCCGTCTGCGGCCCGGCCAGCCACTGGGGCTGGATCTGTTCGAGGTGGGACGCCAGGCACATCTGGATGTAAGGATTCTGGAGCGCCGCCTGCTGGCCTGGGCCGATGCTGGCTGGTTAGAGTGCCGATCTTCGGGGCGCGATCCTCTGCTGGAAGTGCTGCCACCTCCCGAAGACGCTCACGAGCGGCTCAGCGTTTTGCTGGAACAGTACGAGAAGGTGCAAGGCCAGCGCGTAGCCGAAATCGTGGCCTACGCCAAGACGCAGCGCTGTCGCCACGGACACATCAGCGCCTACCTCGGCGGACGGACTATCACACAATGCACTGCCTGCGACAATTGTCTGGATCTGGCCCCGCTGCCCCTGGATCACGGCCTGCCAGACGAATGGGAGCAGTTCCAGACTATCCTGCATTGCCTGGCAGCGTCCCATGGCTGGGGGCGGGGCAATCTGATACGTATCTTGCGCGGGCATCCGGAAGCGCCAGAGTCTTCGCACCAACAGCCTGCTTTCGGGGCGCTGGCCTTTCGCTCCGACGCGGCGATCAAGCGCATGCTGGAGCGTCTGCTCACGGCCAGGCTGCTGCGCACACGCCGACTGGAGCATGGCGGCGTGATGCTTGAACTCACCTCCGCTGGTCACCAGGCGCTGCGCAAGCCTGCTGTGTTGCACGCACTGGCTCCCAAGCCTGCGGCCAGACCACCAGCGCAGCGAAAGACGACCTCGCGCCGGAAAAAGAAGAGCGTAGACGCATCAGAGGACGCTCCACCCGTTGCCGATGATGACGAGGTGTTCCAACGACTGCGTACCTGGCGGCGAGAGACGGCCCGTGCGGCAAGTATGCCAGCCTTCGTGATTGCGCACGATTCGGTGCTGCAACGCATTGCCGCACTGTGCCCTCGTACCGAACGCGAGTTGCTCGCTATCAAGGGCATAGGTAAGCGCACGCTGGAGAAATATGGGGCGGACCTGCTGGCGTTAGTACGAAAGAAGACGGCACAGTAGGTACACTTTGGCAAGAGCGTCACAGTATCGACTGGGTCCATTCCAAAGCTGTAGAGACGTAGCATGCTACGTCTCTACGACCGCTCGCAGAACTCTACACAACTCGGGGACAATACGCTGGGAGCATCGGGTCAGGCTTCCGCTTCTCCGCCACAAGGCCGCCCGGGGAAGCGGGAACTCCTGCAAGCAATCGCCTGTCAGTGAGCCTATCTACGGGACTAGACCGTGAAGCCCCCGGCTGCAGGGCTCAGGTTACGTTCGGAGCTACAGGGCGCGCGCATCATCCACGGCGCCAGCCGTCCTAGTTCCTCCATCGGTGACCGAAACACCGATCCAGCGATGCAGCAGGCTGAATCCCAGGGTTGCCACCAAGTCCACCAGGCCGGCACAATACCAGACCCAACGCGGATCAGCCCTGTCCATGATCAGCCCCGCGAGGAGAGGTCCAACGGCTGCAGCAATAGTCCAGGTGAACCCAAAGGACGCCATGTACCGCCCGCGCATGTCCTCTGGTGCCATCCGAGCAACCAGAGCCTGAGCTGTTGGAAAGGTCAGCATCTCCCCAATCGTGATGATCGCCATCGCCAGCAAGAAGAGGCCATAGGCTGTCACGAATCCGTACAGACTGAACCCCAATCCGTACAGGAGACAGCCGACCGCCATCACAATGAATGGCGGCCAGCCTTGGAGGCGGCGAGTGATGTAGAACTGCAGCAGCACAACCATGGTTGCGTTGAGGCTTAAGATGTATCCGAATCTCTGCGCGGACACACCACGAGTATTCCGCAGGTAGACGCCCAGGGTAGTGTTCATCTGCAGGGACACGATTATCGGCAGGATGGTGACGAGTCCAAACGCCACGAACTTGGCGTCTCTGGCCACGACTCTATAGCCGCGCAGTGTCTGGAGAATGGTCTCGTGCCGTGCGTCGCCACGTGACGCAGGCTTTGTCTCGACAAGGAAAGCATACGCGATGGCGGCAGTGATCAAGCTCGTCACAGCATCAGCAATGAACAGCAACAGATAGGACCGGACAGCCAGCAGCCCTCCAATCGCGGCACCGATGGCGAAAGACAGGTTTGCCACGACGCGCAGAAGACTGAAGCCCTGGGCCCGTTTCTCGTCCGGCAGCAAATCGGCGACCATCGCTTGCTGCGCGGGACCTCCGACGTTGGCGAACAATCCCACGATACATAGGCTGGCAAACAAGGCTCCGACCGAGTCCGCCATCCCCAGGAGCAAGCTGGTCAGGGCGCTGACCACCAGTCCAAAGACCAAGGTCACCTTCCGTCCCACGCGGTCCGTCAGTGCGCCGCCAAGCATAGCGCCTAGCATGTTGGTCAGCGAAAAGACGCCAATGCCCAATCCAACCTCGGTCATGCCTACCCCGAACTTGTCCGTGATGTACAGTGTAAGGAAGGGGAACACAAGCGCCGCGCCAAGCCGGTCTATGAAGGTTCCCAGGAGGAGTATCCAGAACCGCAAAGGGTACTCTTCATACGTATTTCGGATGTATCCCAGCGCCTTGGATGGAAGCACAGTTCTATTGCTGCCTTTCACAGAGTTGCAATGAGCGCAGCCGTCACCTGTTCGTGACGTTCGATAAAGATGATGGCACAAGCACAAGGGGGAGAGAGTATCCTCTGCCCCAGATTACAGACCCGATTTCTGGCAGAAAGCAGGTTTGTCGTCCCCGTGGACTTTAGATCACGCTGTTGCCTTCGCGTCTGCCTGCGGCTTCCACAGCCACATGGCGATGGTGGCGAGCAGGGCCATTGTTGCACCGAAGAAGAACGGCGCTGGCGCGCCGAACCCCGTCCAGCCCAGGGCCGGTAGGCCATCCCACAGCAGCCCCGCGATGAGTGAGGCCGGGAAATCAAGCAGCCCCAACATGGCATTATAGGTGCCGTATGCCGTGCCGCGCAGGGCCTGTGGCACAATGTCCGCTACCATGGCTTTGGCCGTGCCATAGGTCAGGCCATAGTAGACGCCGTACATGGCATACAGCGCCCATACCTGCCAGCCCCGCCCTGCCAGCGCAAAACCGAAGTAGATCAGTGCGTAGATGAGCCAGCCGCCGACGAGCAGCCTGCGTCTCCCGATCCGGTCTGAGAGTGACCCTGCGGGCGTAGACACCAAAGCGTAGACCAGGTTGAATGTGGCCAACATGCCGAGGACGCCCAATACGTTCAGGCCGCGCTCCTGTGCACGCAAGATCAGGAAGGCATCTGAGGAGTTGCCCAGGTCGAACAGGCCCACGATGAGCATAAAGATCATGAAGGGCTTGCCCAGGCTGCGGAAGGCGAACTTTGGTGCGGCACGCTGCTTGGTGACAGGTACGTCTCGTGCGCCAAGCGCCAGCGAGAGCACTGCCAACACGGCCGGAATGAGGCTGACCAGCACCACAGTGCGGAAACTCGTTTCGGCCAGGCCCAGACTCGTCGTCTGGCTGGACCAAACCACAAAGAGCGCGATGAGGATGCCCAGCAGCGCACCGCCAGTGTCAGCGGCGCGATGGAAGCCAAAGGCCAGGCCGCGCTGTTCCTCGCTGACCGAGTCGGCGACCAGTGCGTCGCGTGGTGCAGTGCGAATGCCCTTGCCGAAGCGGTCGGCCCAGCGCACCCCAGCGACAGCCAGCCAGGAATTGGCCACGTAGAAGAAGGGTTTGGCCAGAGTCGAGATGCCGTACCCGGCGACAGCCAGCCACTTGCGCTGGCGCAGCTTGTCGGAGAGCCACCCGGAAAAGACCTTGAGCAGGCTGGCAGTCGCTTCAGCTACGCCCTCGATGAGTCCAATGATGTTCGTCTTGACGCCCAGTACGTTCGACAGGAACAGTGGCACGAGATTGATGACCATCTCGCTGGAGATGTCCATGAAAAAGCTCGTCAGGCTGGTCGCCCAGATGTTGCGGTCTAGTTTGCGCCACCAGGGTACTGCGTCTTGCTTGTTCGTTGTCGTGGGCATGGTTACCTCCTGTTCTCCTTGTGCTCTACCGCGTCGTGCACGGATTGCTAAACGCCTCGCACCGGATTATTGCGCAAAAAAGGCGATCTTGGTTTGGCTTTTTGCGCAGTACTCTGTAGCACTTCATCAGCCAGTTCGCGCAGTTTGACGCGCATTTGTTGCAGCCTTTCTTGCCCCTTGGGCGTGAGTGTATAGTACTTGCGCCACCGTCCCGCGGCCAGCCTGCGCTGCGAAGTCAGGTATCCTGCGCTTTCCAGGCTGTGCAGGGCGGGATAGAGCGTGCCGGGGCTGAGGTTCTTGTAGCCGTGGCGCTCCAGTTCCGCGGCCATCTGCAGGCCGTATACCGGCGCTTCTTCGGCGTGGTGCAGGATGCGAATCTTGATAAAGCCGCGGAAGAATTCTTGCAACATAGTAACACCTTCCTCGCTGATTTTATTATCGGACATCGTTATCGCTACTCGATAATATACGCCTGGATGCCATCTTCGTCAAATCAGAGATGGCGGCTGTGTTGAAAAAGTCACAAGGCTCTCATTCTGAACGCAGTGAAGCCCGCACTGAGCCCGTCCGCCGTCCGCCGCGAGCGGCGCCGTTCGCCCCGCAGGGAGGCGAAGACTCCCTGACGGGGGAGACGCTACGCGGAAGGGAATCTCGCTTCCCTACGACTGAGATCCTTCGCTCATCTGAACTTGCAGCGCAGATGCAAGTGTCGCTACCAAGAAACAAAGGCGGGTGATGTCACTGCGAGGTTTTCCATGACGCATCCGCGCCACTCATTGTGTAAGAACATCCGATCTGTCATTGCGACGAGCGCAGCGAGGAAGCAATCTCCACCTATGGCTGAGAGGGAGATTGCTTCGCCCCACTCCGCTTCCCTTCGGGGACTCCCGTTGGTTGCTGCGCTCGCCCTGGGTCTTCCCCTGGGTCTTTGGCCCCAGGACCAAAGGCAACGACACTGGACCTTCTTAGTAGGAGCGCAGCGACGAACCAATCTGCACCTGTCGGTGAGAGGGGATTGCTTCGCCCCACTCCGCTTCGCTTCGGGGACCCCCCTTGGTTGCTGCGCTCGCCCTGGGTCTTCCCCTGGGTCTTTGGCCCCGGGGACAAAGGTGGCCCCAGGGACAAAGGTGGCCCAGAACCAAAAGCAGTGACAGATCACCGGCTCTTGCATAACGAGTGATGCGAATGCGCCAGGGCGGCATGCGTCGGGCCAGGTTGATCAGCACTCGCTCCGCCTCGGGTGTGGTGTCGGAGGACAGCGTGGTCGTGATTTGCACCCTTGGGGTGTACTCCTCATTGCCCATTACCGTTCTCCCGTTTCCAAGCATAGCAGATGCAGCAGCAAACGCCAAAGCGCACGATGTGGGGGGCAGCTTGTTCCTAAGTCATAGCGCCGTATAATGGGTGTGCCAAGGCATGTGCTTGCCGGCACTACTCCTGGTCAGGACAACTCTGGAGGTGTACTTGAACCGCATAAACTTGGCCTATGGCAACTCGACGCTTACAGTGTCGCTGCCGAAACGTGACGTGATGCTGCTCACTGAACGGCAGCCGTCTTCAGCGCGAGCCTCCGAGGAGGCGTTGATCCGCCGTGCGCTCGAGGTGCCCTATGGCATGGCTCGCTTGAGCCGGCTGGTGCGTCGTGGTCAACGAGTTGCCATCGTGGTCAGCGATATTACCCTGCCCTACCGCTCGCCTGCTCCCGCTTCTCCTGTCCGAGCTTGCACAAGCGGGCGTGTGTGAAAAGGACATCCGTGTCGTCTTTGCCCTCGGCAGCCACCGCCCGCACACTGCCGGAGAACAGGCCCGCTTGGTCGGCAAAGCGCTCTTCAGGCGAATACGCTGTGGGGACGTAAACCGTGAGCAGTCTGTCGAGGTGGGACACACCAGGCGAGGCACACCGGTACAGGTGTTCCGTCCTGTTGTCGAGGCGGACTGGCGCGTGTACGTAGGCAATATCGAATACCATTACTTTGCGGGCTACACAGGCGGCGCCAAGGCGCTGCTGCCCTGCGTTTGCAGCCTGGAGACGATCAGCGCCAATCACTCCTGGATGGTGCGGGACAGCGCGGCTGCTGGACGCATAGAAGGCAACCCTGTGCGTGAAGACATTGAGGAAGCCGCAGCACTCGTTGGCCCGTCGTTTCTTCTCGACGTGGTGCTGGATGGCCATCAGCGCATCGTGGAACCTGCGGCTGGCGATGTGACTCTGGCACACCGTCAGGGCTGCCGCAAAGTTGATGAATTGTACCGTGTACCGCTTGCTGAACAGGCCGGCATTGTGCTGGCCAGTGCAGGTGGATGGCCTAAGGACCTTAACCTGTACCAGGCACATAAGTCGTTGGAGAATGCGGCTCACGCTGTTCGGGATGGCGGAATCATCATCCTCGTGGCAGAGTGTGGAGAGGGCATTGGCCATTCCCGCTTCGCTGAGTGGATGACGTGCGCGGATTCGCCCGATGAATTGCTCCGGCGCTTGCAGGAGCGATTTGTGCTTGGCGGTCACAAGGCTGCAGCTATCGCCAAGATACGAAGACGGCGTGTGCGCATCTTTCTCGTCTCTTCGCTGGATGCCGGGCTAGTGCGGGCCATGGGTTTTGAGCCTTATGCCTCAGCTCAAGAAGCGCCGGCTGCTGCACAAAGTGAAATGGGGCAGGCAGCTTTGCTGGCTGTCATGCCCCACGCCGGCTCGACCCTGCCGGCTATGATGGCCTCCTGACATCCCAACCTTCAGGCGCTGCCCTCTCGCTCCAGAACGGTTGCGGTGCCCAGACCGCCGCCGCAGCACATGGTCTGCAGGCCATACCGTCCGCCAGTGCGTTCGAGGGCGTGTATCAGTGTGACCATGATCCTGGCTCCCGTCGCGCCAAGCGGATGGCCGAGAGCAATGGCGCTTCCCTGCACGTTGACCCGTGCCATATCTGGCTGCAGCTCGCGCTGCCACGCAGCCACCACGGAGGCAAAGGCCTCGTTGACTTCGACAAGGTCCATCTGTTCCAGTGTCAGGCCTGCTCTCTTCAGAACCTGCCGCGTGGCCGGTATAGGGCCGGTCAGCATGCTGTGCGGATCCACTCCCACAACGTACTGCGCCACAATGCGCATTCGAGGAGACAGGCCCAGGGATTGAGCTGTGTCTCGACCCATCACCAGCAGAGCTGCCGCTCCATCCAAAATCTGGCTAGAGTTCCCCGCAGTCACGACCCCGTCTTCTTTGAAAGCTGGCTTCAGGTTAGCCATCTTCTCCAGGGATGGGTTATAGCGAATGCCTTCGTCACGGTCCACTGTTACCTGGCTGCCGTCTTCCAGCGTGGCTTGCAGCGGTATGATCTCGCGCTTGAACCAACCGGCTTTGGTTGCGCGTGCGGCCAGCGTGTGGCTGCGGAAACCGATTTCGTCCAGTTCCCTTCGGCTGACCTTCCAGCGTTCGGCGATGACTTCTGCGGAGAGGCCCTGTGAGATAATGTCGTAGCGCTCCATGATTTCTGGTGTGAAAGGCGTGCCTGGCCCGTTCATGAAGTGGCTGCCCATGGGCACCCTGCTCATGTTCTCCACGCCTCCAGCGATGATGATGTTGGCCACTCCGGTCTGGATAATGGAAGCGGCCAGGTGCACGGCCTGTTGGCTTGACCCGCATTGAAAGTCTACCGTCGTCCCCGGCACTTTTGCAGGGAATCCGGCTTGTAGCAGTATGTTGCGTGCTACGTTAGCGCCTTGCTCGCCTACCTGACCGACGCAGCCCATGATAACCTGGTCAATCTGGTGAGCTTGCAACCCGGTGCGCACCAAGAGTTCGCGTAAGACAATCGCTCCAAGTTCGACCGGGTGGTACTCTCGCAGCAGGCCGTTGCGCTTGCCTGTTGGTGTGCGAACTGCCTCGACAATGACTGCTTCGCGCATGGACTAACTCCGTGGGTGGTGGGGGCAATCAGCCCACCATGTGATTGGACCATGACGTGTGTCTGGGTCATGGCGTTTTGAGAAACACCTGCAAGGCATTATACTGGAGGCCAACACTACTAGCAAGTTTACATATGCCCGCTCTGAAAGACTCATGGGGCTACGGCTGTGGAGCAACGAAAGTGTGGACGTGGTGTTTCATTCAGTAAGAGGTTTTCCGCAGAGGATGGCCCGCTATCTCCCGGATAGGGACTAAAGAGGTGACTCTCGTAGATACGGATATATGTAGGCCTTGCAATGATATTGTGTCCAGGCAAGTCTCCGTCGAAGAGCACATGCTGTCCATCGCTGGTCAGGAGTTGCACTTTAAGAGCGCAGGCAAGGGTTCGCCGCTGCTTCTCGTCCACACACCGCATCGCTATGCCAAGTCGCTGCTCAACTTTCTGCCGGCCAGTGCCAGCTACAAAGTGATCACGCTCGATATTCCAGGCTTTTACAACAAGGTGACTGGGCAGGCCATTACTCACGTGGATCAGTTCCTGAGCATTATAGACGCGTTACAGGACTCCATGGGTTATGAAAAGGTGGACATCATGGGCAAGTGCGTAGGGGCTCTAGTCGCTCTCAAGTACGCCGCTGACTATCCGCATCGTGTGGGGAAGATCATCCCGGTGGCGCCTCCCCTCGCAGCCTACAGTACAAGGCGAGGAACAGCCGCGAGCGGGCTGTATGCGGTCATAAACGTCAGCAGATTGACGCGCAAGCTAGCCAAGTTTGTCAATAACAATGCGCTCTATACGCACGTCACCAGGCTGCTAGGAGGATATGGAAACTACACCAGGATGATCGCTGGAGAGCTCGAGAGGAGTTCTGAGGGCTACGATGAACGGGTCTTCTTTGGTGTCATCCACAGCCTGCTGCAGATCAACATCAAGCAACTGTTGAGCAGCGTGCTAACTGAGACATTGATCATCTTTGGTGAGCATGACCCCACGGTGGGCGAAGCGAGAGTCAGGGAAGCCATTCGGATCATGCCCAATGCGCGCTACGCATGTATTCAGGGAGTGAAGCACGCTCTGCTCGAGCGTCAGGCTGAGCAGGTGAACCAGGTCGTCGCGCCGTTCCTGCTCGGCGCGACGACCTGAGGCCTGGCGTTCTAAGCGATAAACACCTAGTGCTCCGTCACACTTGAATTGAGGGTTCGTAGCAGCGACTTCAGTGACCCAACAGGCGGGAAGAGCGACTAGAGTCGCCACCACTACAGCGTTACCGAAGTTTCGACGGTTATGTCATTCTGAGCCGGAGCTCAGCGAAGGCGAAGCCCGCCCTGCCTGCCCTGAGCAAAGTCGAAGGGAGCCGGGCCGAAGGGAATCTCCGATTACTCAATGGAAA
>Ga0315543_1003628_pt1 | contig 13692 bp, 9 predicted proteins | sample SalMarSW160210MG_2_FD_203098 | JGI IMG/M metagenome (GOLD analysis project Ga0315543, IMG submission 203098) | Salt marsh sediment microbial communities from the Plum Island Ecosystem LTER, Massachusetts, United States - Salt Marsh Sediment SW1601-210 ...
TAGATCCACGAACTCCTTCAGCACACTGCTCGAACCGTGCATCACCAGTGGAAATCCGGGCAGCTTGTCGGCGATCTTCTGGATCACGTCGAAAGCCAGCTTCGGCTCTTTCTTGAACTTGTAGGCCCCGTGGCTGGTGCCAATCGCTACAGCTAAGGAATCAACGCCGCTTTTCGCGACAAATTCCTCAACCTGATCGGGGTCGGCTAAATGTTGGGCGATATCGTCGTGGTCCACGCCGACAACGTCCTCTTCGATTCCGCCCAATTGGCCTAACTCGGCCTCGACGACCACATCCCTGGCGTGTGCATACTCGACTACCTGTTTGGTAATGGCGATATTTTCCTCTAAAGGCTTACTTGATGCGTCTATCATCACCGATGTAAAACCGTCGTCGACGAATTGCTTGCAGGTCTCGAATGTATCGCCGTGGTCGAGGTTTATCGCGACGGGGATATCCGGATTTTCCTCAACGACCACATTAATAATTGCCTTGAGATAACTGTTTTTTGCATATTCGCGAGCCCCCCTGGAGATCTGCAGAATCACCGGGGCCTTTTCTTCGGCCACGGCGTCAATTATGCCCTGCGTGATTTCCATATTATTCACATTGAACGCACCAATCGCATAGCCGTTCTTGTAAGCCATCTCAAACATCTTTTTGGTATTCACCAATGCCATTCTATTCTCCTTAAAATTCAATCTTCTACCGGACTTCCGCAAAACCTTAACCAGGCGTAGCCGGTGCTAAAATGCTCAGTTATGCCTTCTGGCTAAGTTGAAGCCGGGCATACTTTGAAAAGGAAAAATATCGCTGGATTTTCCCTCTTCAAATAACAACGGACCTTAAATACAAAAGATCCAATCCGATTATTTGAGGAAATTAACAAAACGGATTTCCGTTAATAATATATGCTCCACTTTAATTATGCAAGTCTTTTCATACCTTGACAATCAACAGTCAATAGCCTGCCGAACCTCCTAATCCAATGTATCTACTCTCTCCAATCGCCAGTCCCGGTACGCCCTGGGGCCATAGACTAAAGATAATAGACTGTTTGTCCAGCGATTCATCCGCACTAAACGTCAGGCCCCAATAAAGCCTGTGGTATTGTCGAATCAGCGTTATATCACTTCGTACTATTTCTCCGAAGTCGAAATCAATTTGCTGCGAATAAACCACGGTATATCGCGGATCGAGTACATAGGTAACCGCGAAAGTAAATGCGTTCGAGCCATATTCGCCATAACCGTTATCAAGACGCCTTAAATATCTGCTTCCTATATAATACTGTAAATTGGGCCATCTCAGGTGCGAGAAACCCACATTAAATTGCTGCACGACCCCGCTCTGCATGTCAAAATTCATATCGGATAATACAGCCGTAGTGTCGCTCAAAAGCCAGCTATAATCGGCTCCGAAATAATTACGTCTCGGACCAAATAAACCAGTGCCGCGCCTGTCTTGCTGTGGAATCGTCCGGCTAACCGTATTTATCGTCGGAATAAACGGCTTATTCCAGATAAATCTATCCGGCCCAGCCGAATCGTCACCGGGATTATTGACCCACGTTAAGTCCATATTCAGTCGCATCCAGTCAACACTTCGTTGTTTCTCATCTAAACCGCGTTTCGTTTGCAGCCGCTGTGAGATTCCTACGTTCAAAGTATTCCTCTGTTCGATAAGCGATTCGTTTTGAGTATAAGCGACAGCGGTCAAAGATGGCGTTATTAAGTGCCGCATCTGGTTCAAATCCCAGAGTTCCGATTTGACATTGGGATAAACCTTCCAGTATGGCTGTATTGAAGCACGAATTCCAGTTTCGCCAAACCAGGCATTCTCTTGCCCCTCAGCCATTGAGCCGTCAAGCTCTCTGTAGAAGCCTAATCCGTCTTCATAAGCTACGGTCCCGGCTACGAAAGGCACGACTTTCGCTTTGCCTATGGTCATCGGCATATCAACTTCGTTTCGCGTCGTCGCAAATGAAAAGTAATCTTCCGAACCGGGATTATTATTGGACGATGCGTAAAGTTGACGAAACCTGCTGACCTGAGTATCACTATAGAACGTCAGCTTATCGTCGAAAAACGACTGGCCTGTCCAGTGGAATTCGGTGCTGGGCAATTCTTCCAGTTCATTCGTGAAATCGTTTATCCGGACTTTTCCTAATAAAGAAAGGCCCCAGTTGTCCTCGATACGTTTCAAATAAATAAGCGTTTCCTGTCCCTTGCCGACGTAAAATTCGTTACGATAAAAACTCTCCAAAAAGTTCTTATCGGACATGTAGCTGGCCTCGGCGGTAAGCTGCCAGTTATATGGCAGGAACTGTCTGTGCTGCCAGTGGAAGCGTCCGCGCAGTGGGCGTTCCGGCTCAAGATCCCTGCGGCTGCTGTGCCTTCCGAGCCGATCCTCGCCGGTGTCGTTAATCATATAACCTAAAAGTGTGCCGAAATAGTCCTCTCCCGTGTATTCGGTCGATATTCCGCCCCCGAAGCCGCGTTTGCTATAATAGTCCAGCGCCAGGGTGCTGTCCGTACCTTCCGGCTCCTGCAGGCCCAGCAGCCGGGCCAGGTACCATTGCGTCTCAATCAGCGTTCCATAGATGTTGTCGTTGCCGAGACGGACGCTTTTAATCGGAAGATCGGGCCTTTGTAGATTACTACGCACGTAAGGCCAATAGAAAATCGTTTTATCATACATCTTAAAACGCACATTATGCATCTTTGCGTCGTAACTGCTTTTGGAAACTTCTCCCTGCTCTTCGTCGGTAGTGGTCGTATCGGTGACTGTTATATTCGATGCGTTAAACGAAATCTGGGGCAGGTAAAATTCACTGCTCGTCAAAGTTATGTCTTCGGCGGCAAATTCATTTTCCGCCGTCTGCTTGAGCTTTGCCGCCCTGAGGTAAATCGGAATCCCTTCGCGTGTGTCGAAATTTCTCATCACCGCATTTAGAGCGATCGCCTTTTTTCTCTCGAAATCGTAGTATATCTCATCGGCCCGAATTGTTCGCTGGCCCCTGGTTATCACAACGTCGCCGGACATGTAGATTGCCTTCATGCCGGTCAGCGTATCTTTAGCTCCGTTTTTGCCATCGCCCTCGGGTTGTTGTTCCGCGGCTAAAAATATCACGGCGTTGTCGGCCTGCAATTCCAGCAGCCCGCCCTTTTCATCCTGTTTCTGGCTGAGATAGAACCTGCCAATAACCGTTCCAATGTTCTCCTTATACTCGACCTTTGTAGCTTCTCCGACGGGCGACAAAACAGGCAGATACTCAAAGCCCGGCTTCTTTACCTGCGACTCGGCAGCTTCCTGCCCCGGTTCTTCCAGCGTTATTGTCTCTACCTGCAATTCAATCTCCCGCGGCTCGGCCTCGGCGATCGCCGGCTCTATCCCGGCCGCTTGCAGCGACTCAAAGGCCTCTCTGTAAAGCTCCAATCCGCGAGGATCTCCAATCTTTCTACTGTCCGCTTTTATGAATATCTCGCCGGTGACATCGAATTGGACCGCCATTATGCGACCCGGCTCAATCACTGTTTGGCTCAAGTCGGTTGTTGTGGCGCCTTCAGGCTTTTTGGCTGAGACATTGCCTTGTAAATATACTGTTGCTTCGTAATCAATCCGAGTGTCGGGGGCAGGCTGGGTTATTCCGCTTCCTGGAATTCCCGCAGAGTTAGGGCCCAGCCATACTACCGCTCTGTCGGCGGAGAATTGATGAGCTCCGATTGACAGGGAAAATCCACCCTGGAAAACGAGCACATGGTCAACGGGAGATAAACGGTAGCTAATCAGCTCTTGCCCCTGCAGGTGCAGATCCTGTCCGGCAAAGGCCGCGGCTTTGTCGCCTTCGGCAGTCCATCCCGATCTTGGCGGGATCAACACCAAAACCGATAGAACCAAAATATGTAGTATGTTCTTTCGTGTACTCATCTGTCAATATTGCAGGCGTCGTCGGCTTATCATGCCGGACGCATCGCGCATTAACGTATGACGAGATTATAGCCTGCCGTCCCGGCAAATCCAGCAAAAAGCTCTGCCGTTATCCTGATGACTTGATTTATATGCGAGTTTGCTGTAAAAGATGGCCCATGACAAAGAAAGAGTATTCACAATACCAGAAGTCTGTGATATCGGGGTATTACAACAACCTTGATACGATAATGCTCCAGAAGCTCGGCGAGCTTGTGACCGATCTATACTTAGCCGATACGCAGGCCAAAAAAGACCGGCTCTGGGATAGAACCCACAAGGCAATGCTAAAGCTGAAAATCCCGCCGGCCATCATCGACCATATCATGAAAAAACAGGATGTGGAAATTTTAGCCAAAAACCTCCAGGACTGGCAGGGCGGGAAAAACAAGAGAAAAACGAAATAGCAATATCTCATTTTTCCTTTTGAGGCCCTCGGCTTAGTTTTAATAACTGCCGTGGACAGGAACGGAGGGTGAAAAATATTTTCCTTATACCAAAAATTTCGCGGAGGGCGTCTAAATTGACAGAGGGTAGGTTGTAGACGCGATGTTTAAGTTTTTATGCTGAGACAGAAGCGCACAGATTCTGCGCTCGCGAGATTGAAAGGGATGAAGAATGAATGACCAGAGAACACAAACAAGAATAGACAGGCGTGGCTTTTTACATTCGGCAGCAGCGGCGACAGCGGGATTGGCATTCTCGCCGATGGTTCTGGGCCGGACAGGCGCCGGTAAGAAGCCGGATGATATCAATTTGGCACTGCTCGGTGTGGGTGAACAGGGTCAGGTTTTGATGAGCGCTTGTTTAAAAATTCCGGGGATTCGCATCAAGGCCGTCTGCGATATCTGGGAGTTATATAATCGAAAACGGGTCTCCCGCATGCTTAAAAAATACCGCCACGAGCACAATACTTATGTGGACCACAAGGAAATGCTCGACAAGGAGAAGGATCTCGATGCCGTCATCATCGCCACGCCCGACTTCTGGCACGCCGAGCATACCGTTGATTGCCTTAACGCCGGTCTGCATGTCTATTGCGAAAAGGAGATGTCCAACACTCTCGAAGGGGCTCGCAAGATGGTTCAGGCCGCGAAGGGGACCGGCAAGCTCCTGCAAATAGGCCATCAACGGCGCAGCAATCCGCGATATGTATTCTGCTACGAGAACCTTATAAAAGGGGCGAAGCTGCTGGGACAGATAACCGCGATCAACGGACAGTGGAATCGCAGGGCGAGCGAACCGCTGGGCTGGCCGAAAAACAGCCCTATCGACCAGGCGACTCTCGAAAAATACGGCTACACGTCGATGCAGCAATTCAAAAACTGGCGGTGGTACAAGGGATTTGGAGGCGGTCCTATGGTCGATTTAGGCTCGCACCAGATCGACATTTACAACTGGTTTCTTCAGGCGAATCCCAAATCCGTCATAGCGAGCGGACGAAGGAATTTTTACGATCGCAAGACACACGAATGGCCCGATACAGTGATGGCTGTATATGAGTATGAAACGGCTCAGGGCAATGTCACTGCATTCTATCAAACGGTGAGCAGCAGCGGCAGCGGCGGATATTTCGAGAACTTCATGGGCAGCGAAGGTTCTCTTATTATTTCTGAGAGCGGCAACAGGTGCGAAATCTACCGTGACGAAAGGACGGCGCCCGAGTGGGACAGGTGGATCAAAGACGGCCTATTATATAAGCAGTGCGATTGCGAGATAGATTGCATTGAAAAGGCCAGGCAAGAGTGTGTCGAAAAGTGTGGGTGCCCGCAGATTGTAGAAAGGAAGACCAGCGCCATCCTGGATGTTCGTGAGTCGCCGCTGCCGCCGAAGTATGATCTGCCGGTCGCCATGAATAAGAAACCCCATCAAATGCATTTGGAGAACTTTTTCGACGCTATCTACAGCGGCGGAAGGGTAGAACTCACTTGCCCTGCAGAAGTGGGGTATAAAACGGCGGTCGCCGTATTGAGAGTCAACGAGGCTGTAGAGGCCGGCCGGAAGCTTAGCTTCAAGCTGGATGAATTCAAGATATAATACGACCGCGATTGGAGCGCAGGACTGATATTCTCGTCAGCCGAAGTTGTAGTATTTCTTGACCGGCTCAGTGACCTGCCAGGTGCATTGGAGTTCTTCGGGGAAGACCACGAGGTCGCCGGGGCCGAAACTTACCGAATCGTTGCCGTCCGTGACCGTTACCTTGCCTTCTATCAAAAGGCAGGTTTCCTTTTCGGTGTATTCCCAGTCGAAGGTGCTGGCTTGACATTGCCAGGTCGGCCAGGCCTTGCAGATGGCCGCTTCTTCGTCCGACGGCTTTTTGACAATAACATCTTTTATTGTAGGCATATTGTATTGCTCCTTTGACTATTGCCGATTCAGGTTGTATTATTAACAATAGTAAATAATAAATCGGAGATAGTAAATAACAAATGTTAGCGAGACTGCACAGTGTGACGCTTGACGGAATTGAGGGGGTGATTTGCGAGGTTGAAGTCGACGTTGGCCGGGGCGGGTTTGAAAAGTCCATCATTGTCGGCCTGCCGGATGCCGCCGTGAAGGAAAGCACCGAGCGGGTCAGAAGCGCAATCGTCAATAGCGGCTACAAGCATCCGAAAACCCAGTCGCTGATCAATCTTGCTCCGGCGGCTGTGAAAAAGGCGGGGCCGGCGTTCGATTTGCCTATCGCGCTGGGCATGCTCATCGGCCAGAACGTCCTGGCCAGCTCGATCCTGAGTGACACGATTATCGTCGGCGAATTGGCCCTGGACGGCAGGGTCAGGCCGGTCAACGGTGTATTGAGTATGGCAATGAGCGCCGCGGCGGGAGGTTTCAGCAGAATGCTCGTGCCTCTGGATAACGCACAGGAAGCGGCGGTCGTTCAGGACATCGAAGTCTTTGCCGTAGGCTCGCTTGCCCAGGCGGTCGGATTTCTTTCCGGGCAGTTGCCGCTGGAGACGACTAATGTCGATATCGACGAGCTTTTTAACGTCTCGGCAGACTATGACGTTGATTTTGCGGATGTAAAGGGCCAGGAAAGCGTCAAGCGGGCGCTGACCATTGCCGCTGCCGGTGGACACAACATAATGATGATAGGGCCGCCCGGAGCGGGAAAGACCATGCTCTCCCAAAGACTGGCGACAATTCTGCCGCCCCTGAGCCTGGAGCAGTCTCTTGAGACCACCCGCGTGTACTCCTCGGTGGGGTTGCTGGGCAGGAATCAGGCGTTGCTGGCGACTCGTCCCGTGCGGATGCCACACCACTCGGCAAGCGGTCCGGCCCTGGTCGGCGGCGGGCCGACACCCCGGCCGGGCGAATTGTCATTAGCTCATTTCGGGATATTGTTTCTGGACGAATTTGTCGAATTTCCGCGGCACGTCCTGGAAATGATTCGCCAGCCGCTGGAGGACGGTTTCGTAATCGTCTCGCGCGCGAAAAAGACGGTCCGGTTTCCCGCTCAGTTCATGCTGGTCGCGGCGATGAATCCGTGCCCCTGCGGCTATTTCGGCAGCGACGCCAGGCGGTGCAAATGCACGCCGGGCCAGATCAGGCGATATTTCTCGAAGGTCTCGGGGCCTCTGGTGGACAGGATTGATATTCACATCGACGTGCCCGCTATAAGTTTCAGGAAGCTTCGCTCGAAATCGGGCCAGCTCGACTCGGCTGTAATGCGTTCCGACGTTGTCCGGGCCGCGGGAATCCAGGCCGAGCGTTTCGGCGATGGGAAGATTCACTCAAACGCCAGAATGAGGCATAAACAGGTCGAGAAGTTCTGCAAGCTCGATTCGACGGGCGAAATGCTCCTGAAGCAGGCAATGCACGAATTCGGCCTCAGCGCCCGCGCTCATGATAAAATCTGCAAGCTTGCACGCACAATAGCGGATTTAGCCGGTGTCAGTGACATTGCCCCCGAGCACATCGCAGAAGCAATCAGCTACCGTAAGTTAGACAGGAAACTGTAGGGGCAAGCCCATGTGCTTGCCCGGGGCAGGCTGCGTTATTCGATATTCTTTTCTTTCGTTTTACACCGGATAGACGGGCAGTTGGGCTCTGAGCAGCTCGTAAATATTCTTGCCGTCCTTGATGGCCCCTTCCGAAGCCTCGCGGAAGATGGTTTGCAGCTCGTCGAAGTCGGTTGTCTTGAGGTCCGTCAGGCTCTTCTTTTTGCCCTTGGTGTTGGCATCGACGAACTTGGCCATGGTCTCACTGGCCATCTCGCGGATAAGTTGCCAGAGTTCCTTGCCGTCGCTGGCCGCGACCGCACGACCCAGGGCCAGTGACATCGAAAGGATGGCATTCATACCCAAAACACCTTTTCGCTGCATCGCGTGTATCTTCTCGTCCTTCGAGGCGCTCTTGGAAATCCTGCCGGCGCTGATTGCCTGGGCCAGTTCGAGTGCCAGCAGCTCTTTGTCCGTATCGAGCAGTGTGCCAAGCTTCATGAGCTTTCTGCCGACGAATGCATCGGCCAGCACGCTCTCGATGTGCTTGACGGCGTCCATACAGCCCTTGCCGTCGTAACGTCTGGATTTTTTCCAGAGTGCCATCAGTTTATCGTCGTTCTTGGACTTGACCGCCTGGAGCACCACGTCTTTCTTGAACCGGAATGTGCCGTCGCCGGCGTCCATGAACAGATCGGCGTATTTCTTTGTGGTCTCGGAAGGCTCGATAATGCTGTCCACGTAGTGGATGGCCTCGTCGACACCTGCCGAGGTTCCGAGAGGCGTCGAGCCCTTGAAACGAATGATTCCCGTCTTGCCTAAAAACAAAGTTGCCGCCGCCGACGGGATACCGGCGTTGGTCGCCTCTTCGGTACCGCTGACCGATTCGATAGCCAGCAACTTGATAAGCAGACTGGCGATATCGATCTCGCCCGCGTCCGGCATGATACTGACGCCTTCTTTGCCGGTAAGGATTCGTACCAGCTCCTTTACGTTCTCCTCGACCTCTTTGCGCTCTTTATCGGTGATTTCCCGCTGGGCGGCTTTTGCCAGAGCGAGGATTTCCATGACCCGGCCGTACTTCTGAAGACGTTCGGTGTTGGCGCCGCCGCCGGCCTTGAGGCCCAGGGCGTTCATCGCCGTGGCGATTTCCGCTTCGAACGGGTCGTTCGGCGACTTGGACCGGTGCGAGACGACAAGGTCGGCTCCGTAGGCCAGCGAAGTCAGCATTGCCAGCACCGTTTCCGAGAGCGTGCCGATCTGGTTGGCCTTTATCAGGGTGGCGTTGATCTCGCCGTTCTTTGCACAGGCTTCAATGTTCGAGTCCTTAGTGGTGACCAGGTCGTCGCCGATGATGAAGGTCTTGTCGCCCAGCTCTTTCATCAGGTTCTTCCAACCTTCGTGGTCGAGCTCGCCGAAACCGTCTTCGATTGACAGGACCGGCACATCGTCTTCCATGGCCTGCTTGTAGAGTTCGAGAATTTCGTCCCGGCTCATATCCAGCTTGCTCTTGTCGCGCCAGAAACGATACATGCCGACCGAGTCTTTCTGACCGGTTTCTTCGCGGTATAAGTTCTCGAGTTCCGAGGCGGCCGGGTCCAGAGCAATCGCCACGTCCACGCCGGGGACGTACTCGCAGTCAAGAATCGCCTGTTTCATCATTCGCCACATTCGTTGTTCAGGAACCTTGTCCTGTGGCTCTTTATCGATATAAGGCGCGATACCGCCTTCAAGACCAACGCCCATGACCTTTGCGCCCGGCGCCGACTCGATAATCTCTTTGAGGCGGTTCTGGAGCTTTACAGTCGTTTCCTGGGCATCTTCGTATGTCTTTGCCGAGAGCGGCATGAACATGCTTTCCTGCATGGAAATGTTGCTTTCGGGATACTCTTTCTCGGTGTGCCGGCCGCCCATCGCGCAGTTACGATACTGCCACGGGGCCGTTACTTTGGTGCCGTCTTTGAGGGTGACGGACTGGATTCTGGAGGTCAGCAGTCTTTTCTTGACCTCTGCGACGCGAGCAAACCAGCTTTCGCCGCCGGCCGCCGCTTCTGCAGCCCTTGCCGCCGCCTCAGCGGCCGCCTGCTCTCTCATGCGGAATTCTTTGAGCTTGCCGGGGTCGGCCAGCAGGCGGTCCAGAAGACCTACGCAGCCTGGAGCCAGGAAGAACCGGCCGAGGTAGATGAGGATATCGCCGGTCTCGCCTCCGACGAGCAGTCCTCCGCCGATACCGATAGCGGCGATCGGCAGAAAGATCGTAGCGAGCCACTGGCTCCATATCGGCGCCGATGCAGCTACCGCTAAGTTGTACGGGGCGTCCGGAGCATAATTGCCGCCTTCTTTCTTGACGCCATAAAACTTGCCCCATGGAATCAGCAGGAACATTTTCGCGTACCAGCCGAATTTGCCGCCGCCCTGAACGACAGCGTCGGCCTTTTCCTGGGAGTCCTGGTTTAACGCCGTTAGCTTCACGGCGGTTAAAAAGTGCCCCATCTCGTGAATGGCAATGCCGATGTGCCAGGACAGGTAAAGAATAATTACGGAAACAACCGTTTCCCAGCTCAAAAACATGAATTTCAGCACTTCGAGCTTGATATTGGTATCCGGGTTGGCCGCAGCAATTGCCAGTGCCGCCGCGGGCAGACTCAGCACCGATGAAATGAACGCGGCGTGGAACGAGACCAGCTTATGGTTCGCAATGACCCACCCGCGCTCCAAGTATCCGGCAGGGCCCGATTTGCCTTGATTATTGCCCGTTATCGTTTTTGCTTGCATCATTTTAATCATGCTACATTACTCCTTATTCGGTATTTTTTCGAAATTCCAAGTGAATCTGTCCGACCAAACCGCTGGGTCGACCCAAGTTTAGTCAAATCTTCCGAATTTTACAGCAAATTCTGGAAATTTTACAGTAAATATTGCTTCGTATTTCCATTCTGTCATATTAAATGACCGGCAATTTCCCTCATAACCAATACTTTCAGGTTATACACAAATCGATTAGGAATGGCCGAAAGAGGAGAAAACTGCTGGAACTTTGCGAAACCAGAAGGCTGTCCGGAGACTACTCTTGCATCGAATACCTTTTTCAATTATGTCTGTTTCCAATTCTTTCATTAAATGAATTTTCAGAATTTTGCCATAAATATTCAAGTGTGTCAATAAAAAATTCGGATGAGTATCTATGGGCAAAGCCCGTGGGTACATATCCTTAATAAGGCAGGCCCAGGTGTTTGTATCCACTAAACCGATGGATTATTATAATATGAATTAATCTCGACGGCTCGCGAATACGATATGAATATGTCGCCGGGAGTAAACAGAAAACGTTTTGTCTAAGGAGTACTTATGAATGAGAAATACGAGGAAATTGAGGATGAAATCGGTGATCTTAAGCAGGCGCTGGAACATTTCGAGCAGGAAAAGGAGCGGGTCAGGACGATAATCGGCAGTATCGGGGGCGTACCGCAATTTCGTACGAAGTTGATTAATGTCTTATTTATCGTAATTATTATAGTGGCCGGCACGATTTCCATATTCTCGGGCGATAGATTGCGCCTTTTAATGATTGAGCTGACAACGATTATGCTGTCGGTAAAAATCATCTATATGATACACATCCAGATGCGTGTTAATCACTTCAAATTCTGGATACTTTCGGCGATCGAATGGCGAATCAACGAAATGACGGTTCAGATAAAACAGCTCATCAAGAAATAGTTAGTTTTACAAAAGCACGAACCTTTATTAGCCGATATTACCCGGCAGATGAAGTTAGTTTGGGTCCCGCCGAAGCGCTGTGCGGGGCCGATAAGTTGCAAAAAGGTGTTCGGCTATGCTTTCTTGCTCAACTTGGCCCGGACTTATGCCGATAAAATACGAATAGTCTTATGTATTTTTAAATAAAGGAGATTGTAATGGGGATTCAAGATTGGTCTGAAGATATTATTCTCGTGGACTTGCCCCAGGAGCCGGAAATGGGAGATGAGCTCAAGGCGGTAACCGAAATGGTACGCGATAGAGGCGATTGCGAGGTCGTCGTTGACTTTTCGAGCGTCGATATCATCACTTCTTCCAGTATATCGAAGCTCCTGAAGCTCCGGAAACTGCTGTCTGATTGCGGGCATCGGCTCGTTTTCTGCAGTGTGGCCGCGGCGACCAGAGGGATTTTTACGGTAACCGGCCTTGATGGAATTTTTGAGTTCGCCGACGATAAATTCGTTGCCCTGGCAAGTTTGCAGATGGTTAGTTAGTTATGGATGAAGAAATTCTGCGGCAAATTGAGCAGATAATAGATTACAAATTTTCCGACAAGAATCTTTTAGTCAAAGCATTCACTCATTCCTCTGCGGTCGATGATCGCCTGCTGAGCAATGAAAGGCTGGAGTTTCTCGGCGACTCGGTTTTAGCAGTGGTCATTTGCCAGGCCCTATTCGATAATTTCACGGATTATCTTGAGGGCGACCTGACAAAAATCAAGAGTAAGCTTGTCTCTCGCGAGACCTGCGCTCAAATCTCCGGGCAGCTCGGCCTGCAAAAATTCCTGAAAGTCGGCAAGGGCATGGTCTCGAATCGTGCCCTGTCGGGCTCTCTGGCGGCGGGCGTTTTGGAGACGATTATTGCCGCGATACATATCGACGGCGGTTTTGATGCCGCCCGCGATTTTATTTTGAGGATGTATGGCCCATTGATTGAGCAGGCCGACGCCGAGCAGGATCATGGCAACTTCAAGTCCCTGCTCCAGCAGTATTCCCAGGAGCAGTTTAACGCTACGCCTTCGTATATGCTGCTCGACGAAAAAGGGCCCGACCACAATAAATGTTTCGAGCTGGAGGTGACTATTGAGGACCGTCATTTTCCGAGCGCCTGGGGCTCGAACAAAAAGGAAGCCGAGCAAAAAGCCGCTTTCAACGCCCTGATAGAATTAGGAGTCCTCGAAAAATCCGCCGAAGAACCAGCCGAATAGCCCGTAAATTTGCCCTTCTCCCAAACAGGTAACTTTTTCTTCAAAGACAGCAGTATCATCCTGACAATACCGGTATAATACCTATGACTTTTGCGTAGGGGTGGTTCGCGAACCGCTCCTGCCAAAGCCTGTATTATTGTGCCAGGTTTTCGATTTTCTCTGCGCTCAGAGCCTTGTCATAAATACGAACATCGTCAATCAGGCCGGAGAAGAAACTGGTTGCATCAAGGTTCTTGTCGGTGCCGATGTATAGGCCGCCATTCGAGGATTTCAGCGGGGCCAGAGTATTTGTGTCTTTGGCAACTTCTGTGCCGTTTATATAGAGAGACCTGTACGAGCCGTCCCAGACAAAGCCGACGTGGTGCCACTGGCCATCGGTAATGACGGTTTCTGACTCCAGTGGTAGCGGAGGAGTCCGGCCGGCGGGAGGCGGCACTAATCCGGTCATCAGGTTTCTGCTCAAAGCGTCCATGCCGAGCCATATCTGTCCGGTGCCGGTGCCGTCTGTCTGAGATATTATTGCCTGTGCGGGTGCTCCGCCTTTAATCCAGGCAAAGACGCTGAATGCCCCATCCGCCGGGTCCAGGGCAAAGCCGGTCTCGACATAATCATCAATCCCATCGAGCAGAAGCGCGCCTCCTGTTTTGCCGCCGGCAGGTTGCCAGGCCGGGTCGCCGTAGACCGTACCGTGATTGTCACCGGCGCTGTCTTTAGCTATGCTACCTTCCTGCTCATCCAGTTTCCAATATGCTCCCAGATCGACCGGCAGAACTTCCTTCAGCCAATAGTCCGCCAAAACAGCCAAATCCTGAATATCG
>Ga0315543_1003629_pt1 | contig 13684 bp, 10 predicted proteins | sample SalMarSW160210MG_2_FD_203098 | JGI IMG/M metagenome (GOLD analysis project Ga0315543, IMG submission 203098) | Salt marsh sediment microbial communities from the Plum Island Ecosystem LTER, Massachusetts, United States - Salt Marsh Sediment SW1601-210 ...
TTGGAGAGTTCTAGGTCTCCCAGCGAGCGAATCCAGAGTTCAAAGTCTTTTCGTGGAATATGGAATTCGATGCACTTCAAATCGACCTTTTGGATTTTGTCAACGAAGTCTTTGAGGCTATCTGCGTGAACGCCCGAGTGCTGGTTGAGATCGTAGTAAAAATGGAATGCTTTTTCTATGGAGAGTGGTCTCAGAATGTTCGAGGCGAGTTTCTGGTCTACTTTCGGTAGCCCTAGCGCCTGTTTGCCTAGGTTTGTTATGGCGTAGTAATGTTTCTGGGGCACAGAAACGTATTTTGCTTTTATGAGCCCTAGCAGGTATCCCATTGTCGAGGAAGAAGTTAATCCAACTCTTTCAGCTATCCCTTGGAGGGTCATCGGCTTTCCAGTAGCCCACAACACTCCCAAAATTTTACCCCTAATTTTGCTCGCGCTCATTCTCTACACGTTCCAAAAAAATATCGTCCCTCCAGATTATTAATTTATTCGGTCTTTGCAATTGAGCAAGAGTCGCTGTCGTGAGTTCGTGAACTCTTTCACAAGTTATAAAAGCCCATTTGTATAAATTTGCTATTTATGAATGATTCTTATTCGGTCAAGCTTTCTAGTTTAACTAATTTTGACATTACAAAACCCCGACAAGGAATGTGCTACTGTTGAATGACATTGAAGTAGATTCCGTAACTAAACGTTTCGAAGATATGGTAGCTGTTGACAATCTTTCCATGAGCGTTGAGAAAGGAGAACTATTCGGTCTGCTGGGTCCCAATGGCGCTGGCAAGTCTACCCTTACAAAGATGATTTCTGGGATGCTGAATCCCACATCAGGCACAATCAAAGTAGGAAAATACAGCATTCAAGACGACCCTATGAAAGTCAAAGAAATAATTGGCGTTGTTCCCCAAGACATAATATTGTATGACTACCTGAATGCTCGAGAAAATCTCGCTTTTTACGGCAGACTCTACGGCTTGTCAGGAAGAAAACTCAAGAATAGAATCAAGGAACTGCTGCAGTTTACACAGCTGGATGAGAAGGCAGTGAAACGTCACGTCTCTACCTACTCTGGAGGAATGAAACGCCGCGTCAACATTGCTGCCGCTCTTCTACATGAACCTCAAGTTATGCTATTGGATGAGCCTACCGCAGGACTCGACCCCCAAAACAAACATGCCCTTTGGGAGATAATTCAGCTTTTGAAGAAGCAAGGGAAGACTATCGTGTTGACGACGCATATGATGGATGAAGCAGAGGAACTATGTGATAGAGTTGCGATCATGGATAAAGGCAAAATTATCGCATTAGGCAGTCCAAGCCAACTAGTTAAAAAAGTCAAAATGGAGAACATAATAACTGTGGTTCCGGACAAATCATCTCCTAAACTGATTGAAATTATGAAAAGCGTGTCTGGAGTAAAAGGCTCCTATATTGCCTATGATGAAACTGAAAAGAGCGAGACTTTGAAGGTGATCACAGACAATCCGGATGATATACTTCCTGATGTAGTGTCCGCGATTGTAAACGATGGAACAAAGGTTTTGTCTGTTCAGCTTTCACGAGTAACGCTTGAAGATGTGTTCATTATGCTTACAGGAAGAAGCCTAAGGGAGTAGAAAGGGTATGAAACTCAAAAGAGCTATAAACCAAGTATCCGCGATTGCAAAAACTGATTTTCTCGGAGTCCTCAGAAACAAGACTGCCATCTTCTTCACGTTGCTCTTTCCTCTGTTCTTCATAGTTATAATTGGGTTCACTTTTGGTCAATCTGGCGAGGAAGGAATGAGTCGCATTGTTGTCGGGGTGGTTAACCTTGACGGCGAATTGATTGCGGTTAACGCCACTGATTCGAGCAACAGCACAATCGGAGACCTGTTTGTTCAAGCACTGGAGACTGTAGACTTCACGGTTCATGGATATGGCGAGTACGGCGACAGAGACACGAATGGAACAGCTGCTTATGCTATCAGTCGGGGAGATATCGATGCAGTTGTAGTTATTCCTGCCAATTTCACAGAAACACTTTCCTTCCAATACACCAACAATTTAGGTGCACCAGTCCCAACAAAGGCTCACCTTGAGCTATACGTTGACCCAACTGATACTACTGGCGCCTTGATAACACAGCAGAGCGTTCTCGGCTTCATCTCAGGGTTTGTAAAAGAATATCAGGAGGCTGCCATCGAACAGGCTCCGCCGGACATGAAAGCCTATGTTGAAGTCCTTGCCGACCCACTCACAGTTTCAATCAATGAAGCAGATATCACAGGAAACGAGTTGAAATGGATTGATTACATGGTTCCAGGCACGCTGGGCTTGGTTCTTATTTGGAGCGGATTAAACCATGCTTCCATGACCATCGCGACCGAACGCACGAAAGGGACTTTTCAGCGGATGGTGATAGCTCCCGTTTCTCCCATGGTTGTTCTGCTGGGAAAGCTCATCTCAGCCTTGGCAATAGTCTACATGTCTGCGTTCATTATGCTTTTGAGTGGTGTTCTTCTCTTCCAAGTTAATCTCTATTGGAATATTCCAGTCATACTTTTGGCGATCTTCCTTGGGGCACTTTCAGCGATTGGAATTGGATTAATAATCTCTTCCCTTGCAAAGAATGAGGAGGCTGCCAACTCGATCTCGGTCATAATCAGTGTTCCGCTCCAGTTCTTCATTGGAGCCTTCTTTCCTCTCAGCATAATGCCAGCAGCTGCTCAAGCATTCGGCGAAACTCTTCCCTTCACAAAACTAGTCAATGCCATGCAAAAAATTATGACAAGAAACCTGCCTTTTGATGCCGTGATACCCGAAATACTTTACCTTGCTGTCTCTGGTCTGATTTTGTTCCTACTGGGGACAATAGCATATCGAATATCCCTGAGAAGGCTATAATGAACGTGCAGAATCTTCAGGGTCATTTTGAAGAGAGCATGCAACGGCTGCCCAATGTCAGGAATGACTCTGCAATACGGCTTTGTAAACTGCATAAAGAAACGAGTGCCAAAACTCAAAAGTGGAAGTAGTTCCGTAACATTCTGCAGGATTACCACAAGATAGCGTCAATGTTACAACAAGAATTGTAACAACTAACGTTTCATGTCAGTTTGAATCCAAAACAATACAAGTAAAAGAATTAATAAGAGTTAGACAAATATTTTTGTTATGGCAAGTACAATTTGTTGGATTATCTATGTTGACAGAGTGCCACTTCCATTAAAAAAAGTTTCGAAAGATATCCCCGGTAAACTTTCGAATCATTCGTTACTAACAAAACGTCTAAAAATTAACGATCTTGGTAAAATTCAATGTTGGGGGCAGAATAAAAAAGAAGTAAACGAATTAATTCTCGATACCGTGGCCAAGATTGAGAAACTAGAACAGATTAAGGTAATAGCAATTGGAGAAATGGATCAGAAAGGAAAGACAACAGTTTGTGTAAGGAACCTGAAGCACATAACTGATGTTCTCGCCAGAGAACTAGAACTTATCGTACGCGACTTAGGTCTGTCATCCGAGAAAACCAAAGAAGTTTCTTATGTTGTTGCCAATGAGATGCTTTTTAATATAGCTATTAAAAACAAACTAAACACTGGATTGATTGAATTGGATATGAGAAGAACATTTTCAGGTTGTTTCGTCATTAATGAGAAAGTTGTACAAAAAATGACTAATGAGTATATAGAAAGAGTTCAAAAATACGTAACAAGAATTGAAGCAGCAAAGTCATCTTCACTACGAAACATTGTTAACAAACTAGGTGAGACGAAGAATGAAATCCTTAAAGCAGTTGCATTAGCACTCATCTCAGAAGCAGCTATAAGAATCATAATCTACGTGGGAGAAATAATGCACAGTCGAGCCTCTAGTGCAAAGGATATTAAGAATCTACGTCTGCCCGAGTTTTTATTGAATAAGGTCAAATCTGAAAAAGCATTTACCGTATCTGAAGTTGCAAATGTCTTAGAAATTGACACATGGCAAGCAGTTATTATGCTGAATACTTTGGTAGCACTTGGTGTACTAACTCTATTTGACGATAAAGAACTTATCTATAAAGGAACAGATAGAACAATGTACTATCCGGCACTTGGGGCATTTTTTCCACCCCCCAGAGAAAAAATCGTAGCTTCTAAACACTTTCATGATATTTATTCATTAAAATTTGATGTTATACCAAATGTGAATTGGGTACCTGATCGAAACAAAGACCTTTACGAATCTTTAAAAGCGAAAAAAATAATGTAAACTAAATGTTTTTAGTCGAGCTAACTGTGTTTCTTAATGTGTTGAAAGAAGATACAAAACAAAAATTTGCGACAGATGGAATTAGTTTTTTATCATTATTAAAACCATTTTAACTCTCTTAGTTGCCTTCAGCGCGTGGGGCTTGTTAGCGGGCATTATAATCATTTCGCCCTTCTTTAGCTGAAACTTTTTGCCGGATATGGTCACTTCAACTTCTCCATCCAAAGTATAAACTAAAGCGTCGAAGGGTGTCGTACGCTCACTCAATCCCTGTCCTTCATCAAAAGCGAATAGGGTCACAGTTCCCATCTCCTTGTCTATTATTGTTCGACTTACCACCGACCCGTCCTGATATGCTATTAAATCAACGAGCCGTAATGGCTGGGCAGAAACATTTTCACCCTGTTTTTTGTCTTCTTTCATGAATTCTCAACGCCCTATCAAAACAAACTCCCCGAACATCAACATCAGCTATCTTTTAAGAGGCATTTTCCGCCTGTTGGGCAGAACTTTTTTTCATGATTCTCAACTGCTTTGAAGAGTGCACCGATAGTTTCTTTGTTGGCAGAATAGATTCGCTTTTTTCCCTGTCTCTTGAGGTAAACAAACTTGCATTCAAGCAGAGGTTTAAGGTTATGTGAAACCATGCTCTGTTCCTGCCCAAGAAATTCAGCGAGTTCATTTACGCTCATCGGCTTTTTCATTAACTGTTCTATTGCAGCTAACCTTGTAGGATTCGACAAATTTGAAAAGAACCTGTAGCAGGTTTTGCTTAACCCTTTTTTCATGACTGCCTCACTCTTTTGTTTGTTCTACTGTTGCTTCGGGATGTTTCTCTGGCGAAGTTATTCGCGTAATATTAAGTATTTTTCATATGTATTATCGTTCATATAAACGCATTGGTTACTCGAGGAAACGAAAGCACACGCTCCACAAGATTTGTGAAGTAGCCTCAATGTTGCTTGTATGAAAATAGAGAAAATATGCATTCTTTTCGAAGTTTTTGGGCAGTTACAAGTAGGCTTCTGAGGCGTACCTTCGCATCATCCTGTGGCTGTTGAAGTAGTATGCAACCTTTCCAATCGAGTTTTTCATCATTTTGATCCAATCATCCCTATTCTTGTAGAACATGGGGAGAATCAGATACTCCAGTTTGTCGTACAATTGTGTAATCTCTCGGCGTCTTCTCTCAGCTTCATCCAAGTTTTCTTTTGGGCAAGGACCAATAGCCCAACCAGTGACACCCTCAACACAGCCCTCCACCCACCAGCCGTCCAAGACGCTGAAGTTAATCACCCCGTTATGCGCTGCCTTCATTCCGCTTGTGCCAGAAGCCTCGAAAGGTGGAATAGGCGTATTCAACCAAACGTCTACGCCAGAAGTGAGCTTAGCCGCCATCTGCATGTCATAATTTTCCAAATAGACAATCTTCATCAGGTCCTTCAGATTCTTTTTCATTTCATGGATCTCTTCGATCAAACGTTTTCCCATCCAGTCATTAGGATGAGCTTTGCCCGCATAAACCACCTGAATCTCACCCACCCTATTTACTTCTTCAAGCCTCTTCAGGTTTGAGAATAGCAAAGTTGATCTCTTGTAGCCTGTGGCTCTGCGCGCAAAACCCAACGTAAGCACATCAGGATCAAACTGGACACCTGACCGTTCACGAACATAACGTATTAGCCTTTCTTTTGCTTCCATGTGAGCTTGCCAAATTTCCTCGTCTGGTATGCCGTCTACCCTGACCAGCAGTTCAGGTTCGTTAGCCCATCCCAGCAGATATTTGTCATATAGACTTCTGAAACATTCACAAGTCCAAGTAAAAGAGTGGACACCATTAGTTATAGCTGAGATGTTATAGCCCGGAAACAGGGTCAGGGAAAACTCTTTATGCCTTTTTGCTACCCCGTTCACATACTTGCTGGTGTTCAGTGCCAGACGGGTCATATTAAGCCGGTCGTCTCCCCCAAGCTCCTTCAGGGTTTTGAGAGGAATTATTTCACCCAACATTTCTTGGACAAGATCATAAGAAAATTTGTCGTGACCCGCCTCCACAGGAGTGTGAGTGGTGAATATGCAAAGATCTCTCACTTCATCCAGTTCCATGCCGTTCTTTGCCAGCAACTCCAAAGTGAGAAGGCAAGAATGTCCTTCATTCATGTGATATTTTCCGACTTCAAAGCCTGCGGCGTCAAGCATTTTCACTCCGCCAATTCCCAAGACAATCTCCTGCTTCAGCCGGTACTCCCTGTCGCCGCCATACAGGAAAGAAGTGATCTCTCTATCATCCGGAGAGTTGCCCTCGACGTCTGTGTCAAGAAATATCACCGGAACCAATCCGCCTGTAGGACTCTGGTAATCGTAAAGCCAAGCCTTCACTTTGACTGTCCGATTCTGTATTTTCAACTCAACTTGGTTTGGCAACTCAGTCATCAAATTGGATGGGGTCCAATCGTCCGTATGTTCGATCTGTTTTCCGTCCCTGATCTCCTGTCTCAGGTACCCCTTCTTGCTGACAAGAGTGACTCCCACCAACGGAATCTTAAGGTCAGCGCTGGACTTGATCACGTCGCCAGCTAATACGCCTAAACCTCCGCTGTAGGTGTGAATATCATTGTTCAATCCGATTTCCATGGAGAAATACGCTATTTTTTTCCTCCGCAAGAAAGCATGCTTGCAGTATTCACCGCAGAAATAGTATGTTCGTCCCCTCACTTCAGCCTTGAATTCTTCTTTCGGTTCAGTTAAAGGCAACCCGCAGACAGGATCTCTGATCATAAGCAAAAACCTCTTGATTCACACCCACTCTTCATAATTGTTGACCTGTGCCCTTTCTTAGTTTTCCTTCTCCTGTAAGCTGGTAGAGACTCGATTAGCAATTTTGTTCAATTGTTTTAATCTTCTTTCAATTGCGGCAAGAACCTTATTGCGTAGAGCCTCCCCGTCCAACTTTTTCTTTGAAACATTAATTTTCGCTATCTGGTCAGCTAGTTTATCATCTCCTACAACATGACGTAGCCAGCGTTCGAAATCTCCTCTTTCCATGTGGAACCGAATAGAACTCAAATCAACTGTCTTAAGTGCTGAAATAAACTCATTTAAGCTGTGAACGGTTAACCCAGAGGAACGGGCAAATTCGTAAGAGAACGTGAATCCCATTCCAGCTGGAAGACGCCTCAATATTCTCTTTGCCGCCAGTTCCGGTTTCTCCAGTTCTACGCGGATTCTGGCTTCAAGATCGGAGAGGATTCTTGAATAGACGGCGAAGGCTTCTACTGGACTACCCATGGAACTGAAGTAGTTGTGTACATCTCCGGGTCCTCCCCCCTTTATGCTGAGGTAATATAGGTGGTCGCTCAGTTGGAGGTAACGCCACAGCTGAATCAGGTTTTTGTCGCCTATTCCCTTCACCAGCTGTTCTAGTTCCTTCAGAGAGTCGTAGCAGATGTTCTGCATGGGATTGCCAATCCATGCGCTGGGGTCTCGTTCAATGTCCGCCCATGAGACTGTGTTGTATTCGTGAACGTCGATTTCGTCGACTGGAGCGTGTCGATCAATTACTTCTGAGGGAGTTCGCCAATTCAGGTGGTGCCATTTGTTCACTTCGTCTGGTAGCGCTCTTAGGAATTCGTGGATTCCGCCTTCTGGCCAGTGGTGTTCCCCAAAGGTTTCGTAGTCAACGAAGAGTGTGATTACCTGTCCTTGGGTTGAGGCTAACCATCTGGCATATTTGGTTGCGTCTAGGGGATATTCGTTCCACTCGGTTGAGGAGAAACGGAATCCTATGTCGTCGGAAAGGCGGTAGTTACGGAGTAACACGCGAAGGTTAGAGTCTTTGGCTTTGTAAACATAATTGGGGCTTCTCCACCATAGAAGCCTCTCGATGCCTTCTGTGACAGTGCCTTTGTAGCCCATTCCTTCCATGGTCTTAGCTATGGCGTTGTTGTATAGCAGTTCAGTGTTTTCGACTATTTGTGGTTCGTAGTTGAAGAGGTCCTTCATGAGTTGGCGGTGCATTGTGACCTGTTCCATGAATTCTGAGAGGTCGGTTCCGTATAGGCTGGCTAGGGAGTGGTAGTATGTTTCGTCCATGAATTCTACGCATCCGGTTTCGGCGAGCTGCTTGAAGGATTCGATGAGGTCTGGGTTCCACCGTTCACATTGTTCAAGAAAGACGCCGGATATGCCATAAGTTACCTTGAACGGTTTTCCTGCGCTCTTGCTTTTGTCGATCTGTTCCAAGATTATGTCGTTTGTGGGAAAGTAGCATTTTCTTGCAGCTCTCTCGAAAACGTAACGGTTAAGCCCATTGTCAAAATAGAGGTCAAAAAGATCCTTTTTTGATACTTTTCCCTTAGACAGTAGGTCTGAGTGAAAATTTCGGTTCAACCTGAATGGCTGATGAACCTCAAACATTAAACAAACATCTGTCATGGTTGACCACTAAAGCTGAAATGGAATAAGCTTCCGAAAAGCAAGTGTATTTCTTTCCCTTTTATAACTTCTTATTTACCAATATATGAGTTTAGCATGTTCAGGATAAAATTAAAATGGGTTCATCTTCAAAGCACAACTATATCAACGGTATCCGCACTTTCCACAAAATACCTAGAATAACATGTTAGGATTAGTTTACGGGATTTATCAACGGATGGTCGTCTTTATTGTATGCGTCTATAGTGTATGGTGTATTCCATGTTCCTGATTGATCTAATTCTTCAGCATCAGGATACTTTGTTTCGTAGTCACTCCAAAAGTTACCCATGCTCAGGTTTTCATTATCCCAAACGTTGTTATCAGAATCGACGGTATATACTTGGTTTGTGTTATTTAGAAAATCATTAGCGTAAATGCTGTTGCCCGATGTTGAATTCAGGTAAACGCCATATTCATTCTCACTTATTGTGTTTCCTGTTATCTGATTGTTTGAAGATTCTGTAATCCCAATAGCAAGTGTACTGTTTACTATTGTGTTAGCATAAATAGAGTTTAATTCAGAATCTAAGATTATGCTAATACCATAATCGTTGTTTGTGATGGCGTTGTTTGCGATTTGGTTATTTGATGAATAAGTGAGACCCACTGATCCTTCACAATCTGTTATCAGATTCCCAACTATGCTAATTCCTGTAGAATTATCTAACCTGATGCCCTCTGTGGCGGCTTCAATAACATTTTCAACGATGCTATTGTCATCCGAATTGTAGCCTAGTCCAAGTGCTGTTTGACTGTTTTTTATATTGTTATTTTGAATATTATTTGATTTTGAGTTGAAATTAAGAAAGATGCTGTAAGTGTTGTCCATCAGATTGTTGTTTGTTATCTGGTTATTTGATGAATAAGTGAGACCTATTGCTCCTTCAGAATCATTTATCGAGTTCCCAACTATGCTGTTGTTTAAGGCCTGACTTAACGTTATTGCTTGTTCATTTCTTTCCAAGATATTGTCATGAATACTGTTATTGTTTGATGATTTATCTAGAAACATACCGCTTTGGCTGTTGGTTATTGTGTTTCCAGAAATTGTGTTATTGGAAGACCCATAGTCCAAGTTCAATCCATAGTCGTTATTGTCCAGATTGTTATTCAATATGGTGTTATTCGATGATATAGCGAACAAAATTGCGCCCTCACAATCTGTAAAAACATTGTCAATCACCGTGTTATACAAAGAAGAATCAAGAGCAACACCATACTCGGTTGTTAAATAGTTTTTAGACAAAACAATATTTGTTGATGAATTAAGAAAAACTCCATACCGAAAATCATCTATTTTCAAATTCGTCACAGTGACATTACTTCTTTTCTTCAGTTCGATTCCAGTGGAGTTAGTGTCAACATCGCCATAAAGGACATTATTAGCGCCATCAATTACTATATTGTCCCTTTCAACAATAATCGAGCCAAAAATGTCAGCAGTAAACGTATACTGATTATCACCCAAATTCGTTAATGCTGCCGAAGAAGGATCAAGAGTTCCATCTGACCTGATGTAAATTATCGTGAAAGTTTTTGTGTTAAGTTGCCAAACCAAAATGGCTCCAACTACTATTATAATTAATGAAATTGCCAGTAAAACCTTCTTTGACGGCAATTTTCTTGGATTTTTCTTAGCTTTAGCCTCCCTGCGTTTTCTTTGAGCCTCATCTGAACTTTGCTGTTTATTTTGTCTTTCCTGTTGCCTTTCTTTCCAACTTTTTTTGTTTGTCAACCAAATTCAACCTCTAAGTTTTGATCTTACAACATTAGTAATTAGACTCTTAAAAATTGAACTCTAAAATATTAAGGATTTCAAATTTAGACCCAACTTGAGAAAGAATCATTAACAACATACACGTAATGCGGGGAAAGGGATAAATGGCAACTTGGGTTTGAGGATTAAATTTTAACCCTTAAAGCTTACTAATACGCAAGATTCTCTAGAACTTCTTTTTCGTGTGGAGGTCTAACAAAAGCTATGTCCTCAACGTATGCTCTTAACGGCTCAGCTACGCTCCAAGCCTGAGAAATACATCCTCTGGAAATGTGCGGCTCATTGCCATCAAAGATTTCGCTGATCGTTCCTAAACCCGCTCGGCGTATTTCTTCTCGGAAAAGGGGCTGCAAGAAACTCTTGAAAGCGAAATCTCGCCAATATTCTTCATGATTTTTTGTCTTTAAGAAGGCGGTGGTGAAGGGTCCTAGAAGCCACGCCCAAACCGTGCCATTGTGATATGCACTATCACGATGAGTCCAGTCACCAAGATATTCTCCTATGTATCGCGGATCATCCTCAGGGAGAGTTTTAAGCCCGTACCTTCCCCACAAATTTTTCCAGACCGTCTCAACAATCTTGTTTCTTCTCTTCCTGTCAAGTATGGGAAAATCCAACGATGCAGCAATCACTTGGTTTGGTCGTAACGTTGAGTCAGCGCCATCATTATTTACCACATCGAAGAGGCATCCTTTCTTGGGGTTCCAAAACTTCTGTGAAAAACTTTCTCTAGCCTTCTCAGCCATGCCATAGTACTCTTCTGCCTTGTCAGATTGATTGAATCGTTTTGCTAGCAACTGCATGGTTTTCAGGGCGTTATACCATAATGCTTGAATCTCCACTGCCTTCCCGTCTCTAGGCGTAACAAACCTGTCAATCGTGGTTGCGTCCATCCAAGTCAATTGTGGACCATGAGCAATCAAGCCATCTTCTTCCATGTGTATACCAAAGGTTGTTCCTTGGACGTGATATTCAATAATCTCGTTCAATGTTTTCCACAATTTTTCTTGAACAAATCTGTAGTCGCCAGTGTACTTGAGGTATTGAAGAACAGCGTTGAAGAACCATAAGGTGGCGTCAACGGTGTTGTAGAGAGGAGTACCTCCAGCCTTATCTGAGAAACGGTTTGGGATGATGCCTTTATTGCAGTAGTGCTCAAAAGTCAACAGTATCTCTTGTGCATCCTGAAATCTTCCTGTGACAAGCGTTAGCCCGGGCAGGGAAATGAGTGAGTCCCTTCCCCAATCATCAAACCAGTGGTAGCCGGCGATCACGGACTTTTTTTCGGTTGAGGCTCTAGAAACAATGAACGAATCCGCGGCTTGGATAAGCCACTTCATCCAGTCCTCCATTTCTAAGTCAGCGTGGCGTTCCCTGAACTGTTCCAGCAAGCCTTTTCGCCGCTTTATCTCCTCACGGTATAGCAGCTCAATGTCCTCTATTTCTTTGCCAAAAGATGAAAAGAGGCTCTGGGTTTCTTCCCCATTTTTTCCAGCTACTGCGAGAACGTGAAACAGTTTCTTCTCTTTAGGATCAACAGAAAACTTGAACCAGCCAGGTCCAAAATAGTCGTCAACACTGCTCTCCCTTCTAGAAGCATCAACTCTGAAGAAGATTTTTTCAACCCACCAGCTATCCTCCACAAAAGAGTGGTCATTGCCTGAGGATAGAATCAGGGATGAAAGCGAATCTGAGGACTCAATTACCACGGCTTCTCCGCAGCGCTTCTGAACAAACCTCCACGGTAACGTGTCCTTATCCGTTATGTTATAGATGTGTCTTGAATTGACAAGCGGTGAGACGCGGATAGATACTTTTTCTTCCAAGGGATTAAAGACTTCGTAGATTACTGCTGTTGCGTTTTTCATGTAAGGCATAAAAATTGTTTTCTGGAGCTTAACACCCTCCACAGCATACTTGTAAGTTGGAAGAGGACTGAGAACAAAATCGGAGAGAAAACGGTATCCTTCAGGATGCATGACGTCCCGGAACTCGTTTGCCCCGAGGGCGTAAGTTTCATTTCCGATCTTTATCTCTTCATCAAGTTTTGTTAACAGAACCCAGCGATTAATTGGAGGATTAAAGGCTGCAACAAGGAGACCGTGATATTTTCTTGTGTTGATTCCCAAAACGGTTGAGGAAGCATATCCGCCTAACCCGTTGGTTACAAGCCATTCTCTACCTAGAGCCTCGTTAACGTCGGAGAGAACGTCTCGCCCAAGACTTATTTTGGGTAAGTCCACTTTTGTGACATCCGTCAGGATTAATGTAAGAGCTTGGCTATGTTTTTTCCTGTACCCACCTTGAAGTGATTGGCTACTGTACAACATTTTGTCCGCAAAAGTAAAGCATGAGGAACTGGAAGCTCAAGTTCTGTAAGGGTTTCAGCGTGACCCATACCCTTCGCCACCACCAAATCCACAGAATTGTAAAGGTCTAGGAACTCGTCTGAACATTCGTTAGGAAACAAACCAACGGCATCCGAGCCTGTGGATATTACCGCGTCTGCTACTTTGTCCATTCCAACAATTTGAGCGTCTTCCAATGTGGCGTCGTTGAGTATCGGACCGTCTTTAACCGCTACTGTAACATGGGCGCCAAGATTTTTCAGTTCTTGTACAAGCAGCGTGTCTAGGGCTATCTCTCCGGCGTTGTCAGTTAAGTAGAGAACCCGTTTCGCATTCTTTGCCTTATTGAAAATTTGGGGGATATCATCCAAGGCTAGGTCCTTTTCAGCCTGTTGAATCAGCTTCTCAAGATCCGCAAACTTGAAGGGGTTATCGGGGAGATCAAACTCCATGATGTTGCCGACAATGGCGGAAAGACAAGCCTTCCGAAACCGTAACTCCGGTGAAGTTTCCTTCGAGATTATGCTTTTTGCTAGGGGAACGACTTTTAGAGCTTTTTTGTTGCTGAGCTGTTTCTTTTGTTTGTATGGGTCAGGGTTGCCGGTTATCTTTCGTATCAGCCGGTCCCGTTTTGTGCCTAAATCGGCGGGATTGGCTGTTGCTTTGAATTCTTCAGCCAAAAACCGTAGGATAGCTGACAGAGTAGTGAATCGGAGAGCCTTGTCGTCTGTGGCTTCTTGGATTTGTAGGTAGCCACGATTGAGAATACATGAAATGCATCTGAGTTCAACGTTCAATCATAATCCCCTAGACCAACAATGTTGACTTGTGAAACTTAACGCGGTTAG
>Ga0315543_1003630_pt1 | contig 13660 bp, 8 predicted proteins | sample SalMarSW160210MG_2_FD_203098 | JGI IMG/M metagenome (GOLD analysis project Ga0315543, IMG submission 203098) | Salt marsh sediment microbial communities from the Plum Island Ecosystem LTER, Massachusetts, United States - Salt Marsh Sediment SW1601-210 ...
GTATCGTAGCCCCAACCCCAGTATTTTTGTCCTACCAGCCCAACTACAAGACCATCTTTCATCCATTCAAGTTCTACCGGTAAGGTATCAAAAGCGACACTCTTGCATCTTCCAGCAAGAGAAGCTTCTTCCCACAGGGGCATTGCACCTCTACCAGCAAACATGGGCCACAGTCCCACGAAGAACCATCCGTTAAGGTCTGGATGTGCTTGCATAGCCTCTTCTACTACCTGAACCCCCTGATTAATATCATCGTAGCAGGCAACAGTTGTAACGACTTTTATGCCTGGATAGTCTTTGATGCCATCCTTAAAACCACGGATTCTCTCCTCCAGGTTTAAAGCACCAGGTACACCTGTTAGAAGCGCAACTTTACCTTCCTTTCCCATGTATTTAATTAAAAGCTCGGCTGCTGCTTTACCTCCGGCGTAATTCTCTACTCCCAGATAGGCGAATCTTTTGCTCTCGGGAGCATCGGAATCCCAGGTCATAACAGGAATACCAGCGGCTATAGCCATATCAATCACATCCACAAGAGCAGTAGGGTCATTGCAGGAAACCCCAATACCGTCCACTCCTTTAGCTATAATGTCTTCCATGACTCTTACCTGCTCAACAGCATCGGAAGCTACTGAACCTGTATAAATAACGTCTACACTATCCGGCCCCTTAGCAGTTATTTCTGAGGCTTTCTTAAAAGAACCGTCTCTTCCTAGAGCAAACACTGGGTTGTTGAGAGCTTTGGGAATCCAGGCAAAAACATAACTTTTAGCGGTAGCCGGAGTTACCTGAGACAAGAGAACTGTCAACAACGAAACCGACAACGTTAATGCCAGCATACCTTTCCAACCTTTAACTTTCATCTTATTGTCCTCCTTTAGACTTGGTTCGATTCTCTACAAAAGCTCCTGAAAAGAGAAGTTATTTCTTAAACACTCTCTTCAGGAAGCTTTTTAACGGCCTCCTACTTTCTCACCCCCTTCCGGCCTTATTTTTAACACTTCCTTTGTCAAAGAGCTAACTTCATAGCTGATTGTTAGCAAAATTTTTTTATTTGTCAACGTGCGGCGTTTTTTGAGGGTCTATTTAAGAGAGTCCTACGGTCTATTGCAATCTCAGGCTGTCTGTAGACTGGGCTTTGGCGGACGCGGCTGCAACCAATTCGAACTTCCGCCGAAATAACCGCCCGTATTAAAATACTTCCTGTCCACCAACCTTATTTATATCAAAAACTATCCCAAAAAGCAACCCAACTACGCCTGCTAGGAATGTCCTATCAACAGATAGCCAAAAGCTTAAATATCAATAAGAGAACTGCCATGAAAGCTTGCAAATATGAAGGGAGGTAGCCTTATGTTCTGGTCTAATATTCTCTTGTCATTGCGAGAAGTGTTAACGACGAAGCAATCTCAAAGCAGGTATAGCAAGTTCATATATCCAAAGGAAAGATATATATGGGCTCAAGTCCGCATCCTACACGAAACTGAAAAAGCTATATTGATTGACAATGGTACGAAAATCTGGATCCCAGAATCTCGGATTCGCCGAATACGGCTACGAGAAAATATCTTTGAGATTTGCGTCAAAGAAAGCACTGTTGGATAGTACTTAGGACTTTATTCAGGCTGCTATACTCCAACTTAACTTCTGGAGCCATAACGTTAATGCTAACTTCGTATGAGGGAAGTACACTCAACAAACCTTAATAAAACCACAACATTATTGCAGTAAGCCTAACATTTTCAAAAACTTCAAGCCCCTCACGTCGGATCAAGCAAAGTGTTGGCGATTATTGAAAAAAGCTATGTAGGTTTAAAGCACTTTGAAGGTCCAACCTTGCATTTTATAAAATCCTTCTAAGTTAATATGATTTATTCCATAATGTTTACAAACTGCTGGTATTTTAGAAGGCTTTCTTTCACTTTCCTCACTCACCAGATACAGTTCTTTGGAAGGATTAAATAAATCTAATTGTTTCTTTTGTTCAATAGCCAAGGCAATTAACCACGGATCAGCTTCATCTCTTTCTTTATTGGGCTCAATGAGACCCGGAAATTTTTTTACTATCTTTGATACCATTACTACTTGATTAAAATTCATTCCTTTAAAAAAAGATCGCAAAGGAGTAACACATTGCGACAAGAAATCTTGCTTCTTTGAACTTGTTGTGATTTCTTCATATACAAGAATATGTGATATCATTTTCTCTTCATAAAATAGATTCTTCAGATTATCCCATATTTGCTTAACTAGCCCTTGGGGATAAAATCTAAATATTCTTACAAATGCACTTGTATCTATGCAAAATAAGTTCGTTACTTCTAGCATAAACATGATTAGAGACTAAGAAGATAATTCAGTCTGATCCCAAGAACATCGGACGCTAGACTGAAAGATATTCTGTTGTTTCTTATTGCATCAACAACAGAATTAAACAAATGATTACCACGACTATTTAAACTTTTCTGCAAGGGAGTGAGAGGGAAAAATGGCTTATCAGTTTTAACAACTTTAGATCGGATTTCGGCTAACAAAGTATAGAATTGTTTATCAGGCAAATATCCCATCTCGTATAATCTTCTTAGGTATGCCTCACTACTTACTTTAAGTTGTTTAGCATATTTAAAAATCTCATCAGCAGAATCTGTCTGGACAACTAACTCAGTAGGTATCAGCAATTTTCCAGCAAATGAATTGCACTCAAATTCAAATTGTTGATTTTTTTCTAATTTTTCTGGATAACACATTCCAGATTGATGTTTAAGAATGTGACCTAATTCATGAAATATTGTAAATATTCTTCCGGTAATTGCATTTTCATTATTTACAGTTATACAAAATGGATATTCGTCTGTGAGTGAGAATCCCTGAATTTCATCAGAGGGCATTTTGAATTGAAAAACCGATATTCCTAACTTATCTTCAATATTTTCACGCCATGTTTTATAAATCTGATTCTGCGTAGGAGAATTAATCTGTAATTCAAGTGAAGTTCCAATTTTATTTCGAATCCATGTAGCGATTGTATCATTGTTAATATTAATGTTTTCACCAAATTTATCATTATATCCTTTCAGCCAAGAATATTTCTTTTGATAATATCCGATACCATTTATTTCCTGTAGTAAATTCGTATACCAATTAGCCCGCCTAATGGCAAGTATGGTCTCCTTTGAATTTTCTACAGTTACTAAAGCGAGATTTCTAAAGTCTTTCGGTTTCTTAACCTTTTTAGGAACTGCTGTAAGAAAAAAAACAGCTACTTGACGTCTGAATTTTTTTGAAATTTTTTTAAGGATGCTAAAAGGTACTTTTCTACCGTTATTTTCCCATTCGTTATAACTAGCATGATCAACTCCAAGGCTAGTTATAATTTCATTTATATCATCGTATCCAGCCTCTTCACGGGCCCACTTTAGAATTTGTGGATTTATGTCGATTAAATTTTTGTATACCATATGTTGTCTCTTTAAATTAAAACGTTAACGGCGCTGCGGAAAGATTAGCTGAAAAACCTATTCATTAGATCTCTTTCCTAACTCTCCTATTATCGATTGAGAGAAAAAAGCCTGTAAACAGGGACAGCGACCATTTATTGATCCTTACTCGTGGGACAATATACCCATATCTTCAAGAAGTATCTTCGAGTGTAATCTCTGCGACACCCCCGATATTGCCTGAAATCATTCTTATCTTCGAAAAGACGTTCCTAATAATTCGTCCCCCTGAGTCACTTGATCAGGAAAACCTATTACTACAACTCTTGATATGCATGGCATGCCAAAAGTCTACATACAGCGACTCGATCTGTCAATAATAATAGGCGCTGTCCCTATTTTTTCTACTGTCCTGCGGAAGCGACCCTGTCGGAATGGACGATCTCAAATTTTTCGTTGGCGGCAAATTCGTTTTCTTATTTTATTTCACCCCAATTTTGAGCAACATAATCTCCAATTCCGCTTGGTAGATAGTTTGGGTATATTTTCATAAATTCATTTTTTGCATTTCTAAAAGAATCATTTGGAATACTTTTTAATCGTTTGGCAAGATATAATAAACCCAGCGTTGGTGATCTTGATTGTCCTTGATCACAATGAATCAAAATTTTTCTTTGCCTCTTCCACTTTTCAATAAAATCAAGTACTTTGTTAAAAGTCTCAACACCACTCCAATTATATAAATGAGCCGCCCCATCAACCCAATTTAACGACAGAAGATTGTTTTCTTCGTAGACAATGTAATTACGGTGATTCTTATTAGGTTTGTTCGTTGTTCTATTCCAACCAAGAATTTTGTAATGGATAGTTTGTGTGGCATGCACGAAAGCCCAATCTTGTTGGTTTGTTTGACAAAGATCATCTGTAGTGCCAATAAATAAATTGGTGTCTGGGAGTTGGATCATAGCTCAAATAATTTTTAATAATATTTTTCTCATAACTATTGCAACGACGGTCTAGGAATTAAACTTAATCTGATAGAAAATCGTGTCTAATCCTTTTTCTCCAGAAATATTCGAATATTTTTTTGAGTAATCTAGCATTTTAAAAAATATTCCCTGGGAATACTTTTCCAACGCTTGAATATGTTGACCCTTTACATTGGATTCCCCCTTATGAACGAAATTTGACCTTGCTGTATACTGTGATTTTATAAACCTATATATTTTCATGCGATCACCGCAAGACTTCCCGAGTAATAATGCTGTTTTCTCGGCAGTTTTTTCCCCAATGTAATATTGGTCCTGACCAGCAAGCAGCAATGTTTCAAGTGCAGATATTAATACAATTAATTTTATTTCTAACGAGTCTGTTTGATTAGCAAGGAAAAACAGCTTAGCAAATAATAAGAGTTTTTTCTCAATCTCCGAATAAGAATATTTACCTTTTTTAAAAATTGCCAAAACAACATCAAGACGTTCTTTAATTTTATCAATATCGTTAGGAAACACAGCCCATCCGCCTCTAATCCTTCCTTTTACTGTGTATTGTGGTTCAATAAAAACGAATTTCTTTTTATTCTTAACAACACCAAAAATCAAATCCTGTTTTATTGGAAAGCCAAAACACAACAAAGATATAATACCGAGATACGACTGCAATTCCTCTTTTAAATACTTCACTATTTCGACCGAGTGGGGAGATTCAAATTTAAAATCCAACCATAAGCCGTCACTTATATCCTTTACAGAAATATCTTTTACTTCTTTAATAATTCTTTGTACATGATCTTTCAGATGATTTGTTTCTTTTATTGAGCCAAACGAGATTATTTCAAAATTTGCACCGAATTTGACTTTTGGGAATTGATAAATCCCAGGGATAAACAAATAAGACTTATATGTTTTGCTTTTCCCAAGATCTCCAATAAATACAGAAAGCTTCTCCATTAATGCTTCTTTGTTGTTATCTTTCGGCTTTCTGAATAGCAAATACTTAGTCCAGAAATCGCATATTTCCCTATATAGCTCATCATCAGAAAAATCAGACACAGCTTTTCTGAGTTCATTATTACTATTTATTATTTTTAGCACTTGTTTGGGAATAGAGTCATCTATGTAATAAACTGGCAACCCAGTCCCTTTCCGAATTACTTCGGCAATATTGTTTGCTATATCTGACCCATTCTTGTTTTTCAATTGTTCTGATTTCTTCATCTTTGAACTTAAATAGGGACAGCACCCATTTATTAATTCTTACTTATAAGACAATATCCCCATATCTTAAAGGAGTTTCCTCGAGTATAATCTCTAGGCCACTCTAGATATTACCTGAAATCATTATTGTCTTCAAAAACACATTGCTGATAATTTCCCCTCTGGCTAGAATGATGAGGAAAACCTATTGCTACGTCTCTTGATATTCGTGGCATATCAAAAGTCTACATACAGCGGCTAATAATAAAGGTCGCTGTCCCTATTTGTCGCTATGATTTTTAGCTATTGTCAAACGCTACGGTGTCCTTCTTTATCTCTGAATAAGTATTGTCAATCTCTTGTTGGATATCAATAGTCTTTTGAAGGGATGTTGCAACCTTGCAGTAATGTTTTATATCATCCAGGGATAATGTCCTTGTTTTTCTATCTTTTAGCCATTTATTACAAACCTGATAACCGCCAATCTGATACTGCCAAATTTCTTTTGTAATTCCTGTAAAATATTGGTCTTGATTGATATAGACACGCTTTTTCTCTTCAATATATTTCAATTTTTGGACTTTGTTATCACCTTTGCCTTGGAATTTTACAGTAGGTGGGTTAAGTTCTGTTGTTTTAAGTAGGTGAAGTTCAACCAGTCTTTGACCATATTCAGCCATCCTGCAAAAAAGTTTATAATCTTTCGCAAAGGGAATTCTGGGAAAATCTATCTTCAGGAATTGAGCATATTTTGTTCGATAGATATTGGAATAGAGAACTGCATAGATGTAATGAAAGACATCTTCTGGTGACGGCTCTTTGTGATAGGTCTTGGAGAGAGCATTAAAAAATTCGAAGCTAATATTTGGTTCCCTTTTTTCTGGCTTTTTCGTATCAGCAAACAAGGTTTCTTTGTCTGTCTCGGTATAAAGGTAGAGAGGAAACAAATAAGACCGTTCTCTTGTCTCTAATGAAACAGTGCAGTCGTTAATTGTCGTATTTGAACAAAGAACATGCCTGAATTCGCCATTCACCTGACGATTGGTAATTAACCCCAAGTTCTTTTTCATCATGTGGGACATAATTTCCTTTCGCGGACGTTCAATTATTTCATCGTGATAAAAAATCCACTGAACATCAAAAGGCCGATATAAAACTGGTTTAATGAATTTGTTCATATCATAATCAGAAATTGATTGCAGTATATTCCAAGCTTTTCTGATACTCCATCCTTTCTTCTTGTTAATTTGGAAGAATTTATGGAGCTGATCATCTGAGTATTTGCTATTTTTGAAAAGGCGTATTCTATTCTCTAGCTTTTTTCTATCTGTATCTATAACGAAATGATCTCTGGCTGTTGTCATCCCAACGCCATTAAGAGGAAACACTTCCGTTATTCTTGGATAATTCTCATATTTTTCTAAAAGTCTTTCATCTCGGGGAATAAAAAGATAAAATTCAGATTTCGGAGACAACTTCTTCCAGTTAATTGTCTTTATTTCATTCTCCGAAAGCCAATTATTCTTCTTTTCTCTCAATCCCCAAATCTCTGAATGATATACCTTACATCCTTTTTCCTCACCTTGTTTTTTTACGAAAAGGGCAACGGCTACTCCCTGTCGGATGTCAAAGACATTTTCATCTTTGGAACCGTCAGGGCATTTTTCCCTTTTCAGGCTGTTACCATGCAAATCTAAAACATAAATCTCGTTGAAACTGCTCATCAGGGACTGCCGCATACCTCTGAAGGTCGGATTATCCAGATAACTATGATTGGTGATAAATCCTAAAACTCCTTCACCTGTTTGGTCTATCTTCCATTGGGCAAAACGGATGAACTTTACATAATCATCCTGCAACCACTTAGGATTTTTCTCTCCCAAAGGTTTTCCATCGACTTTATAGAAACTTTGTAAGCCGTCTACATCTTCTTTTAGAAGTTTATCTATCCACGGGTTAACATTTGCTGAGATTCCCGAGTACGGTGGATTGCCCAGTACAACTAAAATTGGCGTTTCTTTTTTTACTTTTCCTGCCAAATGAGATTCCTCGGAAAGTGAAGTCATACCGGGAAATTCGGTTTGGGCAAGCTCCTCCATCTCTAATGTGTTAGTAAGGTAAAGTTTAAACCTATCATCCTTTTGGAGTTTATAGCCAAGTTCTTCCACGAGAAAAGACATTTTCAAGTGGCCCACTGCATAAGGTGCCATCATTAGTTCAAATGCATAGAAATTTTTAATAATATGCTCATTGATGAAATTTCCTTTTCCTCCTTCGCCATATTTTAAGACAAATTCCTCCACTGCCAATTTGGCTGCCTCAGCCAAAAAAGTAAGTGTTCCTGCTGCAGGATCCAAGATGGTAACCGACTCGTCTGCAAATCCATCTTTCCTATTAAAATGCTCCTTCAAAATGTAGTGTAAAGAACGGACAATATAGGAAACTACAGGTTCTGGAGTATAATAGACTCCTCTTTTTTCTCTTGTTTGTGGGTCGTATTCGGTCAAAAAGGTTTCATAAAAATGAATGACAGGGTCTTTTCCCTTGCCTTTATGGAAATACTGGTGAAGGATATTTTTTACATTGGTAACTGCTAAGACTTCTGAAATATCATCAATAATCCATCCCATCTGCTGGGGTAAATCACCCAGGGAAGTGAATTTGAAAACATCCCTTAAAATTCCGATGGTGTGGGGAATACAATCGTAGGCAAGTTTTCTATTAAATCCGTTCTCTGAACGAGTGCGGGCAGCAAAAAGTCCATATGTAATAGTTTGCGAATAAAGGTCGGCAAATTCTTCTTTGGAAAGACCACTAATGAGATATTTTCTGAATGCCTCATAAAACCCTAAGATAAACCCTTTTTTTGTCCTTTCTCCTTCTTTTAGCTCCTGTGCAATGACCTCATCTCTTAAAAAGCGCGTTCTTTTTGCTAGTTCTATTGCCAGGGTTTTAGCATCATAGACTCTGGGCAGAGAAAAGGAAAAGAATCTCTCAAACAGTTGTAGAAATTCGGATTCTTTTTCAACCGGTGGGATAGTTTTTAGTTTGTGCACAATGAAAGGTCTGCCGATAAGGGCTTTATCTATCAAGAATCCATTGCGATAAAGTCTGAACTCAAAAAAGTTAGTTAATATCAAGTTTGGGAAAGTATGCCGATAGCGTTGGAGCTGTTCTGAATATTCGATCTGGTCTAAGTCATCAATAATTGGAGCCTTGGCTTCAACATAACCAACAATATGTTGTTTTCCGTCCCAAATTCTAAAATCTGGATTCCCGGCCTCGGTCTTCTTCGGCAATGTTGTTATTTGAATGTTGCTATTGCCAACCGATCTTGTATATTCATTTAAGAGCCCTTCGAGGGTCGAGTAGTAACTCTCTTCCCTGGCATCTCCACGGTTAGCCACATCAAATACTTTCTTAAGATATGATTTTAGCATTTTGTTCTTCCCAATAGTGGTGAATTCTTAGGTACGGCATCACATCCAACATTTCCAAGCTCTGCGAATCGTAGAGCATTTTGGGTAAACCCGCTTACAGCGGACGACTCGCAAATCCTGGGTTGGCCGAAACGGCTGTTGATTTTCATGTGAGATACTCACTAGCAAATCTCCGCACCCATTTGACCATATCCTTAACATCTGATTCGGTAAATTGATTAAACTTACCATGATCAGCGTTATTACGAATGTCTGCTTTGGCAGTGATTTCTTTCTGTATGAGCTTATTGTATGCTCCAGCCTTTGCTAGAAGAGTATTGAGTGTGTCTATTTTAGTCTTTTCGGGATGGGGTATATTCTGCTGATCGCACACTTTTCGTAGTGTATCCTCTAAGACTGCTCCTGCAAGAGATGCGGCTGGAACATAATACCCTTCATTGAGTAGTGCTTCAGCTTGTTCTATAAAACTACCCAGTAGATCTGCTCTCACCATAGCCCGTATATCAAATAAAAAATCCTCTGAGAAATCACGATATGCTGCCTCTAACACTCCATAACATTGATGGTAATAAAAAGGATTGCCGGATGTGCGTTTATCTTCGGCCAAACGCCTCAGTTGCTGATAATGTTCGCTTTCTTCACCACAGGTTCGCTTAATGAGATTCAAGCTTTCAGTACGGAATCGTAGGTAATCAACATGGGATGGAAACTTATCCCACTCTTTTCCATCCCAACCACATTCCTGAAAGGTTTTCTTTCCTTCTACCAAAAGCTTTTCAAACTTTTCTTTGATTTTCTCGTGCATGCTCATTTGACACATCCTCATCTTTTATATCTTGAGTTGATTTATTTTAACCCATTTTACCAGCCTTCTATGCAGAGACATGGTGAGAGACGGATATCGTTCCCAGCATATACGCTGTTTTGCGATAGCAAAATGTCCGAAGGGCAAGGACGTGAGCCTGTAGCCTATATGGTGTGTTATCTGATGTTATGCCCCTTTTCTTAATATTGTTTTGAAATATGACATTACCTTTTATCATTCCCAATGCATTCCGATATAACCATAAGTCGCTTCTACATCCAGTGGCCTTGTTGTATTTCCTGCCCGTATATAGAACTCTTTGTCTGTCTTATCGGTCAGGAAAACTGGCTTTGGACTATTTTCTATTTGAACTATACAAATGGTTTTTCCCTTCTTCTCTTCAAATCTCGTATGAACATATTTACAAAATTCAATGCCCAGATAGTCTGTAATCACCTGAGTTAAGGTCTGCTCAAATCCATCTTTGTCTTTACGTTTTAAAGTCTTTATGTCATCTTCTATCCCGTAAATTGACCCATCGTTTAATACTCCAATAAGTAGTATACCACCTTCTGTATTTAGAAATCCTGCGATAGTCTTAGCAATGACTTTTTGCAATATGGGATTGACCTTATTCTGATGAATATCCCATCTCAGAGTAGATTTATACTCTGATGTAGCGTTTTCTCCTTGTGCTAAGTAATCATCTAATGTTTCTGGCTTTTTTTCTGGCACATCAATTAAAAGCTTGGTCATGAATTCATTAATAGCGTCAGCAATTAACTCACGGCGTTTTGCAAGAAAGTCCTCATAGCGATCTAGTTCCCAAAGTGTAGGATCAGTTGGAATAAATTGTTTTTCTAATGCACCTGGATATTTATTTTCAACCTCTTTCAAATATTCTGCTGGGGTATTATTCGAAATTTGGATGTTGGAACTACTTGTAAGGAAGCCTCGATTTGCAATTTCATTAACAATTTTCTTATGAAGATGGTTTTCGGAGGAATATTTACCAGAAGAATAGAGTAATGAAGTCGGGAAAATATGGTGGCTATTGATTTCATATGAGGGTCCGAATGTTTGAGCAAGTATGCTTCCATTGAACCAGTCAATAGCTCCTTTAGCTTTAGCGAGAATATAAGTCATACGATAAAGCGGATGTTGGGTAGAGCGACCTTCAAGATCGCTAGGCTTAACCTCAATCCGTCCTCGCTGATCAATAATCATGTCTATCAAATCCTTGCATGAACTGGTGCTACGGAGAACAATAGATATATCATGGTCTAAACGTTGATCCGTCTGGCTTGTATATCTTGCCCAAGTATGAGCAGCGTAAACCCAATGAATGAAACGTCTCATATCTTGCTGATTTTTGAAGCGCATTCCATTCTTTGATAGATAGACTACTACGGGGACTAGCACATTGGTAGTATTGATATCCGCCGTTGAATGGATATGTGCATGAGTTGGGAGAATGTTGACAAAATAATCCAATACCTTAGTTAACGAATCCCATCCGTCCTCCAATTCAGTTCGAGAAGCTTGGTGGATTATTTCAAACAGAGCACGTCCTTTAACTATGCCGGTTAGACAGCGAACCATGAATCCTAATTCAAAATAGAAATTACGTTTGGCAAGGTCCTCAATCTTTCTTTTCATAATTCGGCGAGCTTCTGGCCATTTGCCGCAAATATGGGCGAGGGCAAGATTTGCATCTGACAATTTAGTCCCAAGACTATTAACTCGGTCAAATACATCAATTGCCTCATCAATATTGGCGGAGGTCGGCACCACCTGTATAGGATACTCCCTCTCGCATATATTTCTAAGTCTGGTAAGATTTTCGTTAAAGACATTAGCTTTATGGAACTGTTCTTCTGAACTCTGGGTTTTTTCTCTAGCAATTTTGAAGACATCAATTCGTTTAGTGCTATCAAAGCAATCTATTGCTGGAATCCAGGTTGGATTGTTTCGCATAAGAGCTGGTTGATAATATTGAAACTCTCCATTTTCTAGATTAAAGTATAGATTCCGTGGATCATTTTTAATTTCATGCTCCTTATAATAAGGCGGTATCTGATTTCTAATGAAAAGATACAATGTTGTTAAGCGCTGTTGTCCGTCCAAAATCACTTTAGTAGTTCCGATTTTATCTCGTGGAAGCTCAATGTTCTTTATTTCGGGTGGATTATTTGTCTTCCAAAAAAGAAGAGCGCCAGTGGGATATTCTTTGAAAAGAGATACCATAAGTTGCTTTGCTTGTTCCTTCTCCCAGATATACTCTCTTTGGAACTCTGGTAGAACCAAATCCAGATTTTTTATATCATCTAAAAGCTCCCGGATTTTCATTTATCTATCCTCCTAGGGGAAATTATTATCGTATTATATGAATTTGGGGGCACAATTTCAGATAGCGACTTACTTACAAACGCATTACTGCGTTTATACTTCCAATTTGGAATATTGTCCGCACTATTGCGGATATTTCTTACCATAGTTGAAATATTTTATCTTCATTCAAAAGTATCTATCTTACCCAAATCTTTAGCACTTTTATTGTATACCAAAATCTTATTAAACCAAGAGTAATCGACAAATGGCTCTGATATTATTGCTATGATAGCTCCTTTGAGGGGATAAAAAGAGGAATTTGAACACATTCTCTCTTCATCTTACTCTAAAAAATAACCTGCTGGTTTTTTGAGAGCTTTGGCTATTTTGACCAGGTTTTTTATAGATGGTAACGACGCTCCTGTTTCATAACGAGAGATGCTTTTTTGCTTGGCATTAATCTTTTGGGCAAGTTGAGTTTGGGTTAGATCGAGTTCTATACGGGCTAGCTTTATCTTTTTACCAGATTTTCTTACCTCTATTCGCTTTCTCATTTGGAGAAGAGCCCGAGAAAACACGTGCCAGACTATCCCCCTTCCGGTGTCATTTCCTCACAAGAGGACCATTGTCCTATATACTTCACGCTAATAGATAGTATATATCATTTTATGATAAAGGCAAGGTTTTTCTGTTATGAAAGGTGCAGAAGGTAAGAAAATACCGGGACAAAAGATTCAAATCCTTGTCCTATTAGATGATAGGTACAAAAGTTCGAATTGGTTGTAGTGGCGGAGAGGGAGGGATTCGAACCCTCGAGGAGGCTTTAACCCCCTACACGATTTCCAATCGTGCACTTTCAACCACTCAGTCACCTCTCCCGCAATTTTGGTCTGGCGGACATGGTTGCAACCAATTCGAGCCGCTGCCGAAATAACTGCCGATATCAAAATACTTCCTGTTCACCAACCCTATTTATACCAGAAACTATCTCAAAAAGCAACCCAACTGCGCTTGCTCAGAATGACCTGCGAGCAAATAGCCAAAAGCTTAAACATCAATAGGAGAACTGCCACAAAAGCTTGTAGGTATAAAAGGAAGTAGCCTTATGTTCTGGCCTAACATTTTCCTGTCATTGCGGAGCAAAGCGGAACAATTTGGATGAGCGAAACGAGGTAGGGTTCTGAACCCCGCCTCAAATAACGAGTTATAAAAAGCAGCTCCTAAAACAGGTTTTTTTGACAGCTCTCGCTTTTTTGCTACGATAAGGACAAATTATTCAAGAATAATCAATCAAAACAGGAGGTAGCGCGATGAACAAAGCAGACCTATATGAAACGTCTTAAATATTTGCGCATAGGACCCTAAGTGCCTTATTCGGGTTGTCCCACTTTGCAAAACGAGAAACCAAAACTCCTTCAAGATATTCTATTGTTCCGAAATAACGGTTGTGGG
>Ga0315543_1003631_pt1 | contig 13656 bp, 11 predicted proteins | sample SalMarSW160210MG_2_FD_203098 | JGI IMG/M metagenome (GOLD analysis project Ga0315543, IMG submission 203098) | Salt marsh sediment microbial communities from the Plum Island Ecosystem LTER, Massachusetts, United States - Salt Marsh Sediment SW1601-210 ...
ATGTTCCCGTCGGAAATAATACTTTTTGATCATAAAAATGAAACCGTGGATATAATTCTATACAACAATGATGGTGAAGCGAAAAGAATTAAAGAGTTGACAAAAATAATAAAAACTTCGGAAGAAGTTGATTATACTCTTACCGAAGGAAGCGAAATCGATTTTACCGGCAACTTCACAAAAGAAGAATATTGTGACGTGGTAGAAAAAGCCAAAAAGTATATTTATTCCGGAGATATATTCCAGGTCGTACCTTCGCAACGATTTAAAGGGCCAAGAGAAAAAGAACCAATCAATATATACAAAGCACTTCGCCTTACAAATCCTTCTCCGTATATGTATTATATTAGATTTAACGATTTATACATTCTCGGTTCCTCCCCTGAAACATTGATTAAGCTCGAAGCAGGTGGACTTGTAACAAGCAATCCAATTGCCGGAACAAGAAGAAGAGGGCTAAACGAAGAAGAGGACAATAAATTCGTAAAAGAACTCCTGAATGACGAAAAAGAGCTTGCGGAGCATATTATGCTTGTTGATCTTGCGCGAAACGATATTGGGAGAGTTTGTGAATACGGCAGCATAAAGGTTTCAGATTTTATGCGTATTGAAAAATACGCAAAAGTTATGCATAACATATCAGTAGTTAACGGAAACTTACTCGAAAACAAAGATGCATTTGATCTGGTCAGGGCTACATTCCCCGCAGGAACCGTTTCAGGAGCACCAAAGATAAGAGCAATGGAAATAATCGATGAATTAGAACCTGTTAGAAGGGGTATCTACGGGGGAGCCTTAGGTTACTTCGGATTCGCGGGCAATATGGATTTATGCATAGCTATCAGAACAATCGTAATATACAAAGATATAATTTACTTTCAGGCGGGAGGCGGAGTTGTCGCAGATTCGCTGCCAAAGCTTGAATATAAGGAAACCATAAACAAAATGAGCGCTTTAAAAAAGGCTATTGAGTTATCACAATGATTTTGCTAATCGATAACTACGATTCTTTTGTATATAATCTTGCTCAATTTTTAGGAGAACTCGGAGCAGAAATACAGGTAAGACGAAATGATAAAACTTCAATCAAAGAAATCGAGCAATTAGCACCAACAACAATAATGATTTCACCCGGTCCGGGTACTCCAAAAGATTCAGGTATAAGTCCGGAAGTCTTGCTTCGTTTTAAAGGTGAAATTCCAATTATGGGTGTTTGTCTTGGGCATCAAACAATAGGAGAGGTTTTTGGAGGTAAAGTCATAAGAGCGGATAAAATCTTACATGGTAAAACTTCTGAAATACATCATGACGGTAAAACCATATTCAAAAATATAGAAAACCCTTTTACCGCAACGCGTTACCACTCATTAATCGTAGAATGGAAAACCTTACCGGATTGCTTTACCCTTTCGGCATGGACTGAAGATAAAACAATAATGGCAATAAGACATAAAGAATACAATATAGAAGGAGTACAATTCCACCCGGAATCCGTTTTAACGGAAGTTGGAATGAAAATATTAAAAAACTTTATTAAAGGAAGGGAAATAGATTGAAGGTCATAAAGTATAACGAAATCACGGAAGATTTCTTCAAATATAAAGAAATAGAAGAAGTAACCAATGTAAGAAAGATAATAAACGACGTTCGAAAAAACGGAGATAGGGCATTAAAAAAGTATACTAAACAATTTGACAAAACCGAATTGGATCAAATACAAATAAGCGGTATAGAGATAGAAAACGCATATAAGAAAGCTTCAAAAGAAGAAATAACAGCTATTGAAAAAGCAACTGAAAATATAAAAGAGTTTTCAAAAAAACAAAAAGAACAATTCAAGAATTTCGAATTCGAAATCAAAAAGGGAGTATTTACAGGACAAATAATTAATCCCATTAACAGAGTAGGAATTTATATTCCCGGAGGAAATTTTCCTCTGGTATCGACTTTACTCATGTGCGCCATACCCGCACAGGTAGCAGGCGTATCAGAAATTGCAGTTACTTCTCCCCCAACATTCGAGGGAAGCATACATCCATTAATTCTTACCGTCGCCTATGTGTTGAAAATCACAGAAATCTACAAATTGGGAGGTGCGCAGGCAATAGCCGCCTTAGCCTATGGAACCGAAACAGTAAAAAGCGTCGATAAGATATTCGGACCGGGAAACAAGTACGTACAATTTGCCAAAAAGGAAGTTTTTGGAAATGTGGGCATTGATTTTATAGCAGGACAGACAGAAATAATGATAATCGCAGATGAGACAGCAGAAGCAAAAATAATAGCATCGGATTTACTTTCACAGGCTGAACACGACATAGATGCAATGCCTATCCTGGCAACGACCTCGGAGCGACTTGCAAAATTAGTCTTAAACGAGATTGAAGTAAAACTCAAATCAATAAGCACTAAAGATATAGCAAGACAATCACTTGAGAGGAATTGTTTAATAATCCTGTTGAACGATATCCGGGAGGGTATCGAACTTGCGAATAAGAGAGGACCTGAGCATCTGGAAGTGCAAACCAGGGAACCGGAAAAACACACAAATAAATTTCACAATTACGGTTCTCTCTTCATCGGAAAATATTCCGCGGAAGCCCTTGGCGATTATTCAAGCGGATTGAATCACACACTACCGACAAACACAACAAGCAGGTACACCGGGGGACTCTGTGTTAAGGATTTTCTAAAACTTCAAACTACGCTCCGAGTAACAAAAGAGGGGCTGGAGGAAATAGGACCAGTTGCGGAAAAGCTCGCTGAGATAGAAGGACTGCAGGCTCATTTAGAATCAATTAGATCGAGATACGAGAAATGATATTAGCCACTAAGTCACCAAGGCACTAAGATTAAAATCTTTATTAGTAGTTTTAAATTACAAATTTCTTTGTGTCTTTGTGCCTTCGTGGCAATTTAACGGGGGGTATATGGAATGTATACAAGATAAGAATTTAGAAAATTGCAATTGTTCTTACGAACCTTGTTCCAGAAAAGGAAGATGTTGTCTATGTATTCAATATCACTTGAGAATAAGAGAACTTCCGGCTTGTGTTTTTCCTGATAATGTCGAAAGAACCTTTAATAGATCCTTCGAAAAATTTGCAGAATTGGTAAAAGAAGGAAAAATATAGAAGGTCCAGTGGCCAAAAAATTAATTCCGTTCATTTTTGTTGCACTATTACTTCAAAGCAACTGCGCACATAAGGGATTTTCCAAGCAAATCGAAGATATTATTGAGAAAAAAAATATAAGTGCAGCCGAACTTAAGAAGCTTATAGATAAAGGGGATAAAGATTACGTACTCATAGATGTGCGATCAGAGGGAGAGTATAAAAGCGGATATATAGCAACCGCAATAAACATTCCTTACACAAAAATTCAAGAACGAATCGAAGAAATCCCACCGAATAAATTAATCATTGTTTATTGCAAAGTAGGAGGACGTGCAGAAGTTGCCAGAAAGAAACTAACAGAATTGGGTTACGAGAATGTAATAAACTTCGGCGGCACCAATTCGTGGAGTTACAAACTGGTGAAATAAGATACTTTTAGTATAACATACGAGGATTTGGGATTTAGAATTTAGTTAAAACAAAAAAATCTTGTGTTATTCTGTGTAATCTTGTGGTTTCTTTTTAAGTAATCTGTTTGATTTTCATTTTCCATCAAATCGGAAATATATTCTCCCTTCAGACGGAGAAATATCTTTTGGGACAGCATATTCTAACGTAAATTTCTTGATATTAAGACCAAATCCATAAGAATATTGCCATCTGTTATAAAAAAAATTGGCATCTACAAACGGATAGGCGGTCAAAATTCCAAATTTACTTCTAAATTCAAGTCCAACAATTGCACCCTCCTTAACAACTATGCCCGGATAACCTCTAAACGATCTGAAAAAAGTTAAATCACCTTCATCAAAGGAAAGTTTAAAATATTCGAGTTTAAGAACAAAAAAGAAAAAATATATATTGGCTAAGGTTTCAAGGTCCCATCCTTTACCCTTCCGAAATCTTTCTTTGTAAAAAATATCAAACGGCTTTGAGTTATATGAAAAACCAACGTCTAAGAAAGGGTAAGATTCACTTAAACTTTGACTCGAAATAATCTCGAGACCTAACTGGCTCAAAAACGAAGCATCATGATAAAAATATTCCAACCCAGAAGAAAAAGATATTAAATTATAATGATCTTTAATATAATTATGATTTAAAGAAAAATTTAAATTTAACGGTAGAGACAATATAGCGGGTTCAGTATACTCGAATACTTCATTTTGATATTCTTCACTCTCCCTTTCCAATTTTATATTGACTTCCCTACCTTTACCGAAAAGATTTGCATTATTAAAAGCAAGTAGACCACCAAAACCTCCGTTATTCGAATACGAAACAACGCCTTGTAAATTTCCACTGGTTTGCTCTCTTAAAAAAACAATTACATCAACCCAACCCTCCTCTACTGACGGCACCAACTTAAACGAATCAACATTAATATAATCTATTTTATCTAATTCACTAATCGCTCTGGCTATTTTTGTTTCACTAAAGATATCAGCTTGTCCTATTTGAATTTTTTGTCTAAGATAATCCGGTTTAGTATACGAAAGACCTTCTATTAAAATATTTTTAACTTTCTGCAAATGACCTGGTTCAATTATAAATTTCCAATTTATGTAGAAAGAATCCATAGAAAACTCCACTATCTTAACCTGTATAAAAGGAAATCCCTGATCCGAATAGAAAGTTATAATTTCTTCGATATTTTTCTCGAACAATTCCTTGCTAAAAACTGTTCCTTTTCGAGACAATAAACTTCTCAGTTTTTTCTCAGAAAAAATGATATTTCCCGAAAAAGTTATATCGCCAACTTTAAAAGAACTATTCGCTAAAAAAGAAGACCCGGAGAACTTATCTCCGGGTATCAACGCAAAAATTATGGCTACAACCACCAAAGATTACTTCCGACCGGGATAATAAACAGTATCAGAAAATGAAAATTTAAAGAGTATAGTTTTATAATTGAATATCGATAAAGAATCAACGTACCCAAAATTCAAAACCCTAATACCTGCCCAATCATCAACATATATCTTTATATTTTCCTCTCTCAAAGGGATTTTCTGTTCTTTGGCTTTCTCAACTAATCTGCCTGGCACTTGAGAGTATGGACAACTAGAAGCCGGGCTGAAGAGTCTTTCAGCTTCACTTTTCATACTTGAATAGTCCAAACGTACCTTCGTCCATCGTATACCAAACAAAATACAGTAACCCAAAACAACAGCAATTAAAATCCATAGAAAAAATTTACCCATAAAATTTCCCCCTAAAAAAAATTAGAACTACAAAAAAATTACCACCTGACCTTCTTAACCTGTTCTATGTTCTTTTGTGAATTATTTATGCCCCTTTGAGCATATTGTATCCACTTAGAATCACTTGTCTTCGTTATCGTTTTTTTCCAGATTCTTATGGATTCCTCAAATTTTTCTATTGATGGATTCCACTTTTTATCCTGCATATAATTTAATCCCAAACGATAATAGTACTCTCCGTAAAGAGCTAAAAGAATTGCGTCGCCCGGATCAATAGAAAAACCTTCATTAATATATTTTTTAACACCTGGAAGATTCTTCCGGGTAAGCTCAAGATTAATCAATTGATAATATACACTTAGATTGCCAGGTTCGATTTTTAATGCTTCTTTATAGTAACTCTCAGCTTTCTGATATTGCTTTAATTTTAAATACGCGTTTCCAATTTGTATTCTGCTGGAAACATGCCTGGGAATTATTTTAATTATGGATTTGTATTCTTCGATAGCATTTCCGTATTCCCCAAGTTCGCTGTAACATTCGGCAAGCTTTTTAATTATTTCGATATCGTCAACAAAAGCCTCTTTAGCTTTTTTAAAAAACTTAACCGCTTCGCGATAACGCTTACGTTCAAAATAAGCATTTCCCAACCTGAAAGCCACTCCGCTATCATCAGGGTTATATTGATAAGCTTTTTTATAGTTGTTTAAAGCTTCATCGTACCTACCCTGTGATTCAAGATAACTCGCATATAAGTCATAACTGTTGGCATCTTCAGGAAATTCTTTTATGACTTTTTTAAAAAGTAGCTCTGCTTTTTCAGGTTCTCCTATCATCGCATACAGGGAAGCAATAGCCTTTGCCATTTTACGATTACTCTCCGCATCAGGAAAACATCCAAACTTTTCCTTGCAAATTGCAAGGGCTTTATTTGTATCTCCAACTTCAAGATACACCTGTCTCAATGCGAGATAAGCATCTACATAGTTGGGATCCGCTTTAATGGCCTTCTCCAAAAGAGGAATTGCTTCATTATAATTTTTCTGTTTCATATGTTCGAAAGCAAAACTGTAGAATTTTTCCGCCTCGGAAACTTCCTGTGTTTGAGTACCTTCGTTTCCATCTTTTTTATCTCGAGCAGACGCACAGTTTGCTAAAACTAATAGAGAAAAAAGAAAAAAGACCCTTAAAAATTTCACTTATTGATCCCCCTTTCCTTTTGATTTCGGTCTTGCCGCAAGAATCGTTTTTTCAACATCCTTTGCTTTAACCCAGACAAAATAAGTCATACCCGTATCATCAGTTTCATAATATGGACCTTCAGAAAAAGACTCTTCGACAAGTTCCTTATAATTGTTAATAAAATTAACCTCCATAACTAACTGGGTCCTATTTTCATCCTGAGCTTCAGAGGTTAATCTATAACCATTAGCTGAAATCTCTAAATAAGGATCGCTCAATAGATCATTTTTTATTTCTTTCATTGCTTCTTCTTCTTTAAACAATTCATAAAGATTACCCTGTGGAATAATATCTTTCTCATCCTCGTAAAGTTTAACCATAGAAACAAGATTCAAAAGAGAAGAATAACCGTTGAGAACTCTATTATTATTTAAAACATCAAATCTCTCCGAATAAAAAGAATTGAAAAGATTTACCGCTAAAGGGATTTTCTTCTTAAAAGTAACAATATCGCCAAGAAAATCGATTTTTCTGCCTCCATTCACATAGGAAACCATTTTATCGTCAAATTCTTTTAGATCATTTATTAAAATTACATCCTTTTTCGAATCAAGTACATTGATAATCTTTTTAACTTGTTCATGAATACTTTCTGAATACAAAGGAATCGTATCCGTTTCATCTACCGATTCGGGTATATCCTTGCTTTGAACTGCCAAAAGCGGATTTTCCAATTTCTTCTCGATATGCCCAAACAGAAACCGAACAACATCTTCTTCTATCAGATCACTTCTTCTCAAACTATCCCTTATCAAAAGACTATTTTGGATTCCTGAAATCATATAAGCAAGTTCTTCATTTTCCTGTACCATCAAACTTATAACCCTGTCTTTTTCCTTTTCTATATTAATTCCGGAAATATAACGCAAAAGGCTATTTAATTCTGGTTCAATATTTCTATAATCATATTCTCTCGCTTCTTTAATTTCATAAGCGGCAAAAGTTAATGCGGAATCAATCGGATAAAGATATTCAGATATCTTGATTTGCAGGGAACTATCCGCAGTAAATAAATCTTTCTTTAATTCCTTAATTATACCCTCACATTGAGTAATTTTGGTTTTTGCTCTCATTACAGACATTTTCCTTCTTGTTATCCACTGCGGATCAGGATTTATTTCTTTCCTGAAATAAGGTTCTAAAACTCTTTCCCATTCGACTTCCAAAGGATATTGTCCGTTCTTTATCATATATTTTTCCAGCGCATTTCTTATTTCTTTGAGTCCCTTTTCAGCCTTCAATCGATGCGCCCTGCCGGCAAAGATAGCTTCTCCACCACAGGAGATAAAAACCAAAACACAGGATAATACTATTAAAACCAGCGATTTCCTCATAAAAAATAACCCTCCATTCAACCTTTGGAGCCGACGGGACTTGAACCCGTGCCCTTCTGACTGCCAGTCAGACGCGCTACCAACTGCGCCACGGCCCCTATTATATAAATTTATATTAATGTAAAAAATTGAATTGTCAAGATTTTAAATCAGGTTATCTAACCACAAAGAACACAAAACCCACACCACATCCCTTTTTATTTAATTGTACCGCAAAGACACAGAGTGCACAGAGCCACACCTCACTCCACTTTCTCTATTGTATTTTAATTAAACAACCTCAAAATCCGAAAAACCGATTTAACCACAGAGAGCACCATGCCCTGCCTGTTCCGAGAAGATTAACTATCTTTCCCATATGAAGTGTACTTGTAACAATAAGAATATCCCTGATATCAGCAAAAATCAATTGTTTAATAGGATTGTAAATCACAGACTCTTTGCCAACCGGTAAAAAATGTTTATTTGTAACTTTTGTTAAAGGATACAGCCTGTCCCCTTTTCCTCCTGCGAGTATTACACCTTTTATATATCTTAAAAATAAAAATATACTTACTTTTTGTGTAGTTCCCTGGAATATTTGTATTCCAAAGAGAGTTCATCCCGTGAAATAGCTTGCTATTCCACGGGACAGGCCCGAGAGCGGAAGTGGTGGCTTCCTCTGCTTTCAGAAATCAACCACGGCTTTTTGAGGGATTCAGGCTCCGCCTTTTAAAAAAATGGGGAGATGCAAGTGTAGTTGCACTATTGACAATAAGAAACTTTTCTGTAATTATGGCTAATGTTTAATAAATATAAAAATCGAATAAAGAGTTCTCTTGTATTAGTATGGGGTACTGTTGTTGTTATTTACTTTTTCAGACGTTTCCCAATCATTCACCTCTCTGAAGTCATCTTAAATGTGTTTGCTCTTTTTATACTACTATTATTTTTTACAGCTTTAGGTAGATATATATTAAAAAAATTCCGGTTCAAATGGAATTCATTCGTTGAAGAATGTTGTTTCTCTTTCGGTATCGGTTCCGGAATTTTCATTTTGTTAATTATCGGTCTTGCTTTTCTGAAATTGCTTTTCGAAATTATAATCGTTTCGCTTTTCCTAATACTTTTTATTTTAGTTTACAAAGATGCCAAATATCTTGCTATTACAGGATATAATCAACTTTTAAAATTCCTTTCAAGTAAAAAGTCTTCTCACGAGAAAGTTTTTATTGGCTTTATCTTTGTTGGTATTATTCTAACTCTTCTAACAACTCTAACGCCCCCTTTCTTTTACGATGCATTATCATATCATCTGGCAGTTCCGCAGAAGTATCTTGTTAACCATGGTTTTTCCTTTCTTCCTCTTAATTATTTCTCGAATTTTCCCGCGAATCTCGGCATGTTATTTGTTTTAGCTTTCAGTCTTTCAGGTGATTTGTTAGCTAAGTTGATTTCCTGGGCATATGCTCCTCTTACCACTCTGGCGGTTTATTCTTTTACTAAATCTCTTTGGGGAAATCGAGTCGGAATACTCTCTGCGGCTATATTTATATTTGTACCCGGAATAATGATTCTTTCCACTTTGACTTCAATAGACCTCGCGGTTACATTTTATTCTTTTATGAGCCTGTATTCGCTGCTTTACTGGTGTAAATCTCCTCAAAAAAGATGGTTTATATTTTCAGGAATATTTTGCGGTCTTGCAATGGGAACAAAATACACTGCAATCTTAGTTACCTGGTTAACCCTTGAAACGATTTTGCTTGTTCACTTATATTTCATTAAAAAGAAATCGTTTATTAATGGATTAAAATATTGTATTTGTTTCGGCTTAATTGCCCTCCTCTGTTTTTCTCCCTGGTTAATAAAAAATATTATCTATACTAATAATCCTTTGTATCCTTTTTCGCATTCTTTGTTGAAATCAGACAGTTCAAAAATCAATAATTATAGCCACGTAATGCGGCGAATAGGCAATCCTGTCCATTCCTGGTTTTATGCATACAAAAATAACGATAGGTCTTTGTCGGAAGGAATTAAATTAATCCTAAGTAGTCCCTGGAAGGTTACAATGACTATGAATGGAGCTGCTGGAAAAACAGGGATAATTTTCTTCTTAGGATTACCATTCATATTTCTTCTCAAGAAAATACCGCTCATCATTCGTTACTTATTGTTTTTTTCGATATGTGTTTTTCTTTTATGGATATTATTATTACCATGGATTTTACGTTTTGCCTTCCCGATGTTCCCTCCACTAAGTATTATCCTCGCCTATGTCTTTTGTCAATTATCGGAATATTCTAATAGAAAAAAATGGATCGCTGCCGGCATTGGCATTGTTTTAATATACCACTTGTTTTTATTTTTTTCTGAAATGGTTTCAGTTTTACGCCCTTTTCCTTATTTATTCGGAAATCAATCAAAAGAGGAATTTCTGGTATCACATGGCGTCAATTACTACCCGGTAATCCAATGGGCAAACAATACAATCCCAACTAACTCCAAGATTTTATTTGTTGGCGAGTTGCGAGGTTACTATTGCAGGAGAGACTATCTCTTACATGTTGGAATACAGGGCGTCGATGAGGAAAAACTGATATTGCGTAACTTTATTAAAAAAGCCAACAGCGTTGATGAAATACTGCAGAATTTAAATAGCTTAGAGATTACTCATATTTTAATTAACTTTTCCGAAATGTCTCGACTTGCCAAAAATTATCTTTCTTTAAATTCATATTTTGATTTCCCCGATAAGGAAAAAAGTGAACTGGTTGAAGAATTTTTTTCAGATTATTTACACCCTTTAGCTTCAAAATATAACGTCACACTTTACAAAATAAACTATCCCGAAGACATCTTGAAACAGAAACCACAAGATTCCACAGATTAACACAAGATTACCCCACCACTCCCCAAATTAATATCACCGCAGAGACGCAGAGCCCCACCACACCCCAGATAGTAACCACAAGATTTCACCCTGGTACAGTCGTGTTAATCTGCAGCTATTATTCGGGGTAGAGGGGTTAAAGACAATAAAAAACTCTACGTTCTCTGTGGCTATTATTTAGGGTATAGGATATAGGGTTTAGGGTATAGAAAAAAACAAAAGAAAAAAACAAAAACTCTGTGGGGCGTGTGTTGACTGGGAATACTATAATCAGAAAAAAGGACGCCTGAGCGCCCTTTTTTCTAAAAGTTTTATATGAAAAATTTACGATTACCTACCTGGTACCAATGTTAAAGTAGACGAAAGACCACCTTTACAACCACCCTCTATAGTATAAGATGTTCCAGTAAAACCAGTACCAGAAACCGCTTCATAACCTACTTGTCCTTCGTTAGTCTCAAGAGAAAAATTAAACTTCCCCGGAGTAACTGCAGCATAACGAGACCTTGTACCATCGTACGGATTCATGAAGTTTGTCGGTATTTCATTTATAAGCAATGGTTCGGCATCATTTGGATATCTACCCATTTCATCTATAGACAACGACTCAACAGTTACCTGCAAAGTATGCTGATTAGCTTTCACCGAAGCGCATTTAGCTCTGTCCACTATCTTTACAAAGTTCGGGATGGCTATAGCTGCAAGAATACCAATGATGACGACCACAACCATTAACTCGATAAGCGTAAAACCACGTTTCTTCATATGACCTCCTAAATTTAAAAGTTTAACTTAACTACCACAATAAACAAATCAATAGTAATCATATACCAATATCTATACAAGAAGCATTCCTGAAAAAAAGACATTGATTTCCAAATACTTAAACCTGATCATGTTTGCAAAGTGCAAATTTCCTTGCAAAATCCGTAAAATAAATTTAACATAAAACTCTCAGAGTTCATCGTAAAATTAGTAAATTCTGCCTGCAGTAAGAATAAGGTTAAGCGGAATTGCATTTTTACCCAAACCGGTAATAGTGTAATTGTCGTATGGATTCGTTTTGTACTCCACCACGCCTTCAACATCGGCACCAGTTTCATCCTGAACTACCGGAGCAAGCGGGTTAAAAGGATTATTCATTCCCGGAGGCAAATCATCAGAAAACAAAATGACAGAAGCTGGATAACTTCCCGGGTTATCCAAACAATAAAACTCTACTTCAACTTGAGTTGTATGCATATTAGCTTTTACTTCCGCTACCTTAGCTTGAACAACAATTCTAACATAGTTAGGTATTGCTATTGCAGCAAGAATGCCAATGATCACAATTACTACCATGAGCTCAATTAACGTAAACCCCTCTTTCTTCCTTATCATATACTTAAAAATACGAAAAAAATCAAAAATGTCAAGGCTAAAATTCATTTTCCATAAATTAATTAAAAAAATTTACTACAAAAAGCACACCCGCAACCCCTGATATTAACCACGAAACACACGAAAAACACGAAACCCAACCCCCCGGAATGGGACGCAGATGCACGCAGATTTTCAGGATTTGAATCCCCCTTCCACCCCAGATTAATTAGCCACAGATTTGTACTGATAGACACGGATACCCTTCCCACCACCCCATTTTTTATTATTGGTAAGTCAAAAAAAAATTGAAATCCGTGTAGATACGCCTGCCCTGCCTGTCCCGCTTGCCCCGTAAGGAAGAATAACCGTATCGGGGTGTCCTCTGTGTTAAAAAATGTTGGGTTTGTGGGGAAAACCCGGCGTTGACAATTTGAAGAAAAAAACTATAATAACCCTAGCGCGGCAAAGCCGCTAAAATGTAAAAATTAAATATCAAAATGGAAAATGATAAATCAAAGTTCAAAAATGAATTCAAAAAAAGGCTATACAACTTTGTCCTGAAGCTTATTGAATTTTTAGATGTCTTACCTAAAGATAATGTTTCTAAAAGACTTGGAGATCAATTGCTTCGCAGTGGTACAAGTATCTTAGGTAATTACGTTGAAGGTCAATCTGCAAGCAGTAAGAAAGATTTTACTAATTATTTCAATCATTCTCTTAAATCTACTAATGAAAGTAAACTATGGTTTACCTTACTTAGAGATAGCAAAAGAGCTACGCCAGAACAAGTTGATTGGTTTTTAGAAGAATTAGATGAAATGAGTAAAATTTTCGCTTCAAGTATTCTAACACTGAAAGGCAAGAGATGATTTTGCATTTTTATTTGTCATTTTGCTTTTTAAATTTTGATATTTTATTTATCAGAAAAAGGCGGTGGAATTAAATGGGATATTTTTTTGCAAAAAAACAAAAAGTTGACTGACAGTACCACAGGTTTATGATAAATATTAACGAAAATTACTTAAAATTAAAATCATCCTATCTCTTTACAGAGATAGAAAAAAGGGTAACAGCATTCAGAGATACTAATCCCGATAAAGAAATTATCAGTTTAGGTATAGGTGATGTTACAAAAGCCTTGCCTCGTGCCTGTATTAAGGCTTTCCAGAGGGCTGTTAAGGAAATGTCGGACGATAATTCCTTCCGAGGATACGGTCCATATAAAGGATATTCCTTCCTTCGCGATAAAATTGCCGAAATAGACTTTAACTGCCGGGGAGCGGATATTTCTCCGGATGAAATATTTGTAAGTGACGGGGCAAAATGCGATACCGGTAATATCCAGGAGCTTTTTTCTCTAAATTTGAAGGTTGCCGTGCCGGATCCCGTTTACCCCGTTTACGTGGACACAAACGTTATGGCTGGTCGTACGAATGAGTGGGAAGATGGCAGGTATAATGGTTTGATATACTTGGATACAACAGAAGAAAACGATTATGTTCCCTCTTTACCCCACGAAAAAG
>Ga0315543_1003632_pt1 | contig 13655 bp, 10 predicted proteins | sample SalMarSW160210MG_2_FD_203098 | JGI IMG/M metagenome (GOLD analysis project Ga0315543, IMG submission 203098) | Salt marsh sediment microbial communities from the Plum Island Ecosystem LTER, Massachusetts, United States - Salt Marsh Sediment SW1601-210 ...
GAGCAACTGCGATGCCCATCGTGCCGAAATGAGAGACGGACCCTATGGATCGGTTTCAGCGAGTGACATGCAAACAGGCCGTCCAGGCTGCCTTGACGCATGAAATCGTGGAAGCCGGCGCGGGGTGAGGCAACCGCGCCTTCAATGATCCTTGTGCAACTCCGCAACATACTATGCCGAAGCGTGGCGAGTGTCAACTCCATTCCTGTGAATTCGAGGGACGTAGACTCTAGTCCAGGCTGCTCCTTGAGGAATCATCGTATGCGTCCCCCGAATTCCTGATTATCATTGTCATGGCCCCCGGAATTCACAGGATGTTGTTTCATTTCATGTCTCTCGTGTCTTCGCAATTCGCACGCCAATCCAACGCCATACTAGACACGATCACTCTTTTGTTGATTGTGATATCGACACAGAAGCTGGGCGTTCTCTAGGGATGTCATTCCGCCCTTGGCATGAGGAATGACGTGGTCTGCTTGAAATTCACTCCACGGCACGTGCGCTTCGCGCTCAGGTTTCCCTTCTGCGAGGCACATTTGGCAAAGGCCATTTCCACGGCGGTAGATGGCGATTCGCTCCGCCTCTGAGAATGCCCGGCGCTCGTCCTTCGTTAGCATCTCGTGGTTCTTTTCGCGGCAGTACTCGAAGAAGCGCTGGCGAATCACTCGATCGCGAGTCTCGATGCTCGTTGCGTCCTGCTGACGGTTGTCGGCAAAGACAAGAACGTCGTTGTCGTTCTCGTGCTTGCCTCGCCACTTTGCATGGAAGTCAATGACGAAGTCATGGAAGATCTGGCGCTCTCCTTCATCGTAAACGTAATGTTTCCGGAGATGCCGCAGGAGAAGATAGACCGACACGATGAAGTACTCGACCTTGAGTTCCTTCATCCCGCCATTCTCCTCGACCGTAGGATCATCCTTAAAGACCTGGTAGAGTGAGTCCAGATTGCTGCGGACGCGTCTGGTAAACGGTTCTTCCTCAAGACTGAGGTTATCTATGCCATCAGGCCGCATGTATCTGTCTGTGTAGTCCAGGACGACGCTGTCCTTAAGTTCAGTCGGGCCATCACTCTCCTCGAGGATCAGGAAGCGTGTCAGGAGAGCTAAGTGCTGCATGCGATCGTTCCCACGATCGATGATGGAGAAAAATAGGTGCTTGTACGGGTTTTTGTCAACCGACTGGTAGCTGTCGTAGTCAAATCCAATGTCGTCGGCGTATTTGACAACAAAGTTTCGAGCAAGGCTCGATATTCTAGAATGAGCGATCTCCATGTAGTTGAGTGACTCACCCTGTTGCAGGCGCCAGAAGATCTCCGTTGCAACGTTCTGATGCTCAGCATTTCGGGGATTCTCGATGCTCTTGACGATGTCCGCATCATACTGAAGCTCCTTGTCGATGAACCTTCGGATATCAGACGATAGCTCAGAATACCTCACGCCTGGTAGGTCTTGATGGACATCTGCAAGGCTCTTGGGAAGTGCCAGCTTGTCAGAGAAGAAGCGCTGCACGGTATGTATGCGTTGCTGCCCGTCGATGACCTCATTCACAGTCCTTGACTCATCTAGACGAACCTGACGGATGACAATCCTCGGAACGTAGTAGCGCCGGAACAGACTGTCCATGAGCGCCTGCTGCTTCTTGTTACTCCAGACAGTCTTACGCTGGTAAGGAGGACGAACGACAAACTCGTCGGCGTACTCATGAAAATCTCGAATCGGGATCGGCTTGCTCGTGATGTCGTACTCTGTACGTGGATTGAACATTTCTTACCTCCTATCTCCCCAGCGCTGTTGCGCGTACTCGATAGCTTCGCGCGCATCAAGGCAGCGAGTTGAGTTTCCAGTGCGGATGAAAGGGCATCGTCGTCTTGCATCTGTACAAAACAGGGTTTGGTAGGGTTCGCCGGTGTCGATGGCGTGCCGCATCCGGTCGTAGATCTCCATGATCCGGAGATTGGTGTGATGTTCTTAAAGCGTTTGCGTAGTGTCGGTAGTTGGTTGCGAGTGAGCGCTCCTGAGAGCCTCCTTCACCAGGCGCACGCGAAGTTACACCACGCTTGTTGATGGCGCCCGTTCTAAACCCTTCACGAATGTCCTCCAATTCCGGGCGGTCAAGTACATCTCTCACAGGTTCAAACGGCCAGATGTCATCCGGGTCCGCCGCGCCGGGAGCAACGCCGAAGTCCTTGCCCGCCTTGGAATAGGAGTGGGCGACCAGCCATGAGCAAATGGGGTATCGCGGGTCACTCGTCAGTCGGCGGAAGACATAGGCTCCGGTCAGCAGCCAGTCGAGAAAGTGGGCGATGATCTTGCCGAACCCGTACGGCCGGCCAACTTGCTCGTTGGCCTCGGCGACGATGATCTCGATTTCCTCCGGCTTTAGGCTCTTGGCCCGATAGACGGCGACGTGATCCTTCTTCGGCGGACCGTACTGCTGCCACAGCCGGTGTTTCCTGACCTTGATCAACGCCTCGACAACCACAGCGGTCTGGATGCCGCCTTCCTCCACAACGACCCCGACATGATTCACCTTGGATCGCTTTTCACCGAACGATCGCGTGCAAACGCGAATGGCTCGGCTGAGCAAACCGGTTCCACGCGTCAAGAAGACATCGCCTGGTTTGAGCAGTACGTCCATCATGAGCTCCTTCACAGCATGCAGCGTGATCCCGCATTCCCATGACTTCGCGGTCCGTTATGAGTCCCTGTTCCTTGGCAAGCGCCGGATGCGTCACCAAGATTCCTGCAGTTCGAATTCGAGGGACACAGACTCTATTTCAGGCTGCTCCTTAAGGCATTATGGTATGTGTCCCCGGAACTCGCCCGAAATTCCCCGGAGCCGGTGTTGGACCGCCCATAGCCAAAAAATGGGCGATGGAGTTCTAGCGATGCAGTTCATGTTTCCGTCCGCAATGAGGGCAGACGGCAGATTCTGGAGGAGTTCCGACGAAGGCTACCGAGAAGGACTGATTACATGAACAAAGGATAGTGATTGCTGTCAAACCCTGGTTTGTTGAAAATCCTATCGCTTCTTGTACGTTGCCAACACGCAACTCGGACTTAACATTCGATAATTGGGCGGGGCGGTTGATCTCCATGCCAATTGCCCTTTGTGCTTTTTCGACGATAGTCAAAAACTCTGAGTCCTTTATGATGAGAGGCTGCAAAGTATTGTTCTGTAAAGCCAGTTGAATTGTTTCCTCATGTCTATCCTTCATGGTGTGAAGGACTTCTATGGTGTATACATCCGGATTATCGTCAATGATTGTGTGATGTTTGCCGCACATAAGGATCGCATTGTAATAGGTCTCGCGCTGGGGATAGTCTTCTAGATACCTTGCTGACGTAGGTTTTTTCCCAACAATATGACATTCTCTGCCAAGTACGACATACTTCCCATTATCAACTTTCACGAGCTCAGTATTGCACGTTTCGCCATCGAAATTGTAGGTGCATCGATTTCCAGCTTTTGCCCAAAGAGCTTTCCTGTCGTGCTTTGATAGACCCATTTTCCACCCTAATTTAAGCGGCCCAACAATGATTATTGTGCAACTTCAATTACATAGTATGTCGAAGAACGGCGGGTGTCAATTCTATTCTTCTTGTCTCCTGAGATACTATGAGGAGTTGAGGGACACAAACTTTATCGCAGGCTGCTCCTTGAGGAATCAGTGAAAAGCAGTCATCAGTTGTCAGGAAGAAAAAAAGTTATCAGTTTTCAGGATAAGCAACCATCAGCGGTCAGCGATCAGCTTTCAGGAAAGGAAGTTTTCAGTTATCGGTTATCAGTGTTCAGTTCTGGCTTCTTTGTCTTTCATTGTTTTCGACTCTCCACTCCAGGCTCTAGGCTAGTTTTTCACCCATCACCGATCACACGTTACGCATCACTGTTTTCTAACCCAACGAACCCAATGAACTCTATAGACTCAACGAATTTTACAGGGGTTCTGTGAGGCATTGTTGACCTCTTCTTGAGGCAATGTTGAGGTTCCTGAGAGGCAGGCTTGAGGAAGCAGTTGGCGAGGAGGGCGCAGATGGGGAGAAAATACGGAAAAGAAGCACATTTCGTGCTTGAATTCAACGGGACATAACCCTACTTCATAATCAGCATAGAAAAGATGTAGAATGAATCCAAGAACGATGCAAAATTGAGCTAGAATTGAGGAGAAATTGATGTTGACGGGAAGAATAATTGTTGCTAATTACTCAAAGAACCCACTAGAGAATCGCAGCATAGTTGAATATGCTACTCACCGCCTAAGGGAGGTGTGATGAAAGAAGATCTGATTTCACTTCTGTTGTGTCCCGCTTGCTATGGGGGACTTCGCTGGAGGATAGATGAATGTAGTCTAGATCACATTGAGCAAGCGGAGGCCCATTGTCGTGATTGTAATGCGACCTACCCGGTACACGAAGGGATTGGGCTGTTTCTTACCTCGCATCTGCCGCGGCGTGACCTGTGGGAGAAAGCGGAGAGCGGGTTGACGGAGTACTTGCGGGAGCACCCGGAAGCCGAACGGAAGCTCTTGAATGTGCCGCTGGGGGATTTAGGACCAGCCAATCAGCAATATCGAGCGCTAATCCTGGAAGAGAACGGTAACTATGTTGAGGCTAAGAAAGCGTGGCAAGCCTCACTACCAGGATTATATACCCAGGAGTATCTTGCCTGCTATCGTAGCCAGCTTGCTCATGTACTGAAACATCTATCGGGATCAACCGGGCGAGTGATTGACCTCGCTTCAGGTCAATGCGAATTGGTAGAGGTGTTGGCCCGCGAGCTTCGATGTCCCATTGTAGTCACCGACTTCAGCCCGCGAATTTTACGGCACGACCGCCGCCGGCTGAAACTTCTCACCTTTTACGAACCGGTCAGTCTGCTAGCATTCGATGCCCGCCGCACCCCATTTAGAGACGGAGCCGTGGAGACGATGACCACGAACCTGGGTCTCTCGAACATCGAGGAGCCGGGGAATCTGCTCAAGGAGTTGCGCCGCGTGATCTCGGGAGAGTTCTTGGCTATCGTCAATTTCTTTCCAGAAGATGATAAGGTCAACGCCGAAGCGATCAGCAAGCTGGGGCTTACTCCATTGCTCTATCGAGACTCAGCGCTAAGGCTCTTTGCCAATGCTGGGTTTGTAGTGGAACTGGAGAATGTACAGAAAGGAAAAGCGCGGCCCACTCCTGAGAGCGAACTTCTGCAGGGAGCAAGGCCTGATGCTCTGCCAGTCGCCGATACTGAGCTTACATGGTGTACGTTGGTCGCACACTGAGAAGGGAACAGAAGAGCAAATACTTCCCGAAGCAAGAAGAGAATGCACGTTCGATTTCACCAAAGGAGTGAGAGTACCCAGGGTTGCTCAGGCGGGAGGTCATGATAATCTCGGTAAGTCTTGCTTGCGGGTGTCCATTATTGAATCTTACAGATGATAGGCTTCCATGAAGTAGTGAGATTGGGCGTGCTTCGCCAGAGAAGCCTTGGCCAAATAGAATATCTGCTGATGAAGATATGTCCGTGGAACTAGAACCTGGACCAAAGGCAAAGAGATGGGTGTAATGTTCCTGGAATTAACTGAAAGCAGTGCAGAAGAAGACAGTCTAGTTGTTGAGTAGTGAAAGGCGGGTATCAGGTATCAGTTGTTAGGTATCAGTGTTCCATTCGCGCTTGCTACTCAATGAACTCCACGAACCCTATGAACTCTACGAACTCAGCGAACCCAACGAACTCGATGGGGCTGTGTGAGGTATTTTGAGCTCTTCTTGAGGCAATGTTGAGATTCCTGAGAGATAAACTTGAGGAAGCAGTTGGCGAGGAGGGCGCAGATGGGGAGAAAGCACTGAAAAGAAGGACATTTCGGACTTAAATTCGACGGGGCATAACCCTACTTCATAATCAATAGAGAAAAGAGGTAGAATTGATGAAAGAACGATGGAAAATTGAGGTAGAATTGAGAAGAAATCGATGTTGGTACAACCAGGGTCAAAACATGAGGTGAGTCAGAGATAGGTATGCTGTCCCCGGAATTAATAACAACATTTGGCGAAGTACGGAAAGGTCCAAACCTTAAAGAGGAGGTTATTATGAGGAATCTAAATGGTTCTCCGGTAACTCTAGCTCTAGTGATGGTGATTCTTGCTGTCATCACGTGCTGCACAGCTGTTTCCAATACTGGCCCGCTTCAGGCTGCGGACTTGTGTCTCCACGCCGTCCTGATTGTCGAGGTTATGCCCAACGCACCAGGAGATAGTCCCGCAGATGAAATACCAAATGAGTCGATCACGCTTCTAAACAACACACCAGTGGCCATTGATCTTCTTCGGGTCGAGATCTCCGATGGGGAAGGATCTTGGGCAATTCCTAGCTCAATAGGGAATACGATCTTAGGGCCTGGGGGAAAGCTGACTGTAAAGGGCTCTATGTATAACCCCAACAGTTCGTCACGCGGCATCTCTTTGCTAAACGCAGGCGAGTACCTTGCTCTAGCCTATGGCGCGCGTCAACTCGATCGATGGCGTTACCCGCCAAGTGAGGCTGAGGGCGAGACGGTTCGATGGCAAGACCCACCGCCTCCGGTGGTTCCTGGATCGGACATGCGCATCACATTCTGGGGAGCCGCCAGGGAGACCCAAGGATCGTGCTACCAAATCAGGGTTGGTGGCTCGGACATTGTTGTGGACTGTGGAAGCTTCACGAACTCAGGCGAGCACGACAATCAGGTTTTTGAGTTTGTTCCTTCGCAAATAGACGGTGTGATTATCACTGACTCGCATGCTAATCATTGTGGTGGACTTCACTACATGTTTTACCAGGGCTACGTAGGTACTGTATACATGACAGAGGTTACAGCAGAGCTGTATCTGGCTCAGCTTGATGATACGATCCAGTCTTCGAGTATCCCAGACCAAGACAAGGAATCTGTCAAAAGCGCGATCAGAGAGAGCATCCATGAGGTCAAGTATTCCTCGCCTGTTACAGTCAGCGACGGGATAACTGCAACTTTCCTCAACGCAGGACACATCCCTGGCTCTGCCTCCATCTTCTTGAACATAGAGACCGATAACGAAGTATGCCACCTTCTTTTCCCGGGCGATACTGGCCCCTGAATTTGAGTGACACGAAGCTTATTTCTGGCCACTCCTTGAGGAATCAGTAAGAAGCAGTCATCAGTTGTCAGTTCTCACTCCTCTTTTCCTGGCCTTTCACCTATCACCCATCACACGTTACCCATTACGATTCAAAAGTATGCGTCCCGGGAATTCCAGAAGTGATATAATCTACCGAGGTGTTCAATGTCTACTAAGTCGCGCATTTACAGGTTTCTTCGTCTTTGGAACGATGCGTCAGCAATGAAGAAAGGAAAGGTCGGAAAGCGGGTAGGTCGCCGCGTAGCGGGGAAGACAGCTGGACGGCTATTGAGGAAGGTGTTTAAGTAGACGGGTAGAGCCTTCTCGTGGGCGACCCGCGGCCAGAGCGTGGAGTAGATATCATTGTTTAAGGCTGAAGTGGAAAGATAGTTGAATTACCTTCGGAGGTAAGTAGATGCTGGAATGCTTTGAGGACACAGGTGAATTCTGGCTGCCTGATGCTCCAACTAATAAGGTGGGAGGAACGCTTAGCTCCTCCCCCGGAAGCAGGCCAACACTCACATTGTCTGGCTCCTTTAGGACGCTGAAGGAAGAACTGGATCAGGTAGCCGAGGTTGGGCCTAGTCCCTCGCTGCGGATAATCCTCGGGAGAACAGGCAAGGCGCGAGACGTTACCCTATATAAATGCCGAGACGCGGGCGGCACGGTTGATCTCGAATACGGCGGATCAACAAAGAAGCAGATGGAGGTCTTTGCCGTATTCAAGGGAGTGCACTTCGAAACGGAAGAAGAAATGCAGTTCCGGGAGGTCACGGTTCAGTTATCTCATCTTGACGAATGGGCGAACCTCTTCTCGCTCGACAGTGATCACAGCAAGTACGATTCTGCAACTAGGACTCACACAATCGCGTACCGGATTCCTCAACCCATTAATACAGTACTTGATGACCAGTGGAAGATCACGCTCGGTCTTGAAGTTCACGGGCCGCGGTTCTCTCGTCTGCAGACGAACATTAGTGTCGAGACAAAGACATGCCTCACGCTTACGTCCCCAAAGCCATGCCCGTTCAGAACCTGTCGTGAGAAACTGGGGATATTCTCCACTTTCATCAGCCTAGCTACTCAGCAACCCGTGTATCCACTGCATCTTCGAGGGAAAGTCTACTGCCCGGACTGCGACAAGGATAGGAATCTCTCATCTGATTCAGTCGAGATTATCTACTACGTTCCCGATCTGGTGAGGCCATCCAAAGAGCTGTTTCCTCCACACGATATGCTGTTCGTACTCGGAGACATCCGTGACAATCTTGCCTTCCATGTCAACTCCTGGCAAGCGGCGGCCAATGCTCTCCGGGCTGTTCTTGACCTGTATTTTGCCCAGCTAAACCAAGCACACATGTATATTAAACATCGTTTCCTGAGTTTGATCCAAGCCGTGGAAGGCTATCATCGTCGAAGACTAAACACCGCGGAACTCCCGCAAGGGGATCACGAGAATCGTATTCAAGAGATCTTGAGCTCGGTCCCTCGTCAGCACGAACAGTGGTTGAAATGGAAGCTGAAGTACTCCAATGAGCCCAGCCTCCACAAGCGATTGTCCGACCTCTGCTGTATGTACGACGCAATCATGAAGCGAATCTCGAAGAGCAAATCCTGGATACAAACAGCGGTCGACATTCGCAATGACCTCTCCCACCAAAAGGAGGACTCAAAGTCATTCAGCATCGATGAAGTCCTTACCGTTAGCGAGAGGCTTAAGCTTCTTATGGATCTCTGTCTTCTTGCAGAGGCTGGGTTTTCCTCTGCAGATATTGAACGTCTGACCGAGCGATACTGGCGCCGGAATCCGCCCCTTCTTGCGATAGACGCTAAGAGAATGATGCTGTAGGGCCAGTCGTGTTTGCCGCCAGGCTAGTTTTGGAGCATATACCCGTCTTACCGGTTCTGGACAGGGCTGTCCGATCGGAGTTGAAATTCGAGTCACATAAACCCTAATCTCAGGCTGCTGTTTGAGGAATTATGGTATGCGTCACCGGAATTCCTGAAGCACTGAATGACACTGATATACACTGATGGATGCAGGTATCAGGTATTAGGTATCAGTGTTCAGTTATTCAGGAATAGCCATTAGCCGTCAGCGATCAGCTTTCAGCAAAGAGCGATCAGCATCCAGTCTTGGGTTCTCCATTTTCGACTGCCGACTCCCGACTCTGGACTCCCGGCTATGGACTGGCTTTCTGTTACTCATCACGATTTAGCGGTATGCGTTCATGGATTTACCCGAAACACGTTCGTGAGACGATGAAATCCAAAGAATGAAGGTCTGACCCCAGCATCCAAGCCTACATAGCGACATGAACACTTCGTCCCGGAGCGTGTGGAATAGGAACTCGAAGAAGGCAGGGGCGGCCCGTGTGAGTAGATTGAAGCGCTTCTCGGAGTGCGCGAACAGTTGCCTATAGAGAATCCAGTGGGCACTCACCAAAGATAGATCCATACTCAACCATTTGAATTCATCCGCAATGCACCTCGGAAGCGGCGGGAATTTTCCTTGATCGTTCATCTGTCGCGATCACTCCTTGATCTGGTGCTGCCAGAGCGGAGGGCTTGTCTGCTTGTACTTCTTCTCAAGCATGGATACAGCCTGAGCAGTACATTTGCCTGTTGTTCAAAGCCACCAGGGACAGCACTGTGACGACGGAACCCATCATGATAGCTCACCCCTTTCGTTCGGGAAGTGTCGGAATTACCGGTTCCCTCCCCCTCAACCACTTGAGGCAGCTACTCCCAGTGAGCAGGTAGTATCCTACCCCCCGGTCGCTATGTTAACCAAGGATAACATGAAAGGTAAACGCCCGACAATCAGCCCGCGATGCAATCTAAAACTCAACATGAGACAGAAGGGCTTCCTGTTGACCGATAGCAGGGATGTGCGTCTCTCGAATTCGAGGCAGTATTGATCCTATCTCAGGCTGTTCCTTGAGGAATGATGGTATGCGTCCACGGAATTCCCAGAGTATCCAAATTCAAGTGGGTTTCTCATCGCCCGCGCCCGAATCGTTCTCCTTATAGATGCCAAGAATGAAGATCCGATCCCGTTGCCTAGTCAACGTGATCGCGAAAGGCATTCATAAGACGGTGAAATCCAAAGAATGAAGGTCTGACCCCAGAGGTTTCTCCTGCTCATTGTGACGCTCAACTAGGGTTCTTGTCAACTCCCCGCATTGCCCTACCAATCGTCCTGCCGCAACCTTTGGTTCCCTTTGTAGCGGAACCACAGCATTTGACCCCTTCGATAAGAAGTCTTGCCACGTATTCTAGGCCTCCTTGGCTGCGCTTGGCATTTTTCACCCTACTGTTCTGTACTCGCTGTGGACAGTCGGACCATCGTGCATAGAGTGCCACTAGTATTCTGGGCTTCAGCTACTCAACGGTTCGGAGGTTGTCCGCTGCTCCCAGCGACTGTACGGCATCTACTGTCATGCCCTGCTCCCTACAACAAGCTCTTCGATATCGCTCGCCCTAGGCCACTTAAAAGTTCTAAAGTTGTCCAATACGGGACCCCTTAGCCTACACGGTGAAGGGGTTGCACTTTGCTCAGGAGGCTGGCCTGCCCACTAAGTTTGTACCACTGGCAAGTAGAGAACCGCTTCGTTGTTGGTTTGCCAATCTTCGTTCTTCCACCGCTCCCGACGTTTCCGGTGGACGAGACGAGGGCTGTCCTCGCTCCAACAACGGAATCTGTGCAGCGTCGCGGAGCCTCAATGGAGTATTCGGGAGACGTATCAACGGGTTCCAGTCTTTTCGATTCCTTCAAGGGCCGTTTGGCTAGTCTGATCGAAGTTTGCTGGACAACTTGATACTGCTTGAAAAGTGAAGGGATGACGCGGGCAGACGAGTTCGAAGGAAGGATGACAAAAGGAATACTATGGAGGTAGACTAAGAGATACCTATCAAAACGCGTGCGCTTTCAGAGATGTCCTTGGGATTCTCTCCAACAGACACACTGGATGAGATAGAAGACGGGGGCGGCAATTCAGAGCGAGCAGTACCTTTACAAGCCTGCGGACCCCGTGAGCCACACCCCCTCAAGTAGGTATTCTACTTGACAAAGACATGCCTGCCCTGCCTGCCCTGTGAAATCTTCCTCTGTTCTTCACTTTACAGTGTAGTGAGTCTAGTAGTGACACTTCTGCAGGGCCCGTCACCTGTAAGATACAACGGTAGACCCCTCTGACGCCCAATTGCTCATGACTCCGTGAGGACGATACCTTCCGCGGCCAAGAAATCGTCCCATGCTTTAACGGTCTCCCCCGCGAGGTCGTAGGCGTCGAATTTGGCATTCTGAAATGTGATCTCCAAGCGCTGCGACCACGTCCGCGTCTTCTCATCCAACGTAGTGTGAGTATTGATACACACAAGGTCGCCGATAGCTGGAGATCCACTCTCCTTCTCGTGTTTCATCCGGCGCTTCTTGACATCGCTTGCATGCTTGAAGCTGTTCTGAAGATCGGCGACTAGGGATAGGACACGGCTACTCGTTATGAACTGCTCAATTCGCTGGGCTTTTCCAGGGAACTCTTCCTTCAGAAAATCTTTGAAGTGGTACGCATGGCTGATGAAGTCTTCAGTGGCGTCCCTGGCGTCCGCCGTCGAGATCGTTTTGCCTGCATTCGTGTTGATACGCTCAAGCCGAGCGAATGCGCGCTTCATCCTTGCCAGCTTTTGGGTGCACTCGAACTTCAATGCCCACCTCCTGTCACAGGTCCGAGATGGCTCTACCTATCTGACGTTCCACAGTGTGGCCCAGTCCGGTCCCGGCCTAACGTCGTGGCTAAGGGTTTGCCGCGCTTGCCGGCAATATCTTCAACTGCCTCCTTTGATCCCCGGTTAGCTGTTCGGCCTGCTGCAAAGACGAATGCTGCAATTTCTCGATCATTGCTATAACCCCCTTATGCGTTCTACTCGTTTAGGAAGCTGTTACGTATGTCTGTAAATCGCTTCGTTTGCTGATAGAGTTTCTCGACCTCTTCGTACGAACGAAAGAAGTATCGATCCTGACTTTGGTAGAAGGGAGTCTTACTGGTTTCGGTCTCAAACTTCCGTCGTGTGTTCTCTGGTGCAACGACGAAGAACTGGGTTTGGAAATGCTCAAGCTGATGCATTCGCAGCAGCCCCTTGGTTACATCCGTACTATGCTCAATCTCGAAACAGCAGACTGGGAACTCATCCGCGAACCAGATAACGTCAATTTGACGTGCTGTACTCAAGATGCGGTTGCTCGTGAAGCCAGGGAGTGACTCGTAGCTTGCCAGCTCTCCAATTGTTGTGTCACGATACTCAGGTGACTGATCAGCACTGTATGTTTCATAGCCAAGTAGGTTTCCAAGCTCAATCAGCATGCCCTGAAGAAGTGAGTGGGTGTACTTGCGATCTGCTGACTTGAGCTGTGCTTGACCTTTAGGAGGAGCGAACTCCATGATTGTGTAGTAGTCTTGCTCATCGATTCGCTTGACACCACCTTGGAAGTGAACCCCGAAGTGGCCTTTATTACTTATGAACTCTAGACGCTGGATCATGTCGGTAACTGGTTTTGGTTTATCCCAAGTTTGGATGTCTTGAACATCTATGTTGTAAGTAGCAGGTTCGATGCCTACTTCGCGGCGTTGTGTTGCTTGTGTATCGTTCATCTTAGTTAGAGGAGAGGCTAGCGTTGCTGTTCCAATAAACTTCTGCCCTCCCTTGCCGGCTTGATAGAAAACAACCTTGCTTCCCTCAGATAGATCTCGGCGGTAAGGGGTTCGCTCATTGATTCCCCAGACTTTGAGCTTCATTAGGCGTGTGTAGATCTGCTTGGCAGATAGTTTCTTCGTTACCCCTTGCTGAGAATTAACAACGAAGACGAAGTATCGTTGCTCAGCAGTCTGTTTAGAGGGCTCCTTGCTCTCCCCTTCCTTGCTCCACTCGGCCAAACCGAACATACCGCGGCCCGTCTTTGTGAATCGGCTAATTTTCTTGCCCGGAATCTCGGAGTTGATTTCACCAAAGATGGAAGCGTACATCGTTGCTTCAGGAGTCTTGCCTTCTGTGGATATCAAACCGCGTTGGATTCCTTCCTCGGCAAGCCAGCGGTAATGGCGTGGTTTTCCGGATTCCTTCAACAATGCGTAGGCAGCGTTTACAAAAGTCATTGGTCTAGGCACTTACAGCCTCCTCAACGATCTTGATCTCCTCCTCTGTCAGGCCGTAGAGTTCGTAGACGAGTTGGTCGATCTGTTTGTCAGCTGTATCGATGTAGCGCTGGGTAGCGGTCTTCTCGTGGCTTGTCTTTGCTGTAGGTAGTTGCTTGTGTAGTTTGAGGATCGTCTCGACCAGTTGGACCATTCGGTCGTGACGGGCTTTGTCAGCCGAGTCAGAGCGATCAATAGAGTGAACGGGAAACTCCTCTAGCGTGACTTTCCTAGTTACGTTTCTAAGTTACCCGCAACTCCTGTAGAGATAAGGGCTTGCGTCCAGTACTAACCTATGACCTAATGGCCCGGTAGTCCTTGAGGCCAAGTAAGCGGTAGAGCC
>Ga0315543_1003633_pt1 | contig 13655 bp, 9 predicted proteins | sample SalMarSW160210MG_2_FD_203098 | JGI IMG/M metagenome (GOLD analysis project Ga0315543, IMG submission 203098) | Salt marsh sediment microbial communities from the Plum Island Ecosystem LTER, Massachusetts, United States - Salt Marsh Sediment SW1601-210 ...
GTTGGCGGGATTGACGCGGGAAGAGAGAGCCGCCGCCCCTTCCGGGTCACATTCGCCGATGATGACGGGCGTGCCGCGGTATGGGGGAAACTGGGCAATGATGGAAAAGCCGCGTTGGTTGGTCCGCAGGTTCTGGCCCAAATCCATCTGAGGATGGCCGTCGACATATCCGGTCCTGCCCTTGGAATGAAATCCGACATAGTCCAGCCGTGTACCCTTCCGCCCGGTGACGTAATTCTTACCTTTAAGACAATGTTCGAGGAACCGGCGAAGAAACGGCGGCGCACCGGCCGTATGCGGCCCACCAAAAACTGCTTTCGGCAGGACTTCGTGCAGCGCACGCTCCGTATAGTCAAAGAGCTTACAATACTGCTCAAAGGTCCCCTGCCAATACCTGATATTAGGCTCATTCCACAATTCCCACAACCACCCCTCTTCAACACCCCGATACCTCTGGGCACTATGGCGCGCCCATCGTCGTATCAGTTCGGCCCACTTCTCGTAATCTTTCGGAGGATAATAAACTCCATATCCTTTCATTTCGAACGGGTCACTGCTTTTGTAAGGCTCCGGCCTGGCAGAGAGGTCTTTCGGCATGAAGCCGATTTCGATTAGCGGCCGGCAGCCCGACGCAACAATCGCGTCCATCATCTCATCCATTATCCGCCAATCGTAAACGGGATTACCGGCGGAATCCTCAGTATAAACATTCGAAGAGCTCCACTTCAGCGATGGTCTACCATCGCCGCTGGCAAGCAGAAAATGCTGACGAAGATATACCTTTTCGGGATTGATATCTGCAAGCGTAGACATCAACTCTTTCGCATTCGGTGTCGTGGTATAATTACATTCATCATAGCCAAAATACTGCCATACGTGTCGAAGAGGTTTACCCGTTACCCCGGCATCCACATGAATCGTGACAACTTCGCTGCTACTTGAGCCATCCGCCTGTAACCCACACTGGCCGAACATTATTAGAATGATTGAGATACACAATTGTATGCGAATATTCATAGCATTTCCCTTAATTTGATATTTCAAATGTACCCATTGCTTATCTTGAATCCGTGCCGATGCAATAGAGGTTTTCGAGGCCCCGCAGAAACATCCGCCCACTACTGATAGCCGGCGCCGCGAGGCCCCTATCAATCCGGCATCTTCATTCAGCCTTCAAACAGCCGCGTTTCTGAACCGCATAATACACGAATCAACGACCGAATTCCAGCCTGCATCGACGGCGAATCATTTTGAATATCCATCAACATTGAGTTTCCAGCGGGCAATAACCTGTAATGAGAGCATCGCTATGCAACATATCAGACAAGGATATCTTCCCGGCAGCGGATGCAGTGAAATGCTGCGCAGATATTGCATCACCCGAATATGGTCGACAGGGCGTTTCGGCGGATAAGCGTTAGTCTTTAAGCCAGCGGTCAAACCAGGCAATAACCGCCTCAATGTACTGAATCCTGTTATGCGGCCTGCCTATACCGTGTCCTTCGTCAGGATAGTAAAGCAGCTTGCTCTCGATGCCGCGCCGCTGCAAAGCGGTGAACGTGGAGATTCCCTGCGTATCGGGTACTCTAAAATCCCGTCCGCCATGGACAACCAGCATTGGCGTCTTCCAGTTGCTTACAAAATTGGCGGGATTTTGCTTTTCAAAGCTCTGTGGATTCTCCCAGGGCGTCCCTTTCAGGTCCCATTCGGGAAACCATAATTCCTCCGTGGAATAGTACATCGCCCGCACATCAAAGAGTCCGCAGATATTGACCAGGCACCGGAAACGCTCGGGCCAGTTGCCGGCAATCCAGTTAATCATATAACCGCCGTACGAACCGCCCATTGCACCGACCCGCCCCGCGTCCATCCAGGGATAACGCTCCAACGCCGCGGCCAGTCCTTTGCGCAGGTCCTCCAGCGGCTTTCCGCCCCAGTCGTCCCGGATGGAATCCGTAAAGACCTGGCCGTAACCGGCAGAGCCGTGAAAGTCCACCATAACAACGGCATACCCCGCCCCTGCATACGTCTGGACGCCGCTGAATTGGTTGACCGAAGAGGCCTGCGGACCGCCGTGGATAAGATAAACAACCGGGTATTTTTTGTCCGGGTCAAAATCAACCGGCTTGACCACATTGCAGTACACCGTCTCTTTGTTGAAGCCTTCGAAACTGAACTGTTCGTAGTCACCCATTCGTGCCTGGGCGACTCTGTCTTTATTGACCTCGGTGATTGCGCGAAGGTCACTGCCGTCGGGATTGACCGAATACAGGTCGGTCGGAGATTTGAAATTATGCAGACAAAAAACGATTCGCTTGCCTGCCACAGCGGGTGAGCTTGAGAAACCCTCTTTGACTATGGTTTTAACATTGCCCGTCTGGACATCAACGGCAAATAACGAGTTTTGGCCCACGTTCAGAGCTGTCGTATAAATCGTCTTGCCGTCCTGCGAAAAGCACAGTGCCCCGCTGCCGTACCATAAAGGCATCGAACAGTCCCAGTTCTCCGTCAGCACCCTTTCCTTACCATCGGGCCAGGGACGCAGGATGATTCGAACCCGGTCGGATTCGTAGCCGGGCCTGGTCGTCGCAAGGTATGCGAGGGTCTTTCCGTCCGGCGAAAACACCGGCGATGTGTCCCAGGCCTTGTTTTCCCTGGTTATACACTTCGGCGGGTCAAAGGCATTAACGGTTACATGGTATAGGTCAAAATCGGTCGACCAAGGCTCTGTTTTCCCGGCATCGCGTGCAGCAAAGATGAGGGCTTTACCATCCGGCGTAAACGTCATCTCTCCGGGCCCGCCAAAAGGCTTGGAGGGACAATCAACATCCATTCCAGCCATTACGTCGACCGCCTCGCCTCCCTCGGCAGGCTTAACAAACAAATGGGAACGCCGGCCGTCCTTCCATCTGTTCCAGTGGCGAATAAAAAGTTTATCGTACATCCGTCCGGTCGCTTTGTTCTCTTCTTTCTCATCAAGTTTTTTCTTCGTCTCAGCGGGGCCGTTACAATCCGGAAACACTTCCATTGTAAAAGCTATGTGTTTTCCGTCGGGCGCCACGACAAGGTTGCCGACATCGAGCGGCTCATCGCTGACCTGCAGTGCCTCCCCGCCGTCAATTCGAATACGCCAGACCTGCGAAGACTCCAAACGTGACGACAGAAACCAGATGGTCTTGCCGTCCGGGTCCCATCGGGGACTCGAATCCCTTTCCTTATGTGACGTCAACTGGCGAAGGTCTTTCCCATCGCTTCGAACCATCCAAAGGTCTGTTTGCGAGCTGTTTTCCTCAAGGTCGGTTTTGGCCAGCACAAAAACGATGCGCTTGCCGTCGGGAGAAACCTGCGGGTCGGATAAACGCTGCATAGAAAGCAAATCGTGAATTGTAAACGGATGACTTCGTGCCTGGCTGAAACCGGCAGGTGCTGTGAGAGCAACACATACTGAAATTAAGAGCAAATAGCTTACGTATCGCATGTTATCCTCCTCTCAACGAAAGAGACACAAAATTATGGAATTACACAAACATCATCATCATCGACCTTACTGTGTATCCGAAATTACACTGAAAATCTGCACAAAGGCCAATAATTTATCGACAAAATTGCATCCCGACATTTGTGCGAAATGCCCAATCTTTACATAGCGATAATGCGGTCCATACGCCCGGCAATGTCGGTCAGGTGGGCTTCGTCGCCGCCCGAAAGCTCCGCCGTCATATAGCCGTTGTAGCCGACCTCGTCCAGCGCCTTGCGCACCTGGGGCCAATTGACATCGCCGTCCAGCAGATTTTTCCATTGGTATCCGCTGCGTTTGAAGTCCTTCAGGTGAATTTTCACAATCCTTTTACCCAAGGTCCGAATCCAATGGTGGGCGTGGCCGTAAATAATAACATTGCCCACATCAAAATACGACCTTATCCAGCGACTATTTAACTCGTCCAAATAACGTGCAAATTCGATGGGACTCAACAGGAACATATTCCATACATTTTCAACCGCAACAACAACACGGGTCTGCTCGGCGGTGGGTATCAGCCTGCCGACGTATTCCTGAGACCACTTGTAAGCATCCTGGTAACTGAAATCCTCGGTGACACGCGTGGGTACCAGCAATACGGTTTTCGCTCCCATAACCTTGGCGCAGCGCAGGGCATTTTCCATCTCTTCAATACTCTTGCCGACAACTTTCGGGTCCCTGTTCGTAAAGGGCGGCCACCAGCCATACAGCAGGCTGTGAATCGGTGTCCCTTCCTCTCTGGCTATCTTTGCCTGTTCAGCCGCCGCTTTGAGGTCCTTCATCGGTTTGGCTTCAACTCCTTCGAAACCACATTTCCTGGCCAGGCGAAATTTTCCCGCATCCGACAAATTTCCGGGCAGCATATTTATAATCAGGGCCTTATACAACTTCTTTTTCTCTTGAGCCTTCGCAGAGGGGATGGTTGCTGTCAGCATGCTCGGTGCAACAGCGGCTGCGGCGGTCATCTTTAAAAAGTCACGGCGCTCAATCTTTCTGTCTTCCATAAGTCCTTCTCCTTTTTATCTTTTAGTTTAATTGCTTAATGCGAATATTGCGAAACTCAAGCTGGGAGCCATGGCCCAGAAAGCCGATATGGCCCTTTTCTCTATGGAGGCCCGGATGGGGTCTGTGGTCCATCGTCTCTGTGATTTGACTGATATCGGCATCTACAACGATACCGCCGTTGAGCGTGACCCGAATCTGCCCTCCCCTGGCCATAACCTCCTGACAATTCCACTGTCCCACCGGCTTTTGACAACCCCTTATTACCGGAACCACACCATAAATGGAGCCGTGATATTGATACGGCCGCAGTTTCTTATATTGGTCGGCGGTATCATCAAGTATCTGAATTTCCATTCCTTGATAGGCCGCATCAACATTTAGGGACGTGCGAATGCCAAGGCCGTTATTGGCCCCCGGCGTCAGCTTAAATTCAAACCGAAAAATAAAGTCACTATACTCATCCTTGGCATAAACATTACCGCCTTTTTGGCAGATAATCCTGCCGTCTTTGGCGACATAACCGTCGGTATCACCTACCCAGCCCGTAAGGTCTTTGCCGTTGAACAGGGAAACAAAACCAGCCGCTTTTTCCTCTTCAGTCAGGCCTCGCGGGCCTTCGTCGCGCGGGATTTCGCGAATATAGATATTGCGGAAATGAATCGGGTTACCGTGACATTGCAATTCGATCTGGCCGGAAGGAAAAATGGGCTGCGAGCGGTCCCAGTAATTCTCCAACACAACCTTATTAACAATGAGCTTTCCGTTAAGATGCACCGTGACCCGCTCGGCGACCATCCTGATACGAAACGCGTTCCACTGGCCGATAGGATTGTCCGCTATCATAGCAGGCTTGCTGGGATTTTTCTGATTATTATAGAGACCGCCGGAGCCTATCTTATGCTGGTCAGGGTCCCAAATCTGTACCTGCGGCGTACCCCGCAGATAGATACCACTGTCACCGCGCGGGTTGACAATTTTCCAGTCGACCAGTAACTCGAAGTCTTCATAATCCCGCAAAGTGGCAAGGCTGAATCCCTTGCCGTCGAATTTTAGGATACCGTCTTCGACCTTCCAGTGCTCGCGCATGGATTTGTCCGCCTTGGCCTGCTCTTTGGCCAATTCTTCGGGACTTAACTTGGCCCGCTTAACGGGATTATCATAAGGACTTGACAGCAGCCCTTTCCAGCCGGTCAAATCTTTGCCGTTAAACAGGGCCACAAATCCTTCGGGATGTTGATTCAGCGCATTTTCCCCACAGGCTGCACCTTGCGGCAGAAAGACAATAACCACCAATAATAAATAAGCCGGACCGAGATTAGTTTTTCTTATCTTTTTCATTTCTTGCACTCCTCTTTTTTTCTTGAATTGACCCACGTTGGTTACTTACCCTACAACACCTTTCAGAAGACCTTTGAAAATCGTTACTATTGTCCCAATAACTATACAGGGAATCCTATACATTTGCAATAGTATTATTGGAGGGAGCTTTAGAAGGTAACTCAATAAATACGCGTCAATTGAGTCCCTTACGGGGAAGGTGATGGGCCTATGCTCCAGCCGATAGCCTCCAGCATCGGCAGAATTTCGGGATTTGCCATAAACAAATTCCAGCACAACTGGCTGCGATAGTTCTCAATCATAGGTACGGTAGTACCATGGTTGATGCCCAGATAAGTTTGCGAGAACCAGTTCTCTGTGAGATTAAAGGCGTCACGGAAGCCAAAAGGCCCCCATAATCTATCTCCGTAAACGTGGTAGAAGTGCTTTAAGGTAGCCAAAGACTCATCCGGCGTATAAGGCATGGCACCAAGGGCGGCGGTTGGAGTAATAGTGCCGTTGTCGTTGGTAGGCGAATGGTCGTCACCGCCCCAGGGATTCGTACTATAAGTCAGGCCCCATACCAATCCACTGTAGCCGGCAAAGTTGCTCGGATTATCTATGCAATATGCACGATGAATAAGAGAGATATTGCGGCTGTTATCGAAGTAGCTGCAGTAACTATCGCTCTTGTTACGTGGGTCAAATCCCACATAGGAACAATGGGTAAAGAACAGCGGCCCGCCATACGCCGGTCCTACCCACTGATGATAACCATAGTAGGTATTGCCGTTTGCATACCAGGATTCTCTGGCCCAGCCGTTGTAATAACACGAAGCGGGTATCGGATGTGTCGGCGAAGCAATCGCCAACAGATACGCAATCATGCACTCATTGTATCCGACAACGGGCATATTCATCGCCCAGCCGTAATTCGGCGACCAGTGCCAGTACAACACCTGGCCATCCGGATAACGCAGATACCAATCCCATTCCACATCTTCCCACATCCGGTTAATCCTGCTGCGGATTTGCGTCTCCACCGAGTTGCTTGAATTGAAGTACTGCCGCACGGCGAGCATACCCTCTATCAGGTATGCGGTCTCGACAATGTCACCACCATCATCATATTCGCTGAAGGGAATCGTCTGGCCGGTTGCGCCGTTAAGCCAGTGCGACCACGCGCCGTGATACCGGACGGCCTCTTCATCCAGGAATGTCAGTATCTTCAAAATTCGCTCGGCAGCTTCGTCTCGGCTTACGAATCCACGTTCGACACCGACTATGATATTCATCAATCCTAAACCCGAAGCGCCGACAGCACACATATCACGGCCGTGAAAAAGTCCCTCTCTGGCCAATCCGCTGACCGGATGACCAAAATCCCAGAAGTACCTAAACGTCGCCTCCTGCACGGAAGTTAGAAGCTGCTCATCGGTCATCGCGTAAGATGTGGCGCTGACAATGCCTGATTGCGCAGTCTCTCCGCCATCGAGCACCGACGTTATATAATAATAGTACGTCCGGCCGTTCACGCCGAAAAAGTCACTATATGCGGACAGTGTATAAACCGAATCATTCAGCTTAATAAAAGGGCCGCTGTAAGAATCAGCACGATATATATTGTAACCAAGAAGGTCAGGGGTAGATACGGCCTGCCATCGCAAATCAATTCTGCTGTCATGGCCGTCAGCGGTCAGCTCGTAATAATCGGGATTGATGCTGCGCAGCCGCAGATTATCGACGAACAGTGTCCCTGCTATATCACCAGTTTCCCCCATATTCTCGAACACCAGGGCGCCGATGCCGCTCAAGCCCGCGTTGTAACGACCGGAGACATCAACAACTACGGTACACCATTCATCAAAAGCGTTAGGGACATTAGAAGATTGGTTCCAGCCGAAGACCGTATCCCAGACGCCGATTAGCCCATCAGCAAACAACAGGCCTCCGGTCGGCACAAAGACATCAAATGCGATTTCATCCACGCCGTCTAAATCAAAAGTAAATCCACCGGTGAAGTTGTACCCATACTCGACCTTGCGGTCGGTTTCGTTGTCCCAGGTCATCCCGAGAACATACCTACCCTCGGTGGCATCAGGTACGTTGCCGAATATCGGATGGTCCGTACCGCCCAATAGCTGGGCCCCTATCGCTACACTTGGGTCGCCTGAGTGCGGCCCTACAATCTCGACATGCGTCTCATACGGCTCGTGGCCGGCTAACAAAGTCGCGACATAAGGATATACAGCACCCCAATCCTGCGCCAACAAACCATAATCGCCAAAGTCAACTTTTTCACTATGGTCGAAATCGGCACCGCTGCACCAATCATAAGCCGAACAACCCTCGTCCAGCCATTGGTCCACAAAGCCGGCAAGGTCGGCCCAATTGACACAGCCGTCCTTAATCAAATCGTACTGGACCGCCGAAATAGAACCGGAAAAGCCAAGTACCAATATCAGCACCGGCAAAACCATACTTACAAAACCAGAGATACTTTTATTCATCCCTCACTTTCCAAGCCGATTCTTAAAATGGAGTATCTGAACTCTTACGCCGAGCTTTCCTGTTTGGCACAATTTTGGCAACATTCCTCCTGTCTTCTATACTTATAATGCCAAATTCGCGCTAAAAAGTCAAGCGCCTTTAGCGTATCCCGAGTCAAATACTCATCTGAATAAAAGAGCAATCAAATGCGGCATAGCTGAAATAACAAAGGGACAGGCTTTTTGAAAAGGATATGCCACTCAAGCCTTACCGCTCAAGGAAGCAAAACGGCGGGGGCGACCGGCAAAGCTCCCAGCTTTTTCAGAAATTCACGGCGTGAGCTTTGTTTGTGTCTTGATGAATTATCTTTATAGTCTCTATCACCCCGATTTAGAGCGAGCATTATTCACCTCCAAAAGAATCGCAAAAAAATAATTGTTGCCGGTTAAGGTTCGCTCCACGAGCGTTTCCAGCACCACTGCTGCACATTCGAAAGTGATATTTTATACTCAAATTCGACGAAGTCAATCCTTACAAATCCTCACAAAACAGAATGGGCTTGCACTTATAACCCAAGCCCATTAAACTGCTAAGCAAACAATTTTATCCTTATTATAAATTTAGGAGATTTAGCAATGAGAAGATTTTTATTCCGGAAACTCATAATATGCGTCCTTACGATTCTATGCTCATCATACGCTCTTGCTGCAGGGCAATCACCGAACTGGCGAGGTCTACATGTCCTTATGACATCTCAGGAAAAGACCGAGCAGTTGACTACAGTTGTAGGCGAGCTGGCAAAACTTGGTATTAATGTCATCATAGCGGAGATAAATTACGGATATGAATATGAATCCCATCCGGAGTTACAGGGAAAAAACCCGAGCAAAAAAGAACAAATCAAAAAACTCGTTGCCGAATGCAGGAAACACAATGTCCGCCTTATCCCCCAATTCCAGTGCCTGGGCCATCAGTCGTGGCGTAAAAACGTTTTTCCTTTATTAGTCAAGTATCCTCAATTTGATGAAACCCTCGGTCAATACACCGACAACCAACAGATTTACTGCCGAAGCTGGTGTCCCCTTCATCCCCAGGTCAATCGGATAGTATTCGACCTGATGGACGAGTTGATTTTTGTTTTCGAAGCCGACGCCTTACATGTAGGAATGGACGAAGTCTTTCTTATAGGCGAGGACAGTTGTCCGCGCTGCAAAGGCCAAAACAAGGCCAAGCTTTTCGCTAAAGCCGTCAATGACTATTACAACCACCTTGTAAAAAAACATAAGATTGAAATGCTTATGTGGGGAGACCGTCTTATCGACGCCGGTAAAATAAACTACAGCAAATGGGAGGCAAGCGCCAATGGCACCGCCGGAGCGATTAACATGATACCCAAAGATATCATAATCTGCGATTGGCACTATGGAAAACGTGATGCTTACGAATCGATACCTATGTTTCTGAAAAAAGGCTTTCGGGTCTGGCCCGCCGGCTGGAAAGAATTAGAAGCCACCAAGGCACTCGTTGAATATTCCCGGACTTTTGAAAACAGCCGAATGCTCGGACACTTAAATACTACCTGGGGAGCTGTTCCAATCAAGGATTTACCAAAGTTTGAGCCGATACTTTACGCCACAATCTGCTTCAGGTAACCCGGCTTGCGGATTTGGTATGTTATAAAAATATAAAAGATTGACCGCGTGGCTAAACGCGGCAAAAGAGAAATCACAGTCGAAGAAAGAGAGAATAGTATGAGCAAAATAAAGAATATAACACGTCGTAGTTTTATCTCCGGTGCGGGTGCGTCCGTTCTGTCCTTCACGATTATGAAACCGTCTCTCGTAAGGGGGACGCAGGCGAATTCCCGCATCGAGGTCGGCTGTATCGGCCTGGGCGGCCGCGGGAAAATGATAGCCGGCATGCTGCAACAGCACGGAGGCTATCAAATCACCGCCGTAGCGGATTATTTTGAACTCGCGGCAAAAGCCGCGGGCCAACAATTCAAAGTGCCCGAATCAAGGTGTTTTTCCGGTCTGTCCAATTATAAAAAACTTCTCGCAAGCAAAGTGGACGCGGTGTTCCTGGAAACGCCGCCCTACTGCTTTCCCGACCATACCGAGGCCGCCGTGGAAGCGGGCTGTCACGTCTATATTGCCAAGCCGTTGGGATGCGATGTACCCGGCTGTCTGCGAATCGCTAAAATGGGCCAAAAGGCCGCGGCGAACAAAAAAGTCTTTCTGGCGGACTTTCAAACCCGCACGGACCCGTTCTATATCGAAGGCATAAAGCGGATACAGGCCGGCGAGATTGGCAATATCGCAATGTTAAGCTCGGAATACAATGACGAAAGTTTTTCCGACCCGCCGAAGACCGCAACCATCGAAAGCCGACTGCAAAATCTGATTTGGGTAAACGATGATGAACTGGGCGGCAGCTATCTGGTAAATGCAGGCATTCACGCAGTCGACGTCGCCTTATGGATAGCCGCAAGTCCGCCCGTCAGCGCGATGGGTTGTTCCCGCATCGCACGCAATAATCCCCACGGGGACTCCCACGATGTCTTCTCCGTCACTTATGAATTTGCCAACGGACTAATCTTGAACCATCGAGGCGAACATTTGAGAAACCGGTTCGAGTTCCGCTGTGATTGTTTCGCACAGGGACAGAATGGATACCTCGAGACAGGTTATACAAGTCGTGTCCGGATACTTGGCAATAAAGGCGGGTACCGTGGCGGCGATGTGGTAAATCTCTATCCCCGCGGCGCCGAGCGCAATATCGATACCTTCCACAAAAGTATTCTAAACGGCATCTACGACAATCCGACGCTTGAGCCGAGTGTCAACTCTACACTGGCGACCATCCTGGGCAGAGAAGCCGCGAAAAGAAAAACAAAGCTCACCTGGGACGAGGTGATTCGAGAAAATAAAGAGCTTAAAGTCAACCTGACCGGGTTGAAAACGTAGGTAAATACCCAGATGTGATAAGTTTACTCAAGCCTGCTCTTGAGGACAATAGACAAGTCAAAAGTCGAGATAACTCTTCGAGTCGCTAAAGTAGGTGAACTTACAGCGTCCCTGTTCTATGTAACGCTGAAGCCGGAATTCGAAACCGCTGTAAGGAAAGGGGCTGCAAGCTAATGCTTACAGCCCCTGGATTCTCTCTCCCGTTTTATCAGGCTATCTCGGCCTGGTAAAAATTCAACTGAATATCTCTTCCTTGCTGTGGGCCTTCTCCTCTGTGTGTCTTTGCCGCCAATCCTCGAGATACCTTGCCGCCGCATCTCTCCCGCCAAGTCCGAAAGCCAGCGCCAAAGCAAGGCAAACGCCGCCAAGGACGATATTGAACGTAGTAGTTACCAGAAGCGTTGCTATGCCCAGCTCCCTGAGCGAAATCGTACCCGCAAAGATAATGATGGCCCATCGGCTGGCCGATGAGAACATCTCAGGCCGGGGCAGTGACGCATTGCCCGCCGCCGTGCGAACGATGCCCGACACGAAGTTCGCCAGAAACATGCCCACCACCAGAACAAAAAGGGCCGAGATGACACTCGGTATGAAAGCAAACAAACTCTCGAGGACATTTGATGCCTGGGGCAGCCCCAATGCGTTGACCACTATGACCAGCACCATAATAATCGCCAGCCAATACACCAGCCCGCTCATCACCTCAATGGCGGAAGTCTTCAAGCCGCCTTTATTCAGAATCTCCGATATCCCCGCCTTGTCCGCCAGCTTGCCGAAGTGTATCGCCTCCAGGGCCCGACTTACCACCCGTCTGAGTGTCTTGGCTATCACCCAGCCTACGGTCAGGATGATCAGCGCCCCAATCAGCGTAGGCAGGTAGCCGATTAGTTTGGTCAGCATTTCACTGACCGGTGCCACGATAAGATTGTTCCATTCTATCGCTGCCAACATTTTTTGTACCTCCAAATTAAATTATTCGTTTCCGGTACTCATTTTTTTACTGACCCATAATAATCGGCTGTTTTCATACGCAGGCTTAGGACATTTCTTTGCTGCCCCCAATCAAGGCAAAGAAGGCGATTTTGCATTTACAGCGATTCTATATCGGACCTAAAAATCCGCTTCCAATCCTTTGCTCTGTGACATGGGCGAATGAGTCAGGATTTTGATGCTCGCAATTAAGATGATGGGACTGATATGGACGGAAAGGCCGACAACCCGCAATATAAAAAACGGAGAGGGCGGGATTCGAACCCGCGGTAGGGACAAGCCCTACACAGCCTTTCCAAGGCTGCTCGATAAGCCGCTCCGACACCTCTCCAAAACAGTTTTGAGTTAATAGTTTTGAGTTCAGGATTCCTTACACAATAAGCCGGCCAATGAATATAATCTATAATTCAATCCAATCAGTATAACAACACAAAAACAGCTATGCAATTCTAATCCGATTAGCAAATATCAAGCTGGTATGGCAAAAAAATTTCCAGTAAAATAAATCGCTCGCCGCAGTAGATAGACTGTGATAGATGGAATGAAAAGGCCGGTTGAACAGCTTAGCGTCCCGGAGGTAAGCACCGCCCTGAAAATTCCGAAGGGGACCGTCAAATTGCGACTGGCCAAGGCAAGAAAGGAGCTCAAAGAGTTGTATCAAAAACATTTCAAATAAACTTAAGGAGACATGAAATGAACGATGAACAAATCAAAAAAATCATCGAAGATACCTACGATGAGTCAAGGGAAAACACAGTGTGGTCAATGGTAGGCGACTTCTACAACAGAAAAATGCTGTCCTTCGTAATCCTTCTTTGGGTATGGGCAATCATTTTTATTGTTGGGTCTGTGTATTGTGGCGTCCAATTTTTCAAGGCTGAACAGACTAAATACCTGATTATGTACGCAGCAGGTTTTGTCTGCTTTGTTCATGGAATTAGTTTAATAAAGATATTCGCCTGGCAGATAATACACAGAAACGGCCTCAGGCGGGAAATAAAAAGGCTCGAGATTCGCATCGCCGTGCTGAACGAGACTGTAAAAAACAAATAACAAAAAGTTCACTATTTATTGAAAGGAGCTGCAAATGCGTGCATTGAAAATCTGTCTGTGGATAGCTGGTATCGGATGCCTGCTGTCGGTACTTGGAATGTTCTTACCCGTCTCGGCATGGGAATCCATAGCCAAGTTCTCTGGGATTGAATCGTTTCCGGATTCACCGCAGTTCATGTATGTGGTTCGCCTGATGTCGGCCACCTATGCTGCGGTGGGGGTATTTTTTGTGATTCTGGCCCTGGACCCTATGAAATACGGAGTAATGGTACCGTTCTCGGGCATAGGCGCGGTGTTAATAGGTGTAGTCTGTG